>Ga0153939_1001043_pt1 | contig 11019 bp, 8 predicted proteins | sample TSNJ023MetaG_FD_104734 | JGI IMG/M metagenome (GOLD analysis project Ga0153939, IMG submission 104734) | Attine ant fungus gardens microbial communities from New Jersey, USA - TSNJ023 MetaG | ecosystem: Host-associated > Fungi > Mycelium > Unclassified | place: USA: New Jersey, Brendan T. Byrne... | reverse complement strand
CGAGGTACTGCCCCAGGTGGATATCACCCGCATCGACCCCCAGGGCAACGCCATCGAATACGCGGGCCGCAAATACACGGCCTATGTCTCCCGCCGCATCCAGCAGGGCGACAACATCACCGTGGTGTATCTGGTGGACGACACCCAGCTGAAGCATTACGCCAGCGAATACCAGGAGACCCGGCCCTCCATCGCCGTGATTATGGTGGACAACTACGAGGAGATGCTTCAGGATTACAAGGAGAGCGAGCGCGCCCAGTTGGTCAGCGAGGTGCAGTATTTCATCGAGCAGTATATATCCGATCACAACGGCTTTATGATCCGCATTGAGCGGGAAAAATATGTGGCGGTCATCGAGGAGCGGGGCATGCGCCGGATGGTCGGCGCCAAATTCGATTTGCTGGACCGCGTGCGGGGCATGGGCGGCAACCACGGCCGCATGCACCCCACGCTGTCCATGGGCGTGGGGCGGGAGTCCGAGACCCTCCACGAGACCGAATCCAACGCGCGCCAGGCGCTGGACATGTGCCTCGGGCGCGGCGGCGATCAGGTGGCGGTAAAAACCCAAAACGGCTACGAGTTTTACGGCGGCCTCTCCAAAGGCATTGAGAAGCGCACAAAGGTCAAGACGCGGATTATTGCCTCGGCCCTCAGCGAGCTCATCGCCTCCAGCAGCAACGTCATCATTATGGGACATCACTTCGCCGACCTGGACTGCCTGGGCTCCGCCATTGGCATGCTGCGCACCGTGCAGTCCATGAACAAACCGGCGGCAATCTGCATCCACCGCACCAAAAACCTGGTGAAGCCTCTGCTGGACAAGGTGCTGGCGGGCAGCTACAACGAGACGGATTTTGTAAACCCCGAAAACTGCATCGAGCTGGTGAAGCACGGAACGCTGCTCATTGTACTGGACACCCACGTGCCCCAGGTGCTGGAATCGGAGCCGGTGTACCGGGCCTGCAAAACGGTGGCCGTCATCGACCACCACCGCAAGCTGGTGAACCACATCGCCAACGCCGTGATCTTCTATCACGAGCCTTATGCCTCCTCTGCTTGCGAGATGGTGACGGAGTTGGTGCAGTATTTTCCCTCCCGGCCGCTTATCGGGCGGCTGGAGGCGGAGGCGTTGCTGTCGGGCATTATGCTGGACACCAAGAACTTTGTGATGCGCACCGGTGTGCGCACCTTTGAGGCGGCGGCTTACCTGCGCCGCCTGGGGGCCGATACCGTGGAGGTGCGCAAGCTGTTTTCCTCCTCCATGGAGGCCTATCAGCAAAAGACGCAGATGGTGGCGTCGGCGGTTATTCACAACCGGTGCGCCATCGCCACCACCAAGAGCTCCTTCGCGGGCATCCGCATGGTGGCCCCCCAGGCGGCGGATGAGCTGCTCACGATAAGCGGCGTGGACGCGTCCTTTATTATCTTTCCCACAGAGGATCAAATCAATGTTTCCGCCCGGAGCATGGGGGCGCTGAACGTGCAGGTGATTATGGAGAAGCTGGGCGGCGGCGGCCACCAGAGCATGGCGGCGGCGCAGTTTGCCGGCGAGAGTCTGGAGGACGTGCGGCACAAGCTCGTGGCCTGCATCGACGACTATATGGTCACGGTGAGCGCGTCGGTAAAAAACACAGTGTTACATTAAGATGTATCCGGATACACCCAAACGCGAACCGGGGGTGCGGGCTGTGTGCGCACAGCTCCGCCGCAATTCAAATACGGCGTTGCCGCTCGCCGCAAAAGCGGCAGCCGTCACAAGAACCCAACCGCCTTGTGCAACGGGCGGGAGCGGACTGGTGCGCGGCGCAGGGAGTGAATTATGAAGGTGATACTCAAGCAGGATGTGCAGGGCAGCGGGAAAAAAGGGGATTTGGTGAAGGTGGCCGACGGTTACGCCAGGAATTTCCTCTTCAAAAAAGGATTGGCCATCGAGGCGACCCCCCAGGCGTTAAACGAGTGGGAAGCGGGGCAGAGAGCCGAAAAGAACAAGGCGCAGCGGGAAATTGACGCCGCCAACGCCACAAAGGAAAAAATCGGCGACAAGACGATAAAAATTATCGCCAAGGCGGGGGACAGCGGTAAGCTCTTTGGATCCGTTACCTCCAAGGAGGTGGCGGACGCGTTGAAGGTCCAGCTGGGCATCGATGTGGATAAGCGCAAGGTGTCCATGGAAAGCGAGATCAAGGCGTATGGCACCTATACGGCGGATGTAAAGCTGTACGCCAATATTTCCGCCAAGGTATTTGTGGTGGTGGGCGAGGAGTAAAGCATGGCGGAGCCCAAAATAACAACCGGATATAGTACGCAGTGGGCAGGGCAGGATCTCCCCTACAGCCTGGAGGCCGAGCAATCGGTGCTGGGGGCTGTGCTGGTGGAATCGTCCTGTCTTTCCGCGCTTTTGGAGGACGTGCGCGCGGAGTACTTTTACCGCCGGGAAAACGCCCGCATCTTTGAAATCATGGTGCGGCTGTTTGCCTCCGGCCAGCCCATTGACCTCATCATGGTGATGGAGCACACCCTGCGCGACGGCGTTTTTGAGAGCGAGAGCGACGCCAAGGTGTACCTGGCGCAGCTGGTGCAGATTGTGCCCTCCACCGCCAATGTGCAGGCATACGCGCGCATTGTGCGGGAACGGTACTATGTCCGTTCGCTGATGCTGGCGGCGGGTGACATCATCGAGCACGCCCGGGACAGCGACGGCGACGCGCAGTCTCTGATGGATGCGGCGGAGCAGCGGATATTCGAAATCCGCCAGGGACAGCAGCACTCCAAGCTCCAGCGCATCGACGGCATTATGCTGGAGATTTACGACAAGCTCCAGCGGCTTTCCGGCGACGACCGGGACCAGTACATGGGAATTCCCAGCGGATTTTCGGGCCTGGACCGCATTATGACGGGCCTCAATAAATCCGACCTTGTGCTTATTGCGGCGCGCCCCGCCATGGGCAAGACCTCCTTTGCGCTGAATATTGCCACCAATGTGGCCATGAAGGCGGGCAAAAAAGTGGCTATCTTCTCGCTGGAGATGAGCCGGGAGCAGCTGGTGGAGCGCATACTCAGCTCCCACTCCTCGGTGCAGGGCTCCCGCATGCGCACGGGGGAGCTCTCCTCCGACGACTGGGTGCGCCTTGCGAACTCCGCCAAGGAGATTGCGAAGATTCCCGTTTATGTGGACGACACCGCCGGTATCACGGTGCCGGAGATCAAGGCCCGCTTGCGCTCGGTGCGGGATTTGGGCGTCGTCATCATCGACTATCTGCAGCTGATGTCTACCCAGGGCCGCAACGAAAACCGCGTGCAGGTGGTCAGTGAAATCACCCGTTCGCTAAAGGTCATGGCCAAGGATCTCAACGTCCCGGTCATCGTGCTGTCCCAGCTCTCCCGAGGACCCGACCAGCGCGCCAACGACCACCGGCCGCTGCTCAGCGATCTCCGCGAATCCGGCTCCATTGAGCAGGACGCGGACCTGGTGCTGTTTCTCTACCGGGACGCCTACTACAACCCCGAGAGCGGGGAGGCCAACGTGGCCGAATGCATCGTGGCAAAAAACCGCCACGGGGAGACCGGAACGGTGAAGCTGGCCTGGGACGGCGAACACACGAAATTTTCCAGTTTGGAGATCTTTCGGAATGAACCGTAAGGTATTGACTACAATAAAGACATACGAAATGCTGGCCCCCGGCGACAGCGTTGTCGTGGGGGTTTCCGGCGGCGCCGATTCGGTGGCACTGCTTCATCTGCTTGTCCGGCTTCGGGAGGAATGGGGAATCGGGCTCCGGGCCCTCCATCTCAACCACTGTTTGCGGGGCGCGGAGAGTGGGCGCGACGAGGACTTTGTGCGCCATCTCTGCCGGGACTGGGGTGTGAAGTTCACCCCGCGTCAAATTGACGTGGCGGCACTGGCGGCGGAGCAAAAGCGGGGAGTGGAGGAGTGCGCCCGGGACGAGCGCTACCGCTTCTTCCGCCAGGAGGCCCGGGAGCGGGGCGGGCGCGTCGCCACAGGGCACACCCTCAGCGACAGCTTGGAGACCATGCTGTTCAATCTGTCCCGGGGCGCGGCTCTCCGGGGCCTTTGCGGCATTCCCCCGGTTCGGGGCAATATCATACGCCCCCTCATCCATTGTACCCGGGACGAGGTGGAGGAGTACTGCCGCCAAAACGGGCTCCCATACGTCACCGACAGCACAAATTTACAGAATGTGTACACCCGCAACCGCATCCGGCACCGGGTGGTGCCCGCGCTGCGGGAGCTGCACCCCGGGCTGGAGGAGCGGGTGCTGCGCACCCTGTGCGCACTCCGCCAGGACGAGGAATACCTGGCGGCGGCGGCGGCGGGGGCTCTGTGGGGCATAACGCGGGGAGAGGACTACGACCGCCGGGGCTTTTTGGCGCTGCACCCGGCCCTTGGAAACCGGGTGCTGGTACAACTGCTGGAGGGTCTTGGAATTGATTGCAGCACACAGCGGCTGGAGCTGCTCAACGCTATGCTGCGCCAAGGCGGCGGCGGGGTGCAGCTGTCGGAACAATTGTTTTTTCAGTGTGGGCCGGAGCGGTTCCGCCTTGCCGCGCCCGCCCCGCGGCGCAATTACTTTTCCAATACCCTGGACCTCTCCCCTGGGGAGAAGGGCCCGATTCGGGTTTGCGTTGCGGGAAAAACGGTCAATTTTGACGTATTCCCGCGTGGAAATATGAATAAATTTGAAATTTGCACCCCAAACCAATTCAAAAATGGCTTGGATTATGATAAAATAGATAAGATTGTTGTTATCCGACAACGCCTGCCCGGCGATAAGCTTGCCCTGCCGGGAAGGAACGGCACCAAGACACTCAAAAAACTACTCAATGAATATAAGGTGCCGCCCGCGCTGCGATGGTCAATTTTGGTAATCGATGACGGCAAAGGCCCTGTATGGGTGGAGGGATTGGGTCCACACAGGCGGGCCTGTGTGGACGGCGGTACCAAACGGGTGCTGACCATTGAGGTTACGGAGGAAGAAAATGCAAGGGGATATACAGGAAGTGCTCATCAGCCAAGAGGCCCTGCAAGCCAAGGTCTGTGAGCTGGGGGCGCAAATCAGCGCCGACTACCGGAACAAAAATTTGATGATGGTCAGTGTGCTCAAGGGCTCGGTGGTGTTCATGTCGGATCTCATGCGCGCCATCGATATCCCGGTGCGGGTGGATTTTATGCATGTGTCCAGCTATGGAACCGGTGTAAAAACATCCGGTGTGGTTAAAATACTCAAAGATCTGGATATTCCCATTGAGGGATACGATTTACTGATTGTTGAGGATATATTGGACAGCGGCATGACTCTGGGGTATCTGCGGGAGATCCTCCGGAAGAGAAATCCGTGCAGTATCCGCATCGCCACGCTGCTCGACAAGCCGGAGCGCCGTCAGGTGGATATTCGGCCCGATTACGCGGGCTTTGTGATCCCCGATGAATTTGTGGTGGGCTACGGACTGGACTACAACGAACGCTACCGCAATCTGCCGTATGTGGGTATATTAAAGCCGGCGGTATATGAACGCGTGGCACAGGCCGTCTCCGAATAGCTCTAAGAGAAGTCCGGCGCGGACATGCGGCGCGCCAAATAAAGAAATCGTTGACAGGGAGTGAATCGATTGCCGAAGCAGTCAAAGGGATTAGGCGTATATTTGGCCATAGCGTTGGCTTTGTTATTGGTTGCTACGCTGCTGTTCAGCAACCAAACCTCGGCACCGGATCAGATTTATACTGATATAGTGGGGTATTTCCAGCAGGACAAGGTGCAGGAATTCACGCTGGATTTGGGCACGGGTGAGCTGCAAATCACCAAGCTGAGGGATGGGGGGACCGTTCCCATCACCTATACCGTCCCCAATGTGGACATGTTTGTGCGCCATACCGAGGACTATATTCTAAACTACAACGCCGGGCACCCCGACACAAAAATTGTCGGACACTATTTAAAAGCGCAGGAGATGCCCTGGTGGGTGAGCTTTTTGCCCACGTTGCTCCTTGTGGGTTTGATGGCGGTGTTCTGGGTGCTGATGATGCGCCAGTCCCGGGGGAGCGGCGGCAATGTGGCGGGCTTTGGCAAGGCCAAGGCAAAATCGGCCGGTGACGGGCGCAAGGTGACCTTCGACGACGTGGCCGGAGCCGACGAGGAAAAGGCGGAGCTGGTGGAGGTGGTGGAGTTCCTCAAAAACCCCGCCAAGTTCAACGCATTAGGTGCGCGCATCCCCAAGGGTGTGCTGTTGGTGGGACCTCCCGGAACCGGTAAAACCCTGTTGGCCCGCGCTGTCGCGGGTGAGGCGGAGGTGCAGTTCTTCTCCATCTCCGGCTCCGACTTTGTGGAGATGTTTGTGGGTGTGGGCGCCAGCCGTGTGCGCGACCTCTTTGACCAGGCCAAGAAAAACGCGCCCAGCGTGATATTTATCGACGAGATCGACGCCGTGGGCCGCCAAAGGGGCGCGGGCTTAGGCGGCGGGCACGACGAGCGCGAGCAAACCCTGAACCAGCTGCTGGTGGAGATGGACGGCTTCAGCGCCAACACCGGCGTCATCATCATCGCCGCCACCAACCGGCGGGACATTCTGGATCCGGCGCTGCTGCGCCCCGGACGGTTCGACCGCCAGATTATGGTGGGGTATCCCGATATTCGCGGACGGGAGGAAATACTCCGCGTACATTCCCGCAACAAGCCCATCGGCCCCGATGTGAATCTCACCACCATTGCGCGGACCACCGTGGGCTTCACCGGCGCGGATTTGGAAAATCTGATGAACGAGGCGGCGCTGCTTGCGGCCCGCAAGGATCTCAAGGCCATCACCATGATGGAGATCGAGGAGGCCACCATCAAGGTGGTGGCGGGCCCCGAGAAGCGCTCCCATGTGGTCACCGAAAAGGACAAGAACCTCACGGCTTACCACGAGGGGGGGCATGCGGTGTGCACATACTATTGTCCCACCCATGATCCGGTGCACCAAGTGAGCATCATCCGCCGGGGTATGATGGGGGGCTATACCATGTCGCTGCCCAGCCAAGACCGCGACTACAGGACCAAGACGCAAATGTTTGAGGATATTGTGATATTAATGGGCGGGCGCGTGGCGGAGCAGCTGGTGCTGGACGATATCTCCACCGGTGCCTCCGGCGACCTGAAGCAGGCCACGAAAATTGCCCGGGACATGGTCACCCACTACGGCTTCAGCGAGGCCATCGGCCCCATTGCCTACGGACAGGACCAGGGAGAGGTTTTTCTGGGCCGCGACTATATGCACAACCGTGATTTCTCGGAAAATGTTGCGTCGGAAATCGACATTGAGGTGCGCACCCTTATGAGCAGCGCCTACCAGAAGGCGGCGGATATTATCAAGGCGCATCTGGGCCAGCTGCACCAGGTGGCCCGCTATCTAATTGAAAACGAGAAGATTGAAGGCCCCGCCTTTGCCGCGCTTATGGGCGGCGGGCAGGACGTACAGTTGGAAGCGCGGGATGGCGGCGGAGAAAACCCGGATAACGGATAACAGGGAAAAATAAGGGCAGTTGAAATGAGGTCTTTCATTTCAGCTGCCCTTATTAATTTGGTATTATACTGAACACTGATTAAAAAGTGATAATAAATTGCGAGGATATTTTCCGCCCAGCTAGGAAGACGACGCAGGCGGGCTGACGCCCGGCAAGGAGGATGACAACGCTGGGCGGAAAATAAACCGCAAGTTATGTCGCTTTTTAGTCAGTGGTTAGTATTACGGCTGGTCGGCTGGCTGTGTCCCCGCGCCGCCGCCCGGCCTTGGCGGTTTGTTGTCCGGTGGCTTGGGCAAGTCCCGGAACAGGGTGATGGTGCCGTTTTTGTGCAGCGCCAGAACAATCTGCGCCACTATGGGCATGACGATCATCCCCAGCACCCCCATGAGCCGGTACCCCAGGTAGATGGCGACCAGGGAGACAATGGGATTGAGACCCAGCTTGTCCCCCACCACCTTGGGCTCGATGAAATTGCGCACCACGGTGATGATGACATACAGAATGAGCAGGCCCATGGCAAAGGTGTAATTGCCCCGAAGAAACTCCACAATAATCCAGGGGATGACGAGAGCGCCGGTTCCAAAGAGGGGCAGCGCGTCGAAAACGGCGATGCCCGCAGCCACCGCCAGGGCGTTGTCCGCCCGCAAGACCAGCAGGCCCACCGTCAGCTCAATAAAGGTGATAAACGTCAGTGTGAGCAGCGCGCGGATATATTTTAGTATCGTATCAATAATAATAATCTTCAAGTCTGCCACAACCCGTTTCGCCCGGGGGGGAAGCTGGTGCTTGAGAAACTGCATCACATTGTCGTACTGGGCGCTGATAAACAGTGAAAGCAGGATGGTAAATACAAGTCCGATGAGGAAGCCCGGCACCTTTGTGGTGAGCCCGGAGAGGGAAGCAAGCCCCTTTTGGGAGATGTTGACTAAAAAGGATTGCAGCGATTGCAGCGCGGCCTCCTGTATGCCCGCCAGTTGGGTGCGCCACTGGGGGGGCAGGCGTGAAAACAGGAAGGAGAGGTCCTCCCACAGGCCGGAAATACTGGGTGCGATGGTTTGTGTATAGTAGGTTAAGAGGGAACCCAGAGCGTCGCGGAGCAGAAAGACAAGCTGCATGACGCCAAAAAACAGGAGGGTGCCCAGCAGGCAGTACAGAAGAAGCATCACGAGGACCGACAGGATTTCGTGCCGGATGTGCAGCAGCCGTTGCAGCCGGCGGATGATGGGGTGCAGAAAGCCGACCATAAACAGAGCCAGCAGGAAGGGGAGCAGCCAATCCACCAAATAGGTGCAGCTCAGGTAAATCAGCAGGATGATCACTGCGACGTAGGCGGTCTGTATGAGAAATTCAAGTTGTCTTTTTGCTTTTTCCGAAATCATTTCCGTCTCCCTTCTATAGATATAATATAGCACAGTGTCCGGTTTGATTTTAGAAAAAATTGGGAAAAAAAGTCCCGGCGCATCCGCCGGGACCAGTAATGCCGGGAGGGCTTGTATTACAGTAGGTTTTGGAAGCTGGAGCTTATGGAGGAGGTGGAGGTTTGCAGCGTGTACTCGCAGCCGTAGGTCATGTCGGAGGATTCCATATACAAAACCCCGCCTTCAATGCCGATGTAGTAGCTTACTCCGCTGTTGAAGTCCAGTTTAATTACGGTGCGGCCCCCGGCGTAGGAAAAGGAGCGTTCACCCACGGAGTAGGTGTTGCCCGAGCCCTTTTGTACCTGAACGGATTTGAGGATGTTGGCTGCCTTGCCGATATTGTCCCCGGAGACAGTGGACGCGCTGTCCACGGCGCCGACGGCGAAGCTAACGCCGGAGATGCGGGCGGTGGACATGTAGGTGAGCCATTGCACATAGGAGGGATTATTGGCGTTGGCGTTGTCGGCGATGGATTTGAGGGTCTGGTACACAGCGGGATCCATGGGATAGGTCTGCTCACCCCCGCGCACAGCGGTGGGAATCAGGGAGTAAGTGTACTTGCTGCCGTCATCCAATACAATGAAAAACCCGGCATCCAGGCTGGAGTAGATGTCCGCGGTGTCGCTGTTGGCGGCGCTGATAATGCCGTATACCACCTGTGTCACCGCGTCGCCGGTGACGGGGGCGTAGGAGAAATCCCGTGGGTTGTATGCGTAGACGGACGCGACCTGGACGGGGGAGTAGGAGAATATGGTGGGGGACTCCACACGGGACGCCAGCTTAAAGGCCTCCACGGCCTGGTGGGAGGTCTCCGACGCCGCGCTCCGCGAGGTTGTCGACGTCTCCACCGGGATGGCGGAGGTCTCAGCCGCCGGCTCCTCCTCCACGGAGCTCTCCACAAGCTCCTGTTCATCCTCTTCGTCGTAGACGGGGTCCACCGGTTCTTCCCGGAAATGGATGGAATCCTCGTCCTCCGGGCTCTCATCCCCCACGACAGTTTTCTCTGTACAAGCCGCCATTGACAAGGTGAGGGCCAATGTTGTCAACAGAGACAAAGCTTTCTGTGTGTTCAATTCGATGCGCCTCCTTTGGGAAAGAACCAGATTCTAAACAGGTTCTAAGAATATATATGTATTCACTATAGCATGCCGGCGGAAATTTCGCAACGCTTATAGAGCTATTTTCGCGTAAAATAGGGAAAAACGACATCCCGGAGCGCTTTAACTGTAAATTTCAGGCAGATTGACCAAAATGCGGATAACGCAAGTTGCAAAAAAATTGCCAATGGACTATAATAATTCCGTGTGCTCTTTTCACATCTGCCCATCCAAAACAGTGCCCAGGGGCGTCCGATGCGGGATGCCGCAAATAATTTGGCGACATTGCAGTATTTAACGCCAGATTGCGCACTATATGAATAACCGCATCATTTTTGGTGGTGTACCGGTGACTGTTGATATCGCAAAAGTTGAAGCGGCAAGACAGGGAGATAAGGATAGCTTTGCTCAGGTGTATGACAGTATTGCATCTGACCTTTATAAGGTCGCCCTTTACACCCTGGGAAATGCCCATGATGCCGAGGACGCCGTAAGCGAGGCGTTTATGGAGGCATACAAGGGGATTACCAAGCTTCGGGACGCGTCCAGCTTTAAAGCTTGGATGCTCAAGATCCTTTCCATCCGCTGCAAACGCAAAATTGGCGACTATATCAAGGGGAAAAACGTCTTCGACATCGAGAGCTTTATGTTTACCCTGTCCGAAGAATCGGACATGTCCTCCGACGTGACCGATTCGGTGACCGTGGTGGGCGCCCTGGGCCGTCTCAACGCCCAGGAGCGGATTATTGTAGTGCTTTCGGTGCTCCAAGGATACACAACCAAGGAGATTGCCGCGATTCTGGGCAGCCCGCAGGGAACCATCAGCTCCAAGCTGCACCGTTCCCTCATCAAGATGCGCAAAATGCTGGAAGTGGAAGATGTAAGGTACTAAGAACCTGTATTCACAGGCTCAACAGCCGTATATGCGGATCTTTTTCCGCATCTCTGCGTCAAAAAATCTTGCCTTGCGTCAGCAAGGCGGCGGCTT
>Ga0153939_1001041_pt1 | contig 11024 bp, 8 predicted proteins | sample TSNJ023MetaG_FD_104734 | JGI IMG/M metagenome (GOLD analysis project Ga0153939, IMG submission 104734) | Attine ant fungus gardens microbial communities from New Jersey, USA - TSNJ023 MetaG | ecosystem: Host-associated > Fungi > Mycelium > Unclassified | place: USA: New Jersey, Brendan T. Byrne... | reverse complement strand
TGCGGTTTCTTAATTTCCTTTGTAGGTATGTTTGGACTAAGCACATTAAATGTGCAAAAAAATCTGCGAACTTTCTTTATATTATATTTTGGGGTGCAGGTGGAAAAAGATTGCCGGAATTTGTCTTGGCGTGACATTGATTCAGATTATAATATCAACAGTCATTGTAGGCGATATCGGTTTATATTTGCAATTTTAAAGATTGTGATTTTATAGAAAGTGACAGCCGCGGAGAATTTTACCCAATCCCACGCGGCTGTCACTTTCAGTTTATTTTGTCAGCAGACCGCTTTTACAGGGGGCGTCCCACAGACGTTTGCAATTGTCATCCACTTTGCAAAAGGAGACCGAAACGCCGCCCAGCTCCTGCGTGGTCAGGCATTCATCGCAGCAGCCCGCGTATACGGTAATGCCCCGGCTTTCAAGATACCGGCACAGGTCCTTATAATAAATGGACAGTTCCATACAGGTGGTGGAGCCTAGACCGTTGACGAATAGCAGAATTTCATCGCCGCTTTGATAGGGTAAATCTTCGATCAGCATATCGCTGACCAATTTTGCCAAGTCCTGGGAAGATGGCATGGGTATCCGATTCGAACCGGAGCCTTCGCCGTGGGTTCCCACACCCATCTCAATTTCATTTTCCGGTAAAGCCATGATATCAAGGCCTGTCACCGGATGCGTGCATCTTGTGAAGCCCACGCTGAACGTTCTGGTATGGTCGCGCACCTGTTCAAATAACTGCACCGCTTCATCGATGCCGCCGCCCTGCTCCAGAAACGCTCCGACAATTTTCGTGTAGAACAGCATGCCGCCGATTCCCCGGCGCTCGGATTCCATGCCCTTGGGAGCGGTGGCGATATCATCGTAAAACAGCAGCTTCTTGACGGGAATCCCCTTCATAATCGCCTCGGCGTACGCCATATTGGCATTGAGCACATCTCCCGCGTGGTTTTGCACGGCAAGCAGCACGGGCGAACCGTCCCGATGCAGAAATTCGATGGCCTCCAGTATTTTATCGAAGGACGGCGCGGTGAATACCTCGCCCACCACATTGGCGTCGAACAGGCCGGGGCCGACCCAGCCGATGACGGCGGGCTCATGTCCGGCCCCGTTACCCATAAGGAACTTGACCTTTTTCCCGCAGTCCCTGCGGGTGATGATATGGGTTCCGTCCACAAGCTGTATGACATCCTTGTGGGCAAGGGCATAGCCTTCTAAGGTCTCCTGTACAAGGCTGTCGGTTTGATTCCTCAATTTCTTCATTTGCTCACCGCCATATCTTTGTTTTTGATCCAGGAGCTGATGGTTTCGGAGATGACGGAAAAGGAGGCGGCTCCCGCGTCGATATGCCCCTTGGACCGCTCCCCGAGAAAACGGGCGCGGCCTTTTTTCGCTGTCATGTCCATAGTCGCGTCAGCACCCTGCTTTGCGGCTTCAGCCGCCCGTTCGGCCGCTGCCGGAATTGAATTTGAAGCTTCTGCCTCAGCGGCAAAGGCGGTGACCGCGGGGGAAAAGGCGTCGTATATCGTTTTCTGCCCCTCCTGCACATTTGCCACCACCTGCACCATGCTGCGGGACTGTTCCAGCATTTCCGCCAGTTTCCGCGCGGTCAGGGGTTTGGTGTCCGCTTTCATGCCCATGCTTTTCAGCATCACCCCGTAAATGGGGCCGATGGCCCCGCCCATAGAAGCGCCCAACGCCGCGCCCGCCGTTTCAAGCAGCTCTTTCACGCTCATCTCTCCCCGTGTGGCCTCTCGCATGGCCTTGAATCCCCGGGTCATCGTCACACCGTGATCCCCGTCGCCCACCACGGAATCCAGCCGGCAAAACCACGATTCCTTTTCTATGACCCGGTCGCAGACCGCCAAAAGGATTTCTCTCACATCGTTTTGATTCAGCGTCATGTCATTCCCCCTTTTTTACCGGAAAATAGGTGGTGTAGGTTTCATGACCGATACTGTAAAGGGGCTTGAAGATGATATTTTGCTGTTGCCCGGTAGTTTTCCAGTCAGGCAACCACTCCGCCCAGCGCCGCACACGGTATGGCGTGAGAATTTCCTCCGGTTTTTCGCTATAATAGAGTGTACGCTCATCTTCGCAGAGACCGGCAAGGGCCACGGGGCCGTCCAGAAAGGCCACGGTATCCGTCTGGTCCGGCAGGGGCCAGGCACGTATTTCCTTGGGGAGCACCAGCCCGATGGTATCGTCACTCCACTCCCCGTGTAAAACGGCAAATCCGGTTTCGTCCACCTCATAGGAAACCTCTTTTCCGTTTACGGTGATTACCGCCTTGTCCCGCAGCCACCAGGGCATGCGCAGCGCGATGTCTAAGCGAACCGGTTTTTCCGCGTGTATGGTGAATTTTTGTTTGACGTAGTCGGGCCGGTTGAGAATTTCCCGGTTGGTCTTTTCAATTCGGATGATTTCTCCGGTGCAGGGATCCGTCTGCTGCGTCACGCTGACTTGCGTCCCGTTCATGTCCAGGCAAACCTCGGAATCCTGATATTGGGCAACAATGAGTTTGTTGCCGTCCCTGTAGTACAGCCCCCGGTAGGATTCGGCGTTGGCCTGTAAAAGCGTATTGTGGCAGCACCAGAAGTGATCCTTCCGGGAGCCCCACACCTTTTTTGCCCCGGGATGCAGCGGCAGGTGGTAGGCCACATAAGTGAAGTCCCGGTGCAGTTCATCCACGCCTGTTTGCGAGTGCCCGTCCTCGGTCCAGAAGCCCTGGGCAAAAATTCCGTTATAGAGATTTCGTTCCCAGTAGTCCGCGTATGTCCGTTCGCCCCTCCACTGAAACAGGTGATCGCTGAGGCGCATCATATGGTATACAAGGCAATGCTCCTGATTGGTTTCGCACAGCCGGTCGGCGTGGCGGTGCTCCGGCGTCCAACCCTCGCCCGCGGTTTGGCTTCCGGTGACAAACATGCCGCAGCGGTCCACAGCGAGTTCCCAATAGCGTTCAGTCAGCTTACGGTAGCGCTCCTCTCCCGTCACCTCATAGGCCCTTGCGGCGCCCAGGATTTCCGGCACGGTGGAGTTGGCGTGCATGTTGACCAGCGGATTTTTGCCGGTTTCCAGCAGGTCAAAGAGGTCCTTTCTTTCATAACGGCGCATCAGCGTCAGATGGTCCGGATCATTGGTGACGCTGTACAGGTCGGCAAAAAACTCCATCATCGCGCCGGTTTCTTCCCACATCATCTCGCGCATGCGTTCGTCGCTGATGTCGTCGGTATACCGCAGGAACCATTTCGCGGCGGCAAGTACGATTTCCAGCGCCTGTCCGTTGCCCGCGAGGCGGTACATTTCAAGCAGCCCCGCCATCGTTTTGTGGCATACATACTGGGGCGCCCATGTGCGGGTGCCCTGCTTGAGCAGCTGCAGATATTTCTCCGGTATGGAAAAGCACCATTCGCCGCCGTTGGCCTTCTGGCAGCGGCCAATCTCGAACACGATAAAATCCGCCCGGGCTTTGACCTCCATATCCCCGGTTTCAAAGTAGAGGGCTGCCGCTGTCAGCAACCAGTGGCTGCATACCGTACCCCGGATCATGGAAAGGGGGGAGTCCCACCCGCCGTGGAGATTCTCCGGCAGAAAGGTGTAACGGGCGATGGCCGCCTCATGGTAATAGGGCAGCAGCAGATGCTCCGGCTTCAGGCTCATCAGATACTCCCGGTCATATTTTCTCCTCTGTTCCAGTATACCTTTGAGTTTTACATTTTGATGGATTGATTTTATCATAGTTACACCTTATAACCCCTTCGGGCCGTTCACCGCGCGGTGAACGGCCTTGGAGAGAATTCTATTTCTCAGCCTTTGATTGCGCCTATCATGACGCCTTTTTCAAAGTATTTTTGAATAAACGGGTAGATGATCAGCATGGGCAGGGACGAAATAATGATCACCGCGTATTTTACCGTTTCGGCATACATTTGATCATAGGCCCCGAGGGAGCCGGTGCCGCCGGAAAATACATTGTTGGCAATGAGGATGTCCCGCAGTACCAGCTGCAGAGGGTACAGCGCGTTGGTCCGTATGTAGATCAGGCCTGTAAAGAAGTCGTTCCACTGTGCCACCAGGTAGTACAGCATAATCACCGAAACAATCGCCTTTGAGAGAGGCAGCACTATTTTGATAAAAAATTTGAAATCGTTACAGCCATCCAGGGACGCCGCCTCGTACATCTCCTTTGGGATGGAGTTTTCAAAAAATGTTCTGGCTATGATCAGGTTGTAAACATTGACGGCAAAGGGAATGATGAATACCCATACCGAGTCCGTCAGGCCTATATTATTTATAAGCACATAAGTGGGAATCAGGCCGCCGCTGAAAAACATGACGAAGGTCATAAACAACATGATCACCTTACGCCCGCGCATATCGTCCCGTGAAAGGGCATAAGCCGCAGGCAGGGTGATGAGCATCTTAAAGGCGGTTCCCGCTACCGTATAGAAGGCCGTGTTGCGAAAACCCGTCCAGATCATGCTGTTGCTCATAACCTCCCGATAGCCAAAGAAATTGATGCCCTGCGGCAGGAAGACAACCTGGCCCTTTGCCACCAGCAGCGGATTGCTTACCGAGGCGATGATGACAAAATATAAGGGGTATGCCACGGTCAGGAAAACCAGCGCGCAGATGATATAGACGCCTGCGGTAAAAACCTTGTCCGAGTTGATCCTTTTGCCTGCTTTGTCATGTGCCATGTTCTTTCCCCCTCTAAAACAAACCGGTATCCGTCAGTTTTTTTGATATGGTATTGACGAGCATCAGCATCACAAAGTTGATCAGCGTGTTGAACAGGCCGATGGCCGCCGAATAGCTGTACTGTGTGGATTTGATGCCGATTTTGTACACAAAGGTTGAAATGACCTCTGAAACGGCGGCATTGGATGCCTTCTGCATCAAAAACACCTTTTCAAAGCCGACGTTTAAAATATTTCCCATGCTGAGGATCAGCAGCACGATCATGGTGGGAACCAGCGACGGGATGTCGACATGCAAAATGACCTTCCATTTACCGGCGCCGTCCACCTTACAGGCGTCGTAAAGCTGGGAGTCCACGGAAGACAGCGCCGCAAGATAAATGATGCTGTTCCACCCGGCGTGCTGCCAGACATCCGACAGCACATAAACCGGCACAAAGGCCCCCGTGTCGCCCAGCAGATTGCCTGTAAAGCCCAGGGATTTAAACGCAAGCCCGATCACTCCGCTTGTGCTGGACAGCAACACATTCAGCATGCCCACTAAGACCACGGTGGAGATAAAGTGGGGAGCGTACAGCGTGGTCTGCATGACCTTTTTCGCCCCGCTTCTTTTGACCTGGTTCAAAAGAAGCGCCAGGATGATCGGAACGGGAAATCCCACAAGCAAAGTCGCGATGCAGACAACAAAGGTGTTGCGCATCAGGGATGAAAATTGAAAGGAATTGAAAAACTTTTCAAAATACTTCAGTCCGACAAACTCTCCGCCGGTGAGCCCTTTAGCGAAATCAAACTCCTTAAACGCCAGCTGGATACCGTACATCGGCACATAATGGAAAATAAAGATCAGAACAATGGCCGGTATCACCATCAGCCACAGCTGATAACGTTTGCGCATATTCAGAAGGAGCGGCTCCTTTGTATGAAGGGCTGTATTTTTTCTCACAGATAATGATAATTTCCCGTTCATGACAATCCCCCTGCTTCAATTCCTGTCATTCCGCCATATATATGTCATACTGCTTCTGCATGATCTCGATGGCCCGGTTGACGCCCGCGTTTTCAATGTTGCTCAGGTGATTCTGGAAATCCTCTTCCGTCACGCCGTTCATCACCCAGTTGGCGAAGGTGTCGCGGATGACATTTCCCATATCCTGATGGATGAGCGTGAGCTCGCTTTCATCCTCCTGTGTGAACTTGATGAAGGCTCTGGGCCAGACATCCGTTTCCAGGTCGATGTTCGCATAGGCGTCCTGGTAGACTTCTTCCAGCTCGTTAATTTTTTGCATATCTGTAGGGAGCTGCAGCTCGATGTCGTCGGAAATATACATGGGGCCCTTGTCCGCAAGAGCGTTTGTCCATTTCCATGTGCCAGGATCCAGCGATTCGTCCGCCGGAGGCAGCACCGCGTAAGTTCCGTCGCCGTTGTCCTCTATGCATAGGCCCATAGAGCCGAACAGCACCTGAATCCCCATAACCGAGTCATAAAATTCGTTGCACAGACGCATGGCCGCGGCTTTGTCCTCACAGGCGGCAGAGACCACAAAGGCGTTTTGCATATAGTTGATTTCGTTGTATTCATAGTCCCAGGAGATGGGGCCGCTGTAATCCGGCGTGGGCTTTAAGACACCGACACTTACATACTGGTCCGCCAAAACAGCGCCGAAACGGTCGTTGGCGTCCCAGCCGTAGGTGAATCCCACGATGCCCACATCATCGCCTGCCCCGCGGGACAGCGCCTGGAACTGGGAATAATCCTGTGTAAAGACTTCCGGGTTGATAAGGCCTTCCGCCCAGCACTTATGTAAAAAGCTCACCACTTCATAAAATCCCTCGTGCTGGTAGTAGTTTTTCACAACGCCGTTATCCACATAATAGCCCTCGCCGTTCAGGTAGTTGGCCGTGACGCCAAAGCCTCCCAGCATGGCAAGGGGGTTAAAGCCGTTGATGCCCGCCGCCTCGGCGCCGGTGGGTGCCCAGTCCATCGGCACTTCGTCCGCGATGCCGTTGCCGTTGGGATCGTTTTCCTTGAAGGCCTTCAACACCTCAAACAGCTCGTCGAAGGTTGTGGGGGCCTTGAGATTCAGCTTGTCGAGCCAGGTCTGGTTGATCATCTGGTGATCTCCGCTGTTGGGCCAGAAACGCTGATATTTTGCAATACCGTAAATATTGCCGTCAAGGGACATGGACATTTTCAAGGTCTCCGGCTTTTCCTCAAACATCTTCGTCACATTGGGCGCATGCTCGTCAATCAGGTCATTCAGCGGTGCGAACAGGCTTGTGAAGTTGGCGATGTCGCCGTTTGATATGGCAAGGCCCAGCAAAACGTCGGCGATGTCGCCGCTTGCCAGCTGTACGCTTTTCTTTTCCGCCCAGGTGTTTTCCACAACCTGCTCCCATTCCACTTCTACATTTGCCTTTTGAGCTACGTCTTTCATGAACTGAAATTCCGCCACATTGTCGGTCAGCGCTGAAGTTACCACCGTGACCTTCAGCTTGCCGGAGCCTGTGGCGCCCCCGTTCTCTTCACTACTGCTGTCGCCGGTCGGCGCTTCAGAAGCTGTGGATTCACCGACAGAATTGTTCTGCGCCGGCATACTGTCCGTATCTCCACCTGGTCCGCAGGAGAAGAGGCTCAGCAACATTGCGATGAATAAAAAAATAGCTACGAACTTTTTCATCATTTTTCCTCCATAAATATAATTTATTTCAATGCCATTTTGGCATTTACATCCGGCTGATTCACGCTGTACGGGGATTTACCGAATGAGCTGTCATCCTCATTCTGTTCTGCTGTGTTGTTTTTCTCCTCACCAAGAACTTAAGGGCTTTTTTATCTGGATGGATATATTTTCGTATGGATGAAGTACACAGTTTTTCTTATGGGTATGACATCGATATCAGATTTATTTTCATAATTATAGCGAATAGATAGTACCTTGTCAATATTATTTTGACATAAAATATAAATTTTATGGATAAACCGCCATAATTTCTTCTTATCTTCTGCCGTGTTAATTATGATTAAAGAAAGCCGGCCATCAATAAATGTGGAATCGATGCTATATAATATCTTTCGGCCTGCTCAGAATCATACACGATTTGGCTTCAGTGTAAGTCGCTTTGAGAATAACCACATGTGGAAACGCAGATACGGTTGTAAGCGGTTTTCAAACCTGTATACCGGATGGGCAGGCTTATGGAGAAACAGGCATGAATGAGAAAGCCGGAATTTTGCTCTTATGGGCAGAACATGCACAAATTACAAAAATCAATAAAAGCCTTGACTTGAAGTAAGGTTTAGGTTGTATGGTAAGTATCTGAACTATTTTTGAGAGAAAAAGGATAATATAGAATGAAGAACAGCGATATGGGAGGCGCAATGAGACAAACAATTAAAAATCATACATATGACAAAGAACGGGCATTGTATAACCTGCAGAATGCTGACATAATCAGCTGCCGCTTCGCCGGGCCGGCGGACGGGGAATCTGTTTTAAAAGAGGCGGGGGATATCTCGGTCATAGATTGTGACTTTTCCTTACGATACCCGCTGTGGCATGTCCGGCAATTCACACTGGAGCATTCGCGAATGGATGAAAAAACCAGGGCTGCCATCTGGTACGCACGGGATGGAGAAATCCGGGATTCCGTTTTAAACGGAATCAAATGCTTGCGGGAATGTGACCGCATCACAATGGAGCGTACTACCTCAGTCTCGCCGGAATTCGGATGGAAATGCCGAGGCCTCAGTATTCGGGATTCCTTCGTCGAGTCGGAATACCTGTTTCTGGAAAGCCGTGATGTGACCCTTCAAAATTTCAAAATGAAGGGGAAATACTCCTTTCAGTATATGGACGGCCTGCTGATTGAGGATTCGGAGCTGAATACCAAGGACGCCTTTTGGCACAGCCGGAATGTTGTGGTGAAAAACAGCATCGTGAAAGGGGAGTATCTGGGCTGGTTTTCAGACGGACTCACGCTGATAGGCTGTGAAATAAGCGGCACACAGCCGCTTTGCTACTGTAAAAATCTCAAGCTCATTGACTGTAAAATGGCAGGCGCTGATTTGTCCTTTGAATACTCCGATGTCGAGGCGACGGTCATTGGACATATCGACTCTGTGAAAAATCCGCGATCCGGCACGGTGAAAGCCGACAGTTTCGGTGAAATCATCTTTGAAGACGCCACAATGGAGTGTACGGGAAAAGTGATGATACGGGATGCCTGAGGTGTTCGGAGAAAGGGAGCTTACGCCACGAAAGTATAAAACCGGGTTGCATTTAAGCAAAGGTTCATGTGCGTTCCGTAATGGATATCCGTTGGTTTCCCTGCAGAAAACTGAAATCCTACATTTATGACAGAACATGGCCATCAGAGTGAGTACAAATGCCTCATAGCATTTGCACAGGCGTTTCTGGTGGCTTTTTATGGTGTTTACTTTATATAGTTTTTTATAGAAAGTTCAGCTTTACTTTATACCGGTAAAAGAGTATACTATAGCCAATAGTTGCATATGCAACGGTTGAGTCCGCAACAAATTGCCGTGAAAACAGTCAGGAGGGGTTTAGATGGAAGGATTTATACGGTATATCAACCGTATCAGGCGGTGCCTGAATCTGTACCGTACAAAGCAGATGAAGGGGGAGAAAATTGACGGGTTTCAATACGGCTATATTTTAAGGATATGCAGAAACCCCGGAATTTTACAGGATCAGCTGTCAAAGGAATTTTACGTAAACAAAAGCAATGTGGCGCGCCATCTTATGTCCCTTGAGAAAAACGGCTACATATACCGGCTGCCCAAGGAGGATGACCGGCGGTCCCTGCAGGTCTTTCCCACTGAGCACGCGCTCCTGGTGCTGCCGCTTTTGGAACAGACAACCCGCGAATGGAAAAAAGTCGTCTTTGCCGATTTGTCGGAGGAGGAAAGTGAAATTTTCATGAGAACTCTGGTGCAGATTGCCGACAAGGCCGCTGCGCTGGTGGAAAGCGAGGCGGAACTATGAAATTCGTGCTGCGCTATATCAAACCGCACACCCGGCGTATGACGGTGGGGATTGTCATCAAGCTCATCGGGGCCTTTATGGATTTGCTGCTGCCCTGGTTTCTCGCGTACATGATCGATACGGTCGTTCCCCTTGAAAACATCCCGGCTATTTTATTTTGGGGCGGCGTCATGCTTGTGTGCGCGGCGCTGGCCCTCATCACCAATATTGCGGCAAACCGCATTGCCACCAGAGTGGCCCGGGATTCGACGGAGACACTGCGGCAGGAGCTTTTCGAGAAAACGCTGTCCCTTTCCTGTTCACAGATAGATCGCCTTACCATTCCGTCGCTGGAATCCCGGCTCACCACGGATACCTATAATATTTACCAGATCATCGGCATGATGCAGCGGATGGGCATTCGCGCGCCGATCCTGCTGTTCGGCGGCATTCTTGTGACGCTGACGCTGGAGCCGGTTTTGACCGTTGTGCTCGTATCGGTTCTGCCCTTTATCGCGCTCACGGTCTTTTTTGTTTCAAAAAAGGGAATCGCGCTGTATACGAAGCTGCAAAGGGCGGTGGACACGCTGGTGCGGGCGGTCCGGGAGAATATCGCGGGTATCAGGGTCATCAAGGCCCTTTCAAAAACAGAGTATGAAAAACAAAAGGCTGAGAGCATCAACGCCGATGTGACGGAAAAGGAGAGAAAGGCGGGGACTTTCATGGCGCTGACGAATCCTGCCATGAACCTGTTTTTAAATATCGGACTGACTTTGGTGATTGTCGTCGGCGCCTTTCGCGTGGACGCGGGGCTGACCCAGCCGGGAAAAATCATTGCCTTTCTTTCGTACTTTACGATCATTCTGACTGCGATGATGGCGATCACGCGAATATTTGTCATGTATTCCAAAGCCGCCGCTTCCGCAAAACGGATTGCCGAGGTGCTTGGGCAGCCGGAGGAGCTTGCCGCAACAGAGCTGGATGCGGTGACAACTGCGGCGCATATTGTTTTTGACCATGTATCCTTTTCTTATCACAAGAAGGAACATAATTTGAAGGACATCAGCTTCAAATTGAAGCGCGGTGAAACGCTTGGCATCATCGGCGCCACCGGAAGCGGCAAAAGCACGCTGATTCAGCTGCTGCTGCGCCTGTACGACGCGGACAGCGGACAGATTTTCATTGGCGGCAGGCCACTTACCTCCATTTCGGAGGAAGAGTTGCATACGATGTTCGGCGTGGTCTTTCAAAATGACATCCTGTTTGCGGACAGCATTGAAGAGAACATCAATTTTGGCCGGAATCTCTCCCGCGAGGAGGTGGAAACGGCAGC
>Ga0153939_1001038_pt1 | contig 11045 bp, 11 predicted proteins | sample TSNJ023MetaG_FD_104734 | JGI IMG/M metagenome (GOLD analysis project Ga0153939, IMG submission 104734) | Attine ant fungus gardens microbial communities from New Jersey, USA - TSNJ023 MetaG | ecosystem: Host-associated > Fungi > Mycelium > Unclassified | place: USA: New Jersey, Brendan T. Byrne... | reverse complement strand
GAACACTGATTAAAAAGTGATAATAAATTGCGAGGATATTTTTGGACCAGCTAGGAAGACGACGCAGGCGGGCTGACGCCCGGCAAGGAGGATGACAACGCTGGGCGGAAAATAGACCGCAAGCTATGTCGCTTTTTAGTCAGTGTTTAGTATTATGTGTGGATTTCTTTGCGGTGGACTATACGGCAGCATCCTGGCAGGTCTACTGGCTCACGCGTCGTATATCCTACGGACATTGTAATTCGTTTAGCACTATTTTGTCAATAATTATTTTAATAAATGAATAACAATTTATGTAATGCATAGAAAATAGGCCTTGTAATTGTGATATATGTCTATTAAACTTCCTTATATTTCAATAATTTATTGCTTTTTAACTGTTTTCTACTTCGTTTTAAATATATAAAAAAGAAGTATTTATTGACATAATATTTAAAAATGTTATAATAAAGAAAACCATTACATTATGATTGCGAAGTGAGAGAATGAACCAGCTTACAGTCAAGCTTCAATTTTTAATTCCAACCTTGCCCCGTGCGGAGAAAATTGTAGCGGAATACATGCTTGACAATATCCCCTTTGTCTCAGATATGACCTTGAATATGCTTTCCGATGAATCCTCTGTCAGTGAGGCCACCATTTTGCGTCTTTGCCGCCGAATGGGTTTTTCGAATTTCATCCAACTGCGTCAGGCTTTTGCTTGTGCGGCCATTGAGGATCCCACGGAATCCCCCGAAGCCATTAACGCAGCCGATTCCATGACGGACATCTGCAATAAAGTGATTCATTCCATTACCCAATCCCTGGAAAATACAAGAGTTTTTTTCTCTGAGGAGTACGACCGCGCCCTGGAGGCAATTCTAAAGGCGCGTTCCGTATATTTTTTCGCAACCGGAGACGCACTTTCAAGCTGTTTGTATGCCAGCGCCAAATTCAACCGCGTGGGAATTTCCGCCTATGTTTGTTCCGACGTGGTGTATCAATACGAAACCGCATTGCGTCTTACAGAACAAGACGTTGCAATTGCGATTTCCAATAGCGGCAGATCCTCCAATATTGTCCGTTCCTTAAAGTTAGCCAAGGAACACAACGCATTCACCATCAGCATTACACAGGCGGGAAAATCCCCCTTGCTAAGACACAGCGATATCGGTTTATTTACCGCCGCTATTGACACAACCATCGGCAGAGACAGTGTTACGAAGCGGGTAACCGAACTGGCCATCCTGGAATCCTTTTATCTGGGGATTATCAATAAAGGTTCAAAGGACTATAAGGGTATGCTGCAAAATACCATGTTATCATCGGAATTAAATAAATAGCCGGATTGACAAATCGGAGAATTTGCGATATGATTTTTATGTGCTCGGGCACGACGGCAGAAAAAGAGATTGTGTTGGAGTACCGGGACTTGACCGGCGGCAAGGACGAAACAGACGCCGATACAAGGCCAACGACTACGGTAATTCAACTTCAAAATACTATTATTTTGAAGTTGAATTACCGAATGGGAATCAACTTTTTCCTCTTTCTTTTTTCGATTTTAAAGTTGATTCACTATACAAACAGGAGTTGATAGAATATGGGCTATTTAATTGGCGTAGATATCGGCACGTCCGGGACGAAAACCGTATTGTTTGATGAAAAGGGGGAAGCCCTTGCCAGCGCCACGGTGGAATACCCCCTATATCAGCCGCAAAACGGCTGGGCGGAGCAGAATCCGGAGGACTGGTGGAACGCGACCGTATCCACGATACGCGCGGTGCTGGAGAAAAGCGGCATTTTCCCGGCCGATGTGGCGGGCATTGGGCTTTCCGGCCAGATGCACGGCCTTGTGATGCTGGACAGCGACGGGGAAGTGCTGGGCAACTCCATTATTTGGTGCGATGGGCGCACCATCAAGGAGTGTGAGGAGATCACCCGGACCGTGGGGGCACAGCGGCTCATTCAAATCACCGCGAATCCCGCGCTGCCGGGCTTTACGGCGTCAAAAATTGTGTGGGTGCGCAAAAACCGCCCGGAGCAGTACCGGCAGTGCCGCCACATTCTGTTGCCCAAGGACTATATCCGCTACAAGCTCACCGGCGTTTTTGCCACCGAGGTCTCCGACGCCTCGGGAATGAACCTCATGGACATACCCAACCGGTGCTGGAGCGACGAGATTCTCTCCGCTTTGCAAATTGACCGCTCACTCCTGGCGGACCTGTATGAATCCTGCCAGGTGACGGGGGCCATATCCGACCAGTGCGCCGCGCTCACCGGGCTCAGCGCAGGCACGCCCGTGGTGGGCGGCGCGGGCGACAACGCGGCCGCCGCCGTGGGCACCGGCGTGGTGCGGCAGGGCAAGGCATTTACCACCATTGGCACCTCCGGCGTGGTCTTCGCCCACTCCGACGCCGTCACCATCGACCCCCAGGGCCGTGTGCACACCTTTTGCGCCGCCGTGCCGGGGGCCTGGACCGTAATGAGCTGTACCCTGGCCGCCGGGCTGAGCCTGCAATGGTTCCGCAACACCCTCTGCCGCGCGGAGATGGAAACCGCCGACGGCATGGGGGTGGACCCCTATGTCTTGATGGATAAGCAGGCGGCGCATTCCCCCGTGGGGGCCAACCGCCTTCTCTATCTGCCCTATCTCATGGGCGAGCGCTCGCCGCTTCTGGACAGCAACGCCCGGGGCGTGTTCTTCGGGCTTTCGGCCATCCACACAAAATCCGACATGCTGCGGGCGGTGATGGAGGGGGTGGCCTATTCCCAGAGGGACTGCCTGGAGATCCTGCGGGAGATGGGCGTTGTTTCCAGCGAGATGCTGATTTGCGGCGGCGGCGGCAAAAGCCCCTTCTGGCGGCAGATGCTGGCCGACGTCTACCACTGCCCGGTGACCACCGTCGTCTCCCAGGAGGGCCCGGCGCTGGGCGCCGCCATTCTGGCGGGGGTAGGCGCGGGCGTCTATCCCAGCGTGCAGCAGGCCTGCGACGAGATGATACGGACCAATCCCCAGCAGCACCCCTCCGCCGACGCGGGACGTGTTTACGACGCGTACTACAACGTCTACCGCGGCCTGTATCCTGCCCTCAAGGACCAGTATCAGGCGCTGGCGGCGCTGTAATATTAGAACCTGTGTTCACAGCAGTTCGTGATTAAAATTCAAAATTCGGCGCGCCGCTCGCCGCAAAAGTGGCAGCCGCGTTCCAGCCTGTGCACATTGTGTTTTGCAAAAAACAAAACGCAACCGGCAACCCCACAAATAAACCGTTCCGGTGAACTTGTGGGGTTGCTATAGGCGGGAACAACGCGGAAAATGGGTTGTTATGAAAAATATTCCAGAGGTTAAATTGGGGCTTATCGCCGTATCCCGCGACTGCTTTGTCGCCTCCCTTTCCCAGCGCCGCCGCCGGGCGGTGGAAAAGGCATACACCGCAACAGGCGCGGTTCTTTACGAGGCGGAGACCATTGTGGAGAACGAAACGGACATGTTAACCGTGTTGGATGAGGTGAAAAACGCGGGCTGCAACGCCCTGGTGGTTCTGCTGGGGAATTTCGGCCCCGAGACCCCCGAGACCCTCATCGCGAAGAATTTTAGCGGACCCGTGATGTACGCGGCCTGCGCCGAGGAAAGCGGGGACAACCTGATTGATGGGCGCGGCGACGCGTATTGTGGCATGCTCAACTGCTCCTACAACCTGGGCCTGCGCAGCGTCAAGGCGGTGATACCCGAATATCCCGTGGGAACGGCGGAGGATATTTCCGCGATGATAGAGGAATTTCTTCCGGTAGCCCGGGCGCTGCTGGGGCTGTCGTCGCTGAAAGTCATCACCTTCGGCCCCCGCCCCCAGGACTTTTTCGCCTGCAACGCCCCCATTAAGGGCTTGTATGATATGGGCCTGGAGATACAGGAAAACTCCGAGCTGGATTTGTATGTGTCCTTTAAGCAGCATGCCGGGGACAGCCGTATCGACGGGATTGTGGCCGAGATGACGGAGGAGCTGGGGGAGAGCGGCAACAATTATCCGGATTTGCTGCCCCGGATGGCGCAATTTGAGCTCACGTTGCTGGATTGGGCGGAGGAGAACAAGGGCGCGCGGGACTACGTGGCTTTTGCCAACAAATGCTGGCCCGCCTTTCCCAAGGAATTTGGCTTTGTGCCCTGCTATGTCAACAGCCGCCTTGGCGTCAAGGGCATTCCCGTGGCGTGCGAGGTGGATGTCTACGGAGCCGTGTCGGAGTACATAGGCACCTGTGTCACCGGCCAGCCGGTGACCCTGCTGGACATCAACAACACGGTGCCCCAAGACATGTTCCACACAGATATTCAGGCACAGCACGGCTACACCCTCCACGACACCTTTATGGGCTTTCACTGCGGTAATACGCCGTATTGCAGGCTGAAGGACGGCGCCGTCAAATACCAGCTGATACAAAACCGCCTGATGGAGGACGGCGGCGAGCCGGACTTCACCCGCGGCACACTGGAGGGTGACATCTGTCCGGGGGACATTACCTTCTTCCGCGTCCACGGCAATCCGGACTCCAGCCTGCAAGCATACATCGCCCAGGGCGAGGTTCTTCCGGTGCCCACCCGTTCCTTTGGCGGAATCGGCGTGTTTGCCATTCCCGAAATGGGGCGCTTCTACCGCCACGTGCTTGTCGCCAAGAGATATCCCCACCACGGGGCGGTGGCCTTTGGGCATGTGGGCAAGGCGCTGTTTACGGTATTTGAATATCTGGGGGTGCCCGACATCGCCTTTAACCAGCCCAAGGGGATGCTGTACCCCAGGGAAAACCCCTTCGCGTAAAGACCTGTATTCATAACTGAATTACAATAGACCTGTTCTGAAACCCACCGCAAGTGACTGGGCGAGGTATTTTTTCGTCTTGCAAGGCGGAGGACGAAAACGGGCTGACGCCCGGTGAGGACGACAACGCAGCAGGACGGAAAAAGAACCGCCCAGACGCTGCGCAGGGGGTTCAGAACAGGTCTAATAGGAGCAGTGTATATTGTCGGTTACCATTAAACAAATCGCGGAACAGGCGGGCGTCTCCCGGGGAACCGTGGATCGCGTGCTCCACGGGCGCCCCGGCGTGCGGCCGGAGGTGGCGGAGCAGGTGCGCCAGATAGCGGATGTCCTGGGCTTTTTGCCCAACCGCGCCGGTAAAATTTTAGCGGCGCGAAAGCATCCCCTGACCATCGGCTGCTTTTTCCCCGGCGTTGGCAACGCGTTTTTCGACGACGTGTCCGCCGGATTTCTGGACGCGCAAACCGAATTTGCCCACTTTGGCGTATCCGTATTGATAAAGTCGGTGGAGGGCTTTGACCACAAGACGCATATGGCGGCCATTGACGAGCTGTTGGCGCAAAACCCCGGCGCGCTGTGTGTGTCCACTGTGGACATTCCCCCCATGCGGGAATACATCAACAAAATTGTGGAGAGCGGCATTCCCGTGGTTGCGGTGAACACCGATTTGACCGATACCAAGCGATTGTTTTACATCGGCTGCGATTACCTGAAAAGCGGCCGAACGGCGGCGGGGCTGCTGTCCCTCATGGCCTTTGAGCGGCTGAAATTGCTGATTGTCACCGGGTCGTTACAGGTAAAGGGCCACAATGAGCGCATCACCGGCTTTTGCCGGATGCTGCGCCAGAACAAGGTACCCTATCAGCTGGTGGATGTCTTTGAGTCCCTGGACAACGACGACTACGCCTACACCACCACCTTGAAGACGCTGCGGGAGAACCCCCGGATCAACTGCATTTATATCACCGCCGCCGGTGTGGCGGGCGTCTGCCGCGCCGTCCAGGAGCTGGGGCTGCAAAAAAAGCTCCGCGTCATCTCCTATGACGACACGCACGCAACCCGCAAGCTGGTGGATGAGGGGGTTATCGACTGTATCATCTGCCAGGAGCCACGGGTGCAGGGCTACCGGGCCATACAGATGCTGTTTGACTATTATGTCGGGGGTAAGGAATTCCCGCCCCGGGACTACATCACCGACACCGTGATAAAAATACGCCAGAATATCGAGTAGACGGCATTTTTAATACCAATCTGTATTTTGGCGGCCGCCGCGTTGGTTTGCGGTGGCCGCCGCTGCGCGTCCGCGCGCCGGGTTCCAATACAAAAAGGGCGGCCCGCGGGCCGCCCTTTATATTATATGAAAAATAACCTTGACCTGTTGTTGCAAACCAAACAGGTCAGGCTACTAATCGCCGATGGTATTCCCTTGTATTCTGCCCCGGTTATAGTGAATCAACTTTAAAATCGAAAAAAGAAAGAGGAAAAAGTTGAATTACTATAATCACATCAAGCTTTTTGCATGAGCTTATGACACGCAGTTTTCCTGCAGCTCACAGTCCCCTTCGCTAATCGCGTCATTCACAAGCTCCAGGGCATCCTCGTAGCTGATGGTTTTGGCCATTGCCAGTTCGGAAATGAATTTTCTCTGCGCCCTGCCCAGTGTCGCCTTGTCGCAATTGTTCAGCGCCCCGTTCATACCGTGAACGGTGAGTTCTTTTATCAGTTGAGCGACGTCGCTGAGCTCGCCCTCCTTGAGTATTTTATCAAAGGCCTGACGGCGCTTTGTATTCTCCTTAATCCACCCCACCTTGATGGAGGTTATCGCGTGTAAGAGCTGATCTGCCTGTTGAGCGGAAATAATGCTGCGCAACCCTATTTGCTGCACACTTTCCACGGGGTCTAAAATCGTTGTATTGGGCTCCAAATTGGGTATTAAAACATAATACGACCGGATTTCCCCCCCGAATTCCTTGTCGCAAACACCCTGCACGATACATCCGCCATGCCCAGGGTGGGCCACCTTATCTCCCGCACGATACATATTATTTGCTCCTTTCACATGAAAACAACAATACTGTAAACTTGGTTGACAGATTGATTATACCAGAAAATTACAGTATTGTCAACCTGGTTGACAATGCACCGGCCGTGTAGTATACTGCATTCGATAAAGGGGTGCTTATGTATGCAAACAGATACTCGGGAAATAGATATTATTTCGCTGATCAGCGAAAAGAATTCCCAGCTGCGCAAGCTTTGTGAGAACCAGTGGAACGCCGGGCAACACGTAAAAATCACCTCAACCGAATGGTATGTCTTGTCTCAGCTGTACAATGCGGAGCCATCCGTTTCCCAGGTTGCCAAGTCGGTGAACATCACGCGGCAGGCAACCCACAAGTGCCTGAGAAGCCTGCAGGAAAAGGGCCTGTTGAAAATTGTGATCCGCCCGCACAACAAGCGAAACCGCTTCATCGTGCTCACGCCCTACGGCAATCAATGCTGGGCGGAGTACAGCACCATAAAAAAGCAGCTGGAGGAGCAAATCGCCCTGACCATCGGCGCGGACAACGTCAATTTGATCAAGGAACATTTCAGCAAGGACTGGCGCTGCTGAAAAGGGTGAGCCGCCAACGCCTTAATTTTATTTTAAATCTTTACGATGGGCGCCAAAAATTCATAGTTTGGTCACAAATCGGGCGGCGCCAATAGGCTATAATGAGATATATTGTAAACATAATTGGAAGGACATACGCACATGGCATTAAAACACAAACTGCTTTCCATCGCATTGTCCACCGCCCTGCTGACCGGAGCAACCCTTGGCGCGCCGCCCCTGACGACGCGGGCAAGTGCACAAACCCTGTATTACACGTCGTCTTCTATCACCAGCTTTAAGGGCAACATACAGATAAAGAAAGGGGAAAATTCCGATACCGTGGGCTGGCTGAGAGTCCCCAACACCACCATTCATTCGGCCATCGTGCAAAACCCCTATTCCAAGGGGAATGCATATTACCTGAGCCACGGCTTTGATAAGAAGATCAGCAAATACGGCACCTATTGCGCCGACCGCCGCTGTACCTTTGGAAACGGCACCCGGGACGAGCTGTCCCACAATACCGTTCTATACGCCCACAATTTTGACGACGACCCCGACGGACAGCTGTTTGCGCAGCTGAAAAAATTCAAGAATTCGAAATTTGCAAAAAACACCCCCTACATCTTCTTTTCCACGGAGGCCGAGGACATGGTCTGGGAGGTCTTCGCCGTATATGACACCACCACGGATTTTCCGTATGTGTGGCCGGAGCTTTCCTCTTCCACCAACAACCACATCCTCAATTTTGTATATGCCGCCTCCATTTATGACTACGGCGTCAACATTTCCCCAACGGATAAAATCCTGACACTGTCCACCTGCACCTTTTCCGTCAACAACAAAATTAAGCTGCCCTTAAACAAGGAGAACAAATACCGCTTTGTTGTCATGGCGCGGCTGGTGGGCACCGACGAAGCGCTGAAAAACACGGCGTCCTTTACGGTAAACAAGTCGCCTCTGGCGGCGGACGACATGCCGGATCTCTACAATATGGTGTTCACATCCTGATCCCACGACAGGCAAATTCCGCGCCGATATGGCGCGGGCAGACTATAAAAAAGCCCTCTCGAGACGCAGTCCCGGGTGGGCTTTTTGGATGGCGGTATGTTTTCGGGTCAATTTACCAAAACTAACAAAAACAGGCAGGGGGGATTTTCGTGCAGGCAAACCGAATCATCCATCTCGCCGCCCAGATGGGCCGGATGATGTTGGAAAACGGAGGCGAGACCTATCGGGTGGAGGAGACGGCAAGGCGGGTCTGCGACGCCTTCGGGCTCACCGGCGCGCAGATATACGCGACGCCCACCGCGCTGATTCTCTCGGTTACCAGTGGGACGGGGGAGAGCCTTTCCGTGATGGAGCGCATTTATTCCCGGGGCGTCAACCTGGATAAAATCGACGCCCTCAACCAGCTTTCCCGCACCATTGAGGCACAGGGGCCGGACGTTGACGCCGCCTGTGCCATGCTGGAGGAGGTGCGGTGCCGCAGACAGCGCGGCAATCCCGTTCTGGTGCTGTTTTCCGCATTGGCCTGCGCCGTGTTCCCCTTGTTGTTCGGCGGAACCTTGTACGACATATTGCCCGCCTTTATCGCGGGCGCCCTTGTGCGCATCTCCTCTATTTTTCTCTCGCGTATACGGCTCAACGATTTCTTTATCAATGTCATAGGGGGCGTCATCGCCTCCTTCACCGGCTGGCTGACTGTCGCCGTGGGGATGGGCCAGAGCATCGACGCCATTACCACCTCGGCCATTATGTTGATGGTTCCGGGGCTGACCATCACCAACGCGGTGCGGGACATCGCCTCCGGCGATTTGCTGGCCGGAACCAGCCGCCTGATGGAGGCCTTCTGCGTCGCCATCGCTATCGCCTGCGGAACGGCTTTGGCGTACCTCATCATCGCTGCGCTGGGGGGTGGACTCCGGTGACGATCCTCTTTCAGGTTATCGCATCGCTGATCATATCCTTTTGCTTCGGGGTCGTCTTTCATGTGCGGGGCAAGCGCCTTGTGCTGTCGAGCTTCAGCGGCGGCCTGGGCTGCCTTGTATACCTGCTGCCGATGCTGGAATCCCCGGCGGTCTCCATCTTTTTGGCCAGCTGCGCCATCACCATTTACGCCGAGGTATGCGCGCGCTTGCTGAAAACCCCGGCGACGGTATTCCTGGTGGGCGGGCTCATCCCCCTGGTTCCGGGCGGCGGCATGTACCATTGCATGTTTGAGCTCTTGGAGGGAAATCTCTCCCAGGCCGCCACAACAGGCTACCAGACGTTGCTGCAGGCAGGCGCCATCGCCGTGGGCATGATCACCGTCTCATCGCTGTTTAAGCTCTACTGGGAATTGCGTAGGCGGGCAGCGCAAGTCCACCGGCGTTAGGGTCACGACAAACGCATGAAAATTGAAAAAAGAAAGTGAATGATGAAAAATGAATGATGAATGATTATGGTATCGCCATTTGGCGATGAATGAAAAGGCAAATGGGGAACTCCTGTTTTATTTTGATTCATCCGTGCAGCGGATTCCATAATTATTCATTATTCATCATTCATTTTTCATTCATGCGTTTGTCGTGCGTTAGGGTGGGGAAAAGTTTATTTAGGTTTTTTCTATTTTGGTTGGGATTTGTCAACGAAACGCCTGCTGTTTCATATACTGATAGCAGAAAGACAATCATTTTCCGCGTGCCCAACAAAGGAGGCGTTATCCTTGGACAAATCAAATAAGCCCGAACCCGGACGGGGCTATTACTGCTCACAATGTCATCAACACATATTCCGCTGCAAATGCCCGCGCAATTCACCGGAGGAGGGGGAACCAAACTACGGCCTGCCGGGCGTTTATGGGCCGGCGGGACCCATGGGACCAATCGGCCCCATGGGTTACCGGGGAGCTACCGGTTCTATCGGTCCCACGGGTCCCACGGGCCCCACGGGGACAATCGCCACCGGACCAACGGGTGCTGACGGCGCGACGGGAGCCACCGGCCCTATCGGAGCCACAGGCGCTGACGGCGCGACGGGGGCAACCGGCCCTACGGGCGCCGTGGAAGGCGACGGCGCACGGGTGCTGGAGACCATTCATCTCTCCAACATCGACGCTGTCACCGGCAACAACCAGGTGGTGGCGGCGCTGATTTATACGGGAGGCGCCGCGCAAACCGTGTCCAATATGGCGACCTACGTGCTGCAAAACGGCCAGGCCTCGGGCGCCTTTCAGATGGCCATTCTGACTTTTCTCAGCATGTCCCAGGCCCAGGTCATCGGCGCAACCATTGTGGCCGACTCCATCACCGGCGGACTATTCACCCTGCCGTTGCAGTCCGCTGTCCCCCTGGAGGCCAACCGAATTTATTATCTGGCGGTGTACAACCAGATCGACGGCTCGGAAATCGGCGGCGTGAACGCCCGGAGCCCTTCGGCGGTGAACGCGGCGCCCATCAATTTCCGCACGCAAAACCTCTCCGCGCTCACTGTCGGCGATATCGTTGACACAAGCGATGTGAGCCTGGCTGTTTCCCCCTGGATAGCCACATTCTAGGCCGTAACAATTCCTAAGCGTCCTTGGGCCGTCTGCTAAAAATCCGCAATACTGTGCGGATAGGAATGCGTATGTAAGGCTTCTCCATTTCCGCGGCGGCTTCTTTTAAACGCGCCGG
>Ga0153939_1001037_pt1 | contig 11048 bp, 7 predicted proteins | sample TSNJ023MetaG_FD_104734 | JGI IMG/M metagenome (GOLD analysis project Ga0153939, IMG submission 104734) | Attine ant fungus gardens microbial communities from New Jersey, USA - TSNJ023 MetaG | ecosystem: Host-associated > Fungi > Mycelium > Unclassified | place: USA: New Jersey, Brendan T. Byrne... | reverse complement strand
AGCTGGAGAATAGCAGACGAACGCATTGTAAAGGAAGAAGGAAAGTATTACAATATTTTTGATTGCCGTCCTGGATGTGAAGCCGCTTACAGCGAAAGAGAGATTTTGCTTGGCAAAACGCTTATAGAACGAAGGGACTATATGCTTGCGGATTATATAATAAATCGTGTTGAAAAGCTTATGTCGATAAAGAACCGAATTTTAAATAATGGCGGGAAAGCCGCCGAGATACGGCTGAATGAAATAGACCGGGAACTGGAGTTGTTGCGCTGTGAAGGAAATCACTATAAATGCCCTTAACCAAAACCAAAGGCTGGATAAGTATATTATGAAGCTTTTGAATACCGCTCCGAAATCCCTGGTTTATAAGCTTCTTCGCAAAAAGAAAATAAAGCTTAACGGAAAGCGCGCCGAGGGCAATGAGCTTCTGCGGGAAGGCGACGTTATACGTATTTATCTTGGGTCGGATACCTTGGAGGGTATGGCCGCCGAAAAAGAACTGCCAAGAGTACCGAATGAGCTGAATATAATATTCGAGGATGAAAATATTCTGGCTTGCAGCAAGCCCGCCGGGTTATTATCCCATGGGCAAAATAAGAATGAGGATTCTCTTATAAGCAGGATATGGCTTTATCTTAATAAAAAGGGTGAGTACGACACAGGGAAAAACTCAGATTTTACTCCGGCTCTTTGCAACAGGCTTGACCGTAATACCTCCGGACTTGTGCTTTGCGGAAAAAATCTGCCGGCCTTGCAGGAGCTTAACCGGATAATGGCGGAGAATAGGGGAGATAAGCTTTATCTTGCCTTAGTTGAAGGCCGGTTAGATACCTCCGGTGTTTTGGAGGGCTATCATATAAAAAATCCGAAAACCAATGAGGCTCGAATAACGCAGAAGGCCGAAATCGGCGGTAAGCCCGTTCGTACGGAGTATGAGCCCTTGACCTTTTTATCAGGCTGCACCTTATTGCGAATAAAGCTGATCAGCGGAAAATCCCATCAGATTCGGGCGCATATGCAGAGCATCGGGCATCCTCTGGCCGGGGACCCGAAGTATCAAGATAAAAGGATAAACGCAATGTTTAAGAAAAAATATGGCCTCAAGAGCCAGCTTTTGCACAGCGAAAGGTTTATTTTTACCGAGCCGGAGGGCGTATTGGCCTATCTAAAAGGAAAGGAACTGACTGCGCCCTTGGATGGCATTTTTGAGAAGATTTTGGAGGAACTGCATGATTTTAACGGTTGATTCAGTTGGTAAATCCTTCGGAGCTGAGCTTATACTGGAGGAAGTATCATTTATAATAGAAGAAAAAGAGAAGGCCGCCATGGTGGGAATCAATGGGGCAGGGAAGACTACTCTCCTTAAGATCATCACCGGAGAGCTTGACCCCGACGCGGGCAGAGTGTCAATTTCCGCAGGGGCTGCCTTGGGCTATCTGGCTCAAATGGAAGCCCTTGACGATAGCCTCAGCATTTACGAGGAATTGAAAAAGGTATTTCTGCCGGTGATGGAAATTGAAAACCAGCTCCGTATGCTGGAAAAAGAAATGAGCAAGCTGGAGGGCAGTGAGCTTTCGTCTTCTATGGAGAGATATTCCCGGCTTTCCCAGGACTTTGAGGACAAGCGCGGATATGAATATGAAAGCCGCCTTCGGGGAGTGCTAAAGGGTCTAGGTTTTTCTGACAGTGAAGGCAGCCAGCGGGTAGGCACTCTTTCCGGTGGGCAACAGACCCGGGTATCCTTAGGGAAGCTGCTGCTTACCCAGCCAGAATTGCTTCTTCTGGATGAGCCTACAAACCATCTGGATATGGAGTCAGTGCAGTGGCTGGAGGATTTTTTAAAGACGTATCCCGGCAGTGTGCTGGTGGTGTCCCATGACCGGTATTTTCTGGATAGGGTAGCAACAAAGGTAATAGAGCTGGATAATAAAAAATCAAAGGTCTATAAAGGAAATTATACGGATTTTATCAAAACAAGAGAGCAAAACAGGCAAATCCAGCTGCATCATTATGAAAGCCAACGGCGGGAAATAAAGCGCCAGGAAGAAGTAATTAAGACGCTGAAATCTTACAACAGAGAAAAATCTATAAAACGGGCCGAGAGCCGTGAAAAACTGCTGTCAAGGGTCGAGCGTTTAGAAAAGCCTCGGAGCGAGGAAAAGATGCGAATACGCTTAACGCCAAGGATAGAAAGCGGCAATGATGTTCTTCAGGTTGATAGGATAAGCAAAGCCTTCGGTGGCGTCAGCTTGTTCCAGCCGGTAAGCTTTGAGATAAAAAAAGGCGATAAGGTTGCTCTTATTGGCCCAAATGGCATAGGCAAGACGACACTTTTCAAAATTATAATGAAGCTGCTGTCTGCGGACAGCGGCAGAGTCAGGGAAGGAGTCAATGTAAAAATCGGCTACTATGACCAAGCCCAGCAGCAGTTAAGCCCGGAGAAAACTGTTTTATCCGAGATGCATGACGCGTATCCCCGGTTGACTGTGGGAGAGATACGAAACACGTTGGCCGCTTTGATGTTCACCGGTGACGACGTATTCAAGACTATAGAAAGCCTTAGCGGCGGCGAAAAGGGACGGGTCGCCCTGGCGAAAATAATGCTTGGGGGCGCGAACTTTCTGATATTGGACGAGCCTACGAACCATCTGGATATTAATTCCCGGGAAATATTGGAGGAGACAATACGCAATTACGACGGAACACTGCTTTATATTTCACATGACCGTTACTTTATTAATAACACGGCGGAAAAAATATTGGAGCTTAGCCAGGATGGAATAGAGACATTTATAGGTAACTATGATTACTATTTAATGAAAAAAAACGAACAAGCTGAAACTGCGAAAGAAACAAAGACGGTCAGTGAGAACTCACAACAAAAAAAGAATAAAAATCAAAGCCAGGAAAGAAAAGACCGAGCGCTGCTGCAAAGGCTGGAGAAGGACATAATAGCTCTTGAGGAAAAGCTTGCCCAGATGGAAGCGGAGCTGATGAAGGAAGAGGTCTATACAGATCATCTGAAGGCTATGGAGGTAGTAGAGGAAAAGACTCGTCTGGAAGCGGAGCTTGAAAACACAATGGAACATTGGGCCAAGCTTGCGGAGCAGGCTTGAAGGTAGATGGAGAAGAATACGCGACAAGTTTGGTGAAGCGATGCAAAAACTGTATATGTTTATTTATAAAAAGATAAAAGATAAGAGCTTCAAAAATATTTTGATAGCTGTCTTTCTTTTTATTTCCATTGTTCCGTTACTGGTTCTGCAAGTCTTTTCCTACAACCGCCTAAGTGAAAATTTACAGGGAAACATGAATCAGCTTTCCCAGGCGAATGTGGCGCAAATAAGCAGCAATTTACACATTATATTCGAATCCTACGAGGACCTGCTGTACCAGATATATACCAACGACGATATTATTTCCCTGTCAGAGAGCATTGACAGTGGTGAAAACGCTGCGTTCAGCGCGAATCAGCTGCAAAGAACCCTGCAGGGCTTATGCTACGCAAAGGACGGTATAGAGGCCATATCGATTATCACCGCCGGCGGGAACGCAATCTATTACGATAAGCTTACCGCTGCTTCTGTCAGAAGCTCCTGGCTTGGAAAAGACAATATAACGGAGCAGATTATATTGGAGGCGGGCTTCGCCGATTTTACGATGAAGCTCCTGCCCTCGTATTACGTATACAGCCATGGCTCAAGAGAATATTATCTGTTCCACATGATGCACAGGCTGATTGATTACCGTTATACAAACAAAGAAATAGGCGTAGTTGTCCTTAGTCTCAATGAGGATATACTTCAAGAGGCCTGCAATCCGGATTTGCTTCAGGAATCAGTCGGATTTATTATTAGTAAAACGGGAAGAGTTATTTCTTATCCTGACAAATCGAAAATAGGATTGGAGTTAACCAGCTATGACGGGGAGACTGGCGACCTTAATGCGGAGATATACAGGGAGCTTTTTGAAGAGGGCGGTCCCCCCAATGATCGTATTGGGTTTTACAGCGCGGATACGGTAAGCGACTGGAGAGTCGTTACGGCGGTTGATCAGAGTGGATTTCATGAGCAGATACGTATTCAGATGCTTAATAGTTTAATTATTGGCGTGATAATTCTGGACGCCGCCGCTTTTTTTATCCTTATAGCCACGACGATGCTGTCCAAATCCATGGACAGAGTGTCTGCGGCGATGAGCAAGGCCCGGGAGGGGGATTTGTATGCCTTTGTGGATGAGAGATATATCTTCTCAAGTGAAATTACAACAATAGTCCGTACATACAACCAAATGATGGAACAGATAATCAAACTGATAGATGAGGTAAGGCTTGCCTCCAGACGGCAGAGAGACGCGGAAATAAAGGCTCTGGAGGCCCAGATCAACCCTCATTTCCTTTATAATACGCTGGACAGCATGAACTGGATAGCAATCGACAACGAACAATACGAAATCAGTCAAATGATTTCATCTTTGGCGAAAATATTACGCTACAGTATAAATAACAGCAACGCCGTTGTACCGCTGAGTGAAGAAATAGAATGGATGCGTCAATATATTTATCTTCAGCGAGTCAGGTTTAAAAACAATTTTGATTACACCATTGACGCGGAGGAACAGATTCTCAATTATCCGGTTCACAAGCTGATGCTGCAGCCGTTCATTGAAAACTCAATCATACATGGCTTTAAGACAGGGGTTGGAAAAAACCTGCTGCAAATATCCGCAAAGCAAAAAGACGGGCTGCAAATAATTATCAGCGACAACGGACGAGGCTATGACACAAGCGCAGTCAAGGATGGGAACCATATCGGCCTTGACAACGCCATGAGCAGGATACGTATCTACTACGGCGACAGCGCGGAGGTTCAAATAATAAGTGAGCCGGGAGAGGGTACGACAATTATAATTCAACTGCCTTTACATGCGGAGGGAGTGGGATGAAGATAGTAATCGTAGAGGATGAAATCCGTATCAGAGAAGGGATTGCAAAGCTTCTTCGCAGATTTTATCCCGATGATTGTTCACATATATATGAAGCGGAATCCGGAGAAGAGGGCTTGCGAATAATATGCGAGCAGAAGCCTGATATTGTTATTACGGACATTCGTATGGAGCCTGTGGACGGGCTGGAAATGCTCCGGATGCTGATCAGGGATAAGGGCATGAGCTTTAAGACCATCCTTCTCAGTGCGTATTCGGAATTTGACTACGCGCGGCAGGCGATATCCCTGGGAGTAAGCGAATATCTTGTAAAGCCTATTGAGGTTGGTGAATTCCACAAAACAATCCAGCGGGTACGGCGGGAGATCGAAAAGGAGCGTTCCGATATAGATCCCAGGAAGCTGAAATCTCTTGACGCTGTGCTTTACGGCCTTATATCGGGCCAGTATGAATTGGATTATGAGCTGGAGCAATTCCTTGCGGCTTCTTATAATATATCCGCCGGCAAGGAATCGGCTATTGCCTGCATATATCTCGGAAAACGTTATGAAGATGAAAAGGAGCTTATAATTAATATGGTAACCTCCTCGCTGCTGAAGGGCGGCTATGCCGGACATCAGGCAGTATTCCTCACCCGGGAGCGGGAGATATTGTTTTTCTTTTATGGCCGGGAGGACTTTCGGTCGCTGGAAAGGTTTCTGCAAATAAGCACTATGAGGGAGTTGAATCAAGTCTCGGGACTGTCTCTCGTGGTAGGCTGGGATATCGCCGGCGGGCTCAAGGATATCAACAAGGCTCTTGATAATATCCGCTTGCACCTGCCCTGGAGCATTTCCTTGGGAAGCGACGTGATGATATGCTGCCCAAAGATAAAAAATATACGGGTATACGACTATTCCTATCCGACGCAGATTGAAAAGGACAGTATCGCCGCATTATGCGGATTGGATCACACTGCCTTGCGTAAGCACGCAGAATCATTTTTAGGCTATGTCACCAAGCGCGTATATACTCCCGAAATAATAAAAAAGAGCGCAGTCCGTTATCTTATGGCGCTCCTTCTTGTTGTGAAGGAATTGAACTATTCCGTTTATGAAGCAATCAACGAGAGGGAAATTGTGGAATCGGTATCAACAGCCGTAACCTTCCGGGAGCTGGAGGATGTTGTAATAAAAACGCTGGAAGATGCGGCTGCGCCGGTTGAAACAACAGCCGGCATTCTGGTAAGGAAGGCTCAGCGGCTTATAGAGGAGTTTTACCGGCAGGGAATCACATTGGAGGAAATAGCGGATAAGATGAATATGACGCCGGAGCATATAAGCTCGCAGTTTACCAAAGAGCTGGGAGTCAATTTCAGCTCCTACATGAAAAATTACCGTATGAAAAAAGCAAAGGAGCTGCTGCTGGGTACCGATTTGAAATTATACGAGATAGCGAGGCGGATAGGCTATAAAGATTCCAAATATTTCAGCCGGGTATTCAAGGAAACGGAGGGGATGCTCCCGGCGGAATACAGAAAGAGCCATGTGTAGGAGGAGAAATCTTTGATTTCTCCTCCTTTTTCGGATATTTAGAGTATCCGAACAGCTTTAAAACAGATATGCTATGAGTGTAAACAAATTATTGATTGGAGGAATTAACTTTGAAAACAAGAAGAACAATTTCCTTTTTTCTAGCGGTATGCATAGCCGCCATGGCTTTTGCCGGCTGCTCCGGCTCTTCCTCGTCCTCAAGCACGAAGACGGCGGCCACGGCAGCAGCCGCTGAAACACCGGCGGCCCCTGCCGAGACAAGCGCCGCTGCGGAGGTCACGAACGTTACGATTTGGTACTACTGGGAAACCCCTAAGCATCAGGAAACTCTGGATAAGGTTATACAGGATTTCAACAGCTCTCAGGAGGCTGTTGCGGTGGTGGCAAAATATGTTCCCTTTGCCGATTTTAAGAAGCAGCTTTCCATCGGCGCTACAGCCTCAGAGCTGCCCGACCTTGTTATCATCGACAGCCCCGACCACGCTTCCTACGCAGCCATGGGTATATTTGCCGACATAACCGGCAAGGTTGATTTGGGACAATATTATGACGGGCCGGTCAACTCTTGCATGCTGGATGGCAAGCTCTATGGAGTCCCCTTCGGGAGCAATTGTCTGGCTCTTTTCTACAACACGGATATGATGGAGGCTGCAGGGCAGCAGGTTCCCACCACCTGGGATGAACTGAAGGAAACCGCTATGGCCCTGACTACCAACAACGTAAGCGGTTTGGCGTTTTGCTCCCTGCAAAACGAGGAAGGAACCTTTAACTTCATGCCCTGGCTCTGGTCCACCGGAACAAGCTCTTTTGAAATAAATAACGAGCAGGGTATCAAGGCGCTTACATATATCAGCAGCCTGACAGCAGACGGCTCCATGACTAAGGAGGTCATCAACTGGACCCAAGGCGACGTTATGAACCAGTTTATTTCCGGCAACGTGGCTATGATGGTTAACGGCCCCTGGCAGGTTCCCACTATGCGTGAGGAAGCCCCCGGCCTTAACTGGGATGTGGCATTGATTCCCAGGGACGCTGAGTTCGCTTCCGTGCTTGGCGGCGAAAACTTCGGGGTTGTAGAGGGCGACAACATAGGCGCCGCTCTGGAGTTCATCACCTACGCCACCTCCGCGGAAAAGGTAGCAAGCTATATTGATGATTTCGGCTATATTGCGGCCCGCAAGGATGTAGCCGAGGGCCAGTTTACCGACGATGAGCTGATGCAGAAGTTTACAGTGCAGATGAAGTACGCCCAGCCAAGAGGACCTCATGCCCGCTGGCCCGAGATTTCAGATGCGATTTCACTTGCGTTCAATGAGGCGATTACACAGGTATCCTCTCCTGAAGCTGCCGCGGCCAAGGCTCAAGCTACAATCGACAGCATAATCAATTAGCAAAATATTTCGTTAAACGGAAGAAAGGGGCGCACGGCCTGTCCGTAAGCCTCTTTCTTCTTCAATAACATCAAGGAGGAGAACTGCGGTGGGTAAATCAAAGCGATTCTTTGCAGGCGACAATATAGGATGGCTGTATGTATTGCCGGCTCTTATTTATATGGGATATTTTGTTGTATATCCAATTATAAGCAACATTATACTAAGCCTGCAGGAGGTTACGGTAATGACCCTGACCAGCCCCGATAAGCCCTTTGTAGGCTTGAGCAATTACGTGCGGCTGCTTCAAGACCCGGTGCTGAGATCAGCTATTAAAAACACGCTGGTTTTTACCGTATGCTGTTTGATATTCCAATTTCTCATCGGGTTTGGACTGGCGTTGTTTTTTAATAAGAATTTTTCTTTTTCAAAACCAATCCGCGGACTATTGATGATGCCCTGGATGATTCCTATTACCGTAACCGCTCTTATGTTTAAGTTTATGTTCGGTACCAATGTTGGCATTATCAATCAAGCGCTCATATCCATTGGCTTTATATCAAGCTCTATCGACTGGCTGACTTCTCCCGGTACTGCAATGCTTGCGCTTATTGTTGCTAATGTATGGATTGGCATCCCTTTTAACATGATTTTGATTTCCACCGGCCTTACAACAATTCCCAGGGAATTATATGAAAGCGCATCCATAGATGGCGCAAATAAAGTGAAATCGTTCTTTAATATCACTCTGCCGTTGCTCAAGCCGACTATTGAATCGGTTTTGATTCTGGGCTTTATCTATACGTTTAAGGCATATGATCTGATTTATGTTATGACTAACGGCGGTCCTGTCAATTCGACTCATATGCTTTCAACATATTCATATAAGCTGTCCTTTGAGATGTTTAAGTACAGCGACGGCTCGGCGGTGGCTAATATTTTATTTTTCATCCTGCTGATAGTCAGCATCTTCTATCTGAGATTTACTTACGCGGAGGAGGTCAACCATGGGTGAGGAAGCCAGAATAACAGGTAATAAAAATATATTTTTATGTATTGCTTCGGTACTGCTTCTTTGTGTTTTATTATTTCCGCTTTACTGGATATTGGTAACGTCCCTGAAAACGGAGCAGGAAATATTTCTTAATCCGCCGACGATGTATCCCCATCAGCTTAACACGACGTCTTACGCCGCCCAGGTGGGCAGCGGCGATTTCAATATGTTTCGCTCCTTTGCCAACAGCTTTGTTATAGCAGCCAGCACCATGCTGATAGCGGTTGTGCTTGCAGTACCTGCCTCCTACGGAATCGCAAGATACCGCTTCAAGGGAAGGAAGGCGGTTTTGCTTACCTTCCTTGTTACCCAGATGCTGCCGGTATCCGTATTGTTGACTCCCATGTTTATTATTTTCAAGCAAATGAGCGCCATTAATCATCCTCTGTCGGCAATCCTTGCCGACGCTACAATAGGCATTCCGTTCTCAATTTTGATTTTAAAGAATTATTTCTCGTCTATTCCCAAGGATTTGGAGGAGGCCGCCAACATAGACGGCTGCAACCGCTTTGCGTCCTTTATGCTTATTTTAATACCCATAGCTTCCCCTGGGGTAATAGTTTGCGCGGTGTTCTCCTTTCTGTACGCCTGGGGAGATTTGGCCTATGGCATGACATTCATTCAAGATCAAGCTATGAGGCCGATTACTGCGGGCATATTCAACTTCATGGGGCAGTACGGAACAAAGTGGAGCTATCTGACGGCCTTTGCAGTGGTAACGATTATTCCCGTGGCGCTAATCTTCATATTTATGCAAAAATACATAATCAGCGGTCTGACAAGCGGCGCTGTGAAAGGATAAAAGCTATGGCTATATTTCAACGAATCGGAAACCGGTTTATTTACCACTATGATGCGGAAACCTTATGGATTGAACCTTGGGGAGCAAACAGCCTGCGGGTTCGGGCTACGAAAATGAATCATATGCAGAAGGAGGATTGGGCTCTTATTCCCCAGGAGTATCAGGAGGCGGATATTGATATCGGCGATGAAGAATGCTGTATCAGAAACGGAAATATCCGGGCGGTCATCACAAAGGGCGGACTTTTGACCTTTTACAACGGCGACGGTAAAAAGCTGTTGGAGGAATACTCTCGAAACCGGCGGGATTTGTTTTCGAGAACCTGCAGCGCGCTGGAGATCGAGGCCCGCGAGTTCAAGCCGATACCGGGGGGAGATTACCGGCTGACCGTTCGCTTTGAGTCTCTTGACCCGAACGAACGCATTTATGGCATGGGGCAGTATCAGCAGCCGTACCTAAATTTAAAAGGTGTTGACCTTGAGCTGGCCCATAGAAATTCCCAGGCCAGTATTCCCTTTGCCATATCTTCTCTTGGTTATGGACTTCTGTGGAACAACCCCGCCGTAGGCCGGGCTGTTTTCGGGAAAAATATCATGAGCTTTGAGGCGGAATCTACCAAGCAGCTGGATTATTGGGTAACCGTCGGAGGTGCTCCCTCGGAGATTCTGGAGGCTTACGCCATGGTTACCGGAAGAGTCCCTATGATGCCGGAATACGCTATGGGCTTCTGGCAGTGCAAGCTCCGCTATCAAACCCAAGAGGAGCTGTTGAGCATTGCCCGGGAGTACAAAAAACGAGGCTTACCCATTTCCGTAATAGTAGCGGATTTCTTCCACTGGCCCAGACAGGGCGAATGGAAATTTGACCCTGTTTACTGGCCTGACCCTGAGGCTATGATTTCGGAATTAAAGGAAATGGGTATTGAGCTGATGGTTTCTATATGGCCCACCGTGGATAAACGGTCGGAGAATTACGAGGAGATGCTGGAGAAGGGTTATTTGATTCGCACGGACAGAGGCGTCCGGGTGGGGCTTGATTTTGAGGGAGCGACCATTCACTGTGACGTTACAAACCCCGAAGCCCGGGAATATTTATGGCAGAAGGCCAAGGAAAACTATTACGACAAGGGAGTGAAAATTTTTTGGCTGGACGAAGCGGAGCCGGAATACACCGCCTACGATTTCGATAATTACCGTTATCACTTGGGACCTAATGTGCAAATCGGAAATATCTATCCGGTGATGTACGCAAAAGCTTTTTACGAAGGGCAGCAGCAGGAGGGTCAGGAAAGCATCATCAACCTGCTGCGGTGTGCCTGGGCCAGTTCCCAAAAATACGGAGCCCTT
>Ga0153939_1001033_pt1 | contig 11072 bp, 8 predicted proteins | sample TSNJ023MetaG_FD_104734 | JGI IMG/M metagenome (GOLD analysis project Ga0153939, IMG submission 104734) | Attine ant fungus gardens microbial communities from New Jersey, USA - TSNJ023 MetaG | ecosystem: Host-associated > Fungi > Mycelium > Unclassified | place: USA: New Jersey, Brendan T. Byrne... | reverse complement strand
TCACTGACTTGCCTGATAACTTACCCGTCAATCAGCTCTCCAGTAAGATTGCAAAAATGGAATCGGCAGACATCGAGGATCTTTCCTTAGACTTCACACTTCCGGGATATGATATTGAATTATGTGTACGTCGTACAGTTCAGAGTTCCGACTAATTTGTTCACTCCTGGTCCAGCCGGGTGGAAAAAACATTGTTGTGACTGCCAACAATGTTGATGACTATATAAAAGAAATCATTAATGCTATCCTTGGCAAGGGAGTTCGAGAACAAGTCAAGGCGTTCAAGGAAGGTTTTTCGAAGGTTTTCCCTGTCACCGATCTCAAGACTTTCACTGCCGATGAGCTTGTCATGCTTTTCGGTAATTCCGAGGAAGACTGGAGCATCGAGAGTGAGTGTTCAATCCCAAATCCTTACTTGATCTAATAACTGTTTGTCAGCTTTGTCGGAAGCTCTAAAAGCTGACCACGGTTTCAACGTTGAGAGTCGTGCAATCCGGGAACTCATAGAGATCATGGCGGATTATGGTCCATCTACACGCCGCGCCTATCTACAATTTATTACTGGAAGCCCAAAACTTCCTATCGGCGGTAGGAGATCATATATACTGTCACTTTTTTGGATCTGACCTTCCTCTTAGGCTTCCGCGGGCTCAATCCTCCTTTCACTGTTGTCCGCAAGCCTCATGAGGCCCCACTCAAGGCCGATGATTACCTTCCAAGTGTTATGACTTGCGTTAACTACCTCAAGCTACCGGATTATAGTTCTAAGGCTGTAATGCGTGAGAAGTTAAAAATTGCGATGGAGGAAGGTGTTGGGAGTTTCCACCTATCATAATCATCTGTTTGCATCAAGTCCTTGTCATATTACCGTCTCCATTTCGGACCTTATCGCTTTTATATCTTCCCCACCTGTGCTATTAGACAGATTGCCTTCAAATAATACAGATTTGTTTATGTATCATCGCTACTCTATATACCCCATTCGGTCCGGAATACTATTTGGAAAGCTGACTAAGCTCTGCGTGGATGAGTTTGCCATTCTCGCTCGACCTTTGTAAACTCCACCAATGTCAAAACACCATCCCGGTACGATTAATCTGTGTTTTAAACACATATACTGACCATGTTCTACAGATTTAATCATGTGTCGACGTCAGCCTGGCATTGGTATGTTCCCGTTTGTTTGATCTTCACGTTTTTGATTTACCCCAGCCAATTATTTACTCCAGCCATCGGACGTTTATGTGAGAAGTGCGACGGTAAATGGTAAGCATTTGGCCTCTCGCTATTGATTACATTTACACTTATCTCTTTCGCCTTTACAGCCCAGTCTGTGACTCATATGTGCGACCAGAAACGCTCGTGAGGATATGTGATGAATGCAACTTTGGTACCTATGGTGGACGGTGCATTATTTGCGGTGCTCCTGGTGCGCAACAAGGACATCCTCTTTATTGGAACTGCAGCTGACCTAGGATTCTGCTTGATCAGGCATTTCTGATGCATACTATTGCGCCGAGTGCTCGCGCCTAGAGAAGGATAGAGATGGTTGTCCTAAGATTGTTAATCTAGGAGCAAGTAGAACAGATTTGTTCTATGAGAGGAGACGTTTAGGTAAGTTCTATCCAAGCCACCCATGCTCGATAAGTTCAAATGAAAATTAGGCTTCAAAAAGGGTTAAGAGATTCTCGTATACAATATCGCAGTAGAGTTGCAAATGTTTGATTGTATGAACAATAAAGCTACAATTTGATTCTTGTTCTGGAAAGCAGATCACCATGAGGTTTCAGGACTTATTGTACACAGGAAATTTGAGAATGGGCGTTTGTTGACTTTCGTCCAGGTGGATGAAATTTCTGTCGAGCCATCAGGTAGATATCCAAGCACAATATGAAGAAGTAGATCAACTATATTCACCTGAACTCGGACATATTCATGTCCGACTTGAAGACAACAAAAAAGTGAGTGTCGTCATGAGTATCGAGTGCTTCGCAAGTCTCGCATAGATCTTGGGGACAGTACACACAATGAAACCATTCTCCCTGTATCCGATCCATGCACCGATCACAGATGGCACTATCATGCTTCAATTGCTTCAAATAGGCTAAAGAATTTCCTTTTCAGAAAAAATACCACGTGCTTTGTGCTTTGTGACTGCGCACCTCGAGGATTGTTTGGGTTAATCAGATGAGAGGGTGGGCCTGCAGGAACTCGGTAACTATACAAAGTCAGCATCTCAACAAGGCAGGAAACCACAGTAGGATCTCACAGCACAGTCAATAATGGAAAGTGGGATTCAATCGGATACTGTACGGGTCGAGGAAGCTTGAAGAAGATATGCATTGGATCGTGGAAAATATAGGAGCTAGGTTCGCAGTTGGTGCACTAATACGCAGAAAAGAAAGGGTATAAGTGTGGCCTAAGAGAATAATTGGGGTACTCACAAGACTGAAGGGGATGGGTAGCGAAGGACAGTGAGCACATTGGTAACGAACACCGACGATGGGCTGGTAACTATGTCGGCAAAAGGACAGCCAGCAGAGGGGGTACACACACCAAACGACAATTACTGCATGCAACATGATGATTATCGGGCGAATCAAGTAGCAAAGGAGTAGACCCTGCCCCGACGACTGATCTTACCACATCCTGCGAAGCGTCCACAACAGGGTAACCAACATTTGCAGCGTCCCGTCCTTTCCACAAGAGAATAGCGCGTTGACTGGCGTTCTGAACCTAAATGATAATCAAGATGTTGTTTGAGCTGCTTCTAGTCACATGCATACTTGGGTCGTGCCTAAGGGGAAAGGGATCTTGTACAGAAAACAATCAGTCGGATGGCGGAGTGACAGTTGAAACCAGCTGACCTTGATCAATATATGTGATGAATCATGCCCACCTTCTGATGAATGTAAATTTCCCGGAAGACCAGCCGATTCGCAGTTGGAACATAGATCAATATCTGTGCAGATTGCGCAATGAAAGCGCGCGCCAAAGATATCGCACATGCAGCTGCAGAATGGATAAGGGAAAAAAATGGAACAACAATTGAGGACATACTGGAAGCATTGTACATCGGGATGCTTCATAGCTGAAAAAAGAGTTACTAGTCAGAATGTATCTTTATTAGAGGAATCGCACATTGCTCATCTCCAGCATCAAATTGTTGATTTGCCATGAAATCAGGCTCACTGATCAACCTTTTTGGTTTATCTGGAACAAGAATAAAAGGATGGGAAGGATGAATATCGTGGACTTGACTGTAAGATAGGATCAGAATGAGATATGAGACAAACGAAAAATAGTGCACCTATAACACGCTCGGCACAAGCTGATTTTGGGACACACAGCGCATTTATACCTTTGAGAAGATGTGACAGCGGAACATGTTGAACATGTTGATACAGAACTTTCTTCCTGAACTGCGGCACGGATAAATTGACGTCAATCGCTTGCGAGAAAAAGAACCATACTTACCGACATTCTCCCAGCCACGTTGGCCCCACAGTTTCTCGTGATATGCGTGCCGAAGGTGACCTTTCTTTGGAGCAGCCTTGCGCCAACTGAGAGCCTGCTGGGGATCTCCGGATGATGACGATACAACAGGACCAGGAACAGCTGCAAAAATAGCATGATCACGACCAGCGGTATCAATGCACTGAGGGCATAATTCATAGCCGAGAGTGACAGTGACATGTGTCTCTATGTGGGGGTGTATCAAATCGGAGGGCCTACCAAAACCAAACGGAAATGGGGTGAGAAGTTGGGAAGGAAGATAATGTGATCGTTGAGGATGCGGTGGAGGTGGGGGATATCGGGTACGTTGGAGACACTGAGATTGTTGCTGGGGAGGAGATAAGGATTCAAAGCTCCCAACAACAGTCGGAGAGGAACTCGAAACAGCATTAGTTGACGGAGGGGGTGGGGGGTATACATTTTCGTAACTGCCATTCATAATTGGGGAGAGATCGCGTTCATTACGGTGAGCATAACTGGTTTGAGAGCCTGTTATATCCCTTGCCTTGCCTTTGCTTGCTGTAATTTTCGACTTCGGTTCTTTTTCTCCACAGGTCGAACACACATAACGAATGGTATTGAGCATGATACCACAGTTGGAACAATCGGTGAGAATATGCTCTGATGGCTCTGAGAGAGGTAGAAAGGAATGATATATGTTCAAAGACAGAGCTGAAAGCGATGGTTTGAGGTCACGTCTAACACTAGCCTGCTGAGCAGCCACCCAATGCAAGTGCATAGATGACGGCCTTGGCTGTACTGATTCATGTAGAACCCCATTTTCACTCTGTCCAGGTTCAGGTCCCTCGTCGTGGCTCTGTGAGCTAGCCGTATAAGTGTAGTAGTACGACCCTCGGTTATTACGTTCGAGGGCAAGATCGCCGTCCAAACCATCGTTGAGGGAGGGGGATGTTCCGTCGGATTCTGAAGGTTGAGGTAATCTGCCCAACTTGTAGACGATGGCACGCTCCCCTTGTTCCTTCAACCATGCCTGGCCGCGGGCATTCTCTCCTATATTGCGGTGAACACTCGAAGCATCGCTCAGAGTGTCTTGAAGCTTTAACTGTTCGAGAATCGCGGAAGGATTTTCTGGGTACCGATTAGCGGCGTCGAAAGTGAGACCCCCACCGGACAAGGTAAAACTGGAGGCCTCTTGAGAGTCCCGTGATAGCTCCCGGTCATAATCCTTGTGGCCTTGAAGTGACGACATAGGAGAAGCGAACGGTCCAGATGGATCATCCATATCAAATGGATTGCTGATATGACCCCGCAAGTTGGACCCGAAATCCTTGGAACTGACAGTTACAGAATCATCTTCTGGCTCGCCTAGAGCTTCAATTGAAAATGAGTGCTGACTCCCATTACGCCCCGTAAAATCGTCAAAGCTGGCAAGTGAGGACGTATCGGAGAGGCTGGGTCCCTCGTACTCCATATTCACATTGACACGAATTGTGATTTTTCGATTGCTGAAACTCCTCCCTGAAAGTATGGACGCTGCAGAAGATAAGGGAGCATCATCTCCGGCTTGGAAATAGTTCACAGTTTCGATTAGGTCGTCATCGCCATGAATGCTTGTGACTTCACCGTCATCATCCTTCCATGTTATGATGTACGTTGTTCCAAAGAGCGAAAAAGCTTGGTCAACCTGGCCAATTGCATTCATAATTCAGAACGAATTGAAAGATATAAGTCACACAACCTTGTGTCGCAGCATTTCAAAATTGCAGTTGCGAGCTGAATGGAATGTGATGCGCTTGTTTTTTCCATTGAACGAACATTTTACAACCAGGGGTTTATCCGGACACCTGTTCATTTTGCCAACAGGATTTTAGAACTTGGAAGACAAAATCAGAGGACAGAACCTTGCAGACATGCGTAAGATAGCACAAGAATAGCATCTATGTCCGCAGCATCTCTTTCTAGAAATGGAAATCATCACTGCTCTTATGTTATCGCTCGTGATTGATCAGACTTTAAACAAGTGCCTAATAAATGGATTGACAAATGATACACTACACGTATAAGTATAAGGTGAGAGTAGACGAGCAATGGGAAAACTGACTACATACTGCTTCGAGTAGTCTTGAAGAAAAGGAAATGACCACAGTCAATCTTGAACTCACATTGTAGCGGCCATCTGATGAAAGATGAACTCTCCCTTCAAAAAACGTGACTAAGGCCAAGCTTCCTCTAGTTTTGTCGTGCTCTCGCCTAGGAACGCTCGCCTAGCCAATCTTCTCAGGGTACCTGCTAATCAGTATCGCTGCGTCGCTTTCCTGTTCAGTGTCTGATATATTGTCTATAAAAGCCCTCTGTACCCTGCAAACTTCGCTCCCACCTTTCTCCTTTGGTTGCACCTGTAGATATACCCCTGACGTTGGCCTCTGTCTAGGCCCTCTGCCTCTTAGCAATAATTTGCTTGCTGCGGAATAGAAATTCCGAATCAAGAAACTCTCCACCAGCTGACAAGACAAAGGATTACGCGTAGTAATAACAACCTCACTATTCAAACTTTACCATGGCAATCTCGGGGGAAATGTCAATTTCATACATTGCTGCTCTCCTATCGCATGGATCATAGTGATCGCTAATAGTCGAAAAGTTTGCACTTTTTGTAGTGGCTATTCAATGCGTCCTGAATATCTTTTCGAATACCGCCCTTGCTAATCAGAGCGCCATCGATATAACAAAAGTGGCTAAGTTTGAACGATTAGCTCTCCAGGATTTGGTTCGATGTAAAGGAAAACTGTACGTATTGCAAGCCGGAGTGATGCACTATAGACGGATACTGAATTAGCTTTCAAAATTGACAGGTTGGATGACTTACAGTCATGTGATTACAGCCTTCTGATTTTTGCACAGGTGTATTGCAGCCTAGATAATGTTTCGCAGCCGGTTGATATCAAGAAAACAGGAAACAAACCTGGGCAAGCTTTCCAACCTTGTTGCTGCATGAGATGACGAAGTTCGGATGATCCATCACAAGAATGCTGGGGGCCCCCGATTTCGACTTCTTGTTGGCAGACTTTACACCATACTAACTGACACCCTGGCCACGGGCAGGTTATGTTCTTGATTTCTTCGAGTTCTTGACGATCGACTAGCATCGTCCGGACGCATCTAGGAGGAGAAGAGGGTTGCTTATTTCAAATATTTCACTTCAGGCTGCAATGCTCACCGACGGCAGTTGAGCGGTATGCAGAAGGATGTGATTTGTAGCTCCTCAAAGATCTGGTAGTCCTCCTCAGAAATAGCAATCTCTTGAATGACATTCTGGTCAACGACTATAATTCTAATCAATAACTTTGACTCTTTCAGAGGCCTGTCTCACCTCCATGGTCTACTCTATTCTTGTCCGCTACGCATGATGGGCAAGAAATAGGGAAACGTCTCTCGGATATTTTAGTCCTAGCATGGCCACGAAGACAACCCCTACGGAATTGATGTTCGCACCCTCCGACACGGGCGACCGAATCCTGAGGATATTTGTCAAAGCAAATCAAACACTCAAAGAGATCTGGTTCCATCCGTTGGAGCATTTCTCTTTGATCCACCAACTGTTCATCTTCTTCCTCGTACTTCCTTTGAAGTTCCACCGCGACGGCCAAATCGCGGTCAATGTCGGATGTAGAGGCAGTCAAGTTTGCAGATCCACCAGGCATAGTGGAATTTTGATACCATGATGATGTAGAAAGTAATGGGGCATCACTTCGACCATTGTTTGAGACAGCTGAAGCATAGCTCTGAACTTGCGAGTACAATCCGTGATTAGAACCTGGTTCTTTGCTTTGCTTTCCCTTGCTGTCACGAAGCCGTTCTACGAGATGCCGGCCCTCTTCACCTCCCTGAACGTGAGGGGGTTGAGGCGAAGATAAAAAGGAAGATGTTGGAAGCGAAAAGAAATTACGTCGTCCCTGGGAGGAAGCCTGATTATATTCTTTCTTACACTCTCGTACGTATGAATTAATGTTTTTCTGATACTGCTCGTAATCTTCACGGCGACAACGCTCAAGATGTTTGGTTCTTTCTTCCAGAAACCGGTGTTGTCTCTCGAGCTCATTGACCTTCTCACAGAGCTCAGATATCCGAGCTTTCTCCCTGGCAACGTCTGCATAGGAGGACAGAAGTGCCATGCTCGACTCAAGAAGGATATCAGTCGTGGATGGCTCTTCTTTCAGTGGCAACAGGATGTGCCCGGAGAAATACCCGAGGAGCTGCGCTTGCCATTGAAGTGATGGGTCGTTAAGGAGATTCTCGTCATAAGCGAAGAGGTCACTCAAGTAGGCAGCAGCCAATCTAATGTCGGAATTGATGATGAAGCCCAGGCCATCAGGGTGGGATGAACGAGGATGAGAGTCAAAGAGGACATAAACGCTTCTTCCCGCGATCTGAGTCCTCAGGCAGGCAATAATTTCTGGAGGTCTGGTAATGATGACTATGGTAGAAAATTCCGATGATACGTCTTCTAATCCTCTGAAGGATGGGGATTGTTAGTCTGTTGAGATGACCAGATGTTCCAATACAATTACCCTAATAGATCACCAAAGTGCTGTTTCTTGGCCTCGCTATAGGTGCAAGTTTGTAAGGACAATGTATTTCTAAAGATGGGGACCTTCAAGAGCTCTTCAATCTCCAGGTGAGAATCGCTCTTCCAATAATCACAAATCGAAGTAATTTCCTGAGGATAACCTCATGAGTGCATTCCCATGAAGGGGAGAGCGCCTACCCCGATAGTTTTAGGAGACAAAAGCTCGCTCAGGAGTTCTAGGCCCTGCATGTTTTCCTCTTTCTCGAGCTTGAAAGCTACACATGCAAAGTTCAACGCAGCTAACCCGCAGGTTGATGCGCTGACTCGCTTGCCCAGCTTGTCACCGTATTGGCTCGAACCTTTGGGCGATACGATTTTTTGTGTTCCATCACATATCTTTTCAAGGATTTCATCCATGTCGAGAGCATCTGAGCTTCTACAACTATTACTCCTTGGATGATCGAAATCCTTTGAGCTTTCAACGATTCGAACTACACGGGAAGATGCGGAGGGCTGACCCCAGGACTTCATAACTCGGCTTGAGATCAAGGCAATGAAGAGAAGACCTAGAGTCTTGAGAGTTCACGAAGGAATTACAAGTAGAGCTGACTCTTAATCCATATTGACTCGTGATCCAGCACATGCTCAAACTAATGCCTGGCAGAACTACTTTCTCCTTGAACGGAATATGCCGTTAGACATGCTACAAGCGTTCTTGCGGTAAAGAAGCTAGTATGAAGTAACAGTTGGCATGTCATAAGAGAATACAACGTGCATCGAATAAACAGGTGACAATTTTAGTTCGAAAATATTTCTCTTGACTCCTTTTGCCCAATGTACACCCCTGCATCATGAATTCAATGACCTCCATCCAATTCTAATGAATGTGTCCAACATTTCATGGATTGCAAAAATATACTTCTTTCTTCTGAACGCTAATTATAAACATCAATCGTACTTTCATCTATTCCCATGAATCTACCCGTGATTGCCTGTACACCTCAGTTTTGTGTCAATGAGAGCTGAACTGAGAACTAGTGCTTAGCTTTTTTACGTCTAATACAACAGCTACGTGTAATGAGAACTGAGCTTTTAGCTCATACTGCTTCTTTTTTACTTTCCCTTAATCCAATTTTTGTTAGTAACCATTCTCCTCAAGTCAGCGGATATTAGGTGTGAAATAATAAGGGCTTCTTTTCTGCTGGGGCTACAATCTAGAGCCTAACTGTTATTTGATACTATGTAGTGTCGTGACTTGCTCGAGAAAGATCTGAGAATTTGAAATTTCGGGAATCAGATATGATTGTAGCAATTGTGACAGGGTGATAGAGTAATAATAAAGTAATGCGTGGAGTGCACTCTGAGACACTGCTTGCAGGAATACGCTACACTTCATGTATGTGATACTCAATGACAATGCTTAAAAGATTTCACTCCCTTTTGCCTGCATGATCATCCTCATTGTAGCTCATCTGAGCTTAGATCTGACTCCATTCCATAGGTACCAACAGGTAAAGGACTTTGATCCGTCTATCTCCTGGAAAGACAACCAATTCCTGATTTGGATGGACAGACCAAAGAAATTTACCAGGTTTGAGATCCATCTTGACGGCGTTCGCTATGGAAAGATCCTCACCAGGACAATAGAGGCCAAAGGCGGTAGCAAGAGATCTTGGCCACTCTCATCAGGCACCACATACATGGAGAGCGGCATTGCACTGTCCACAATGACTGTCTCTTAATGTTTGTGTAACAGTGTGATGGAGATCATTTCACTATGCCGTAATTTGCGCCAGACAATTGGAATAGAAACTAACTTGTATCCATGTGTTCCATGATCCGCCGTGGACTCATAAATGAGCCTTCTGCTTTAAAGAGACGTTATCACCTGCCTAGATAATTGGCACCTGCAGCATCTCTGTTGAATCCTTTGTTTCTACATCAATCAGTACCCGGCATGAGCATGGATGTGTCTCCATTTCCAGCGATTACCCCCGGGAGTTCGAGTCCTGCGGTAAGTGTTTGGGCTTTCTTACGGAGATCTATGAATCGACTTCCCAATTTCAGCAGGGACCACTTCTCGATACCGATACAATGTAGGTCTCGTGATACTGCTCTCAGCTTTGGCTAGACGAAGAATTAGAACTAGACATCACCAAGGAACAAGGACTCTGCACCTCGCATAGAGGGCCTATATCGTATCTTTGACCTTATAAACGAACAAGGCAACAGTGGACTTGGTAAGTCATAGTGCTGTGTCGCGTTGTCCGTTTCCGAAGGTGAATACGAACCTTGTTTTTAAGTCGATAAGATTATCATCGCTCAAGAGGAGTTGGCGCGATTGATTAATGACCTACGCCCGAAAGCGTATATAGCCCTCACAAGAGTCGACTTTAAGGCTCTTGACTTGCTCTCAATTCGTCCAATCGGAGTTTACGGCGACAGATGCGAGATCACTAAATTTCTTACTTCACTCAAAGTTATCAACGACGATCAGTGAGTTGTACCCTCTTGGCTGTCTTTTACTTGCCTATCTTTTCGTTTGAAAGGTCTCAACTCCTCCTTCGTTCGAAAGACGACTTCTCTGGTGAACTTTGCCTTCGTTTCGGAATTTATATCGCCAGGCCGCCAGGGTTGCCTGACATCCTTTATGCTATCTACTGGCCTGAAGCAGAAACTTGGAAAGACCATGCTCCTTCGGGTCCTCGCCGAAATCGTGTGACCTTCATGCGGTAAGTAGGGTGTCCTCGGTGGCTACCTTGTCCTCACATCACCCACAGCTATCTTACAAAGATATCCGATCAAATTCTATGTTTCATGTCGGACATGCAGACCCAAGCTTTCATTTGGGACAACGAAGACGGAAATGCTTCTGGCTACCAGATAGACAAGGAAGACGGAGATCGGATGTACACATTCGAAATTACACAAATAAATGAACAGGAAGAAAATGTAGTCTTCCAACCAGGGTTTCGTGTGATCCATCTTGTTGCTTCGAAAGTTGCATAGCGGTTGACATATCTAATAG
>Ga0153939_1001029_pt1 | contig 11106 bp, 16 predicted proteins | sample TSNJ023MetaG_FD_104734 | JGI IMG/M metagenome (GOLD analysis project Ga0153939, IMG submission 104734) | Attine ant fungus gardens microbial communities from New Jersey, USA - TSNJ023 MetaG | ecosystem: Host-associated > Fungi > Mycelium > Unclassified | place: USA: New Jersey, Brendan T. Byrne... | reverse complement strand
TTCTTCCTCGCCACCACTCGAGCAAAGTTCCTCATCAGAATATATCTGATACCCTTTCACTCGACGACGGAGAGTCTGAGGCGTATATGACACTGGCGATAGAGCAGGAGAATCTTCTGGAGTAGGAAGTACATCAGTAAAAGTATGAGCTGTCGAATACATCAGCAGCGCAGACAAACACCCGATCTGACAGACACTACCTCGAGTCACTGTCATCCAGGATTATGTCGTGCACTTTGTCTGATCTCCCCATTTTGATGGTAAGGAATATAGATATTTATATCATCGATTAGTCATCTCGTATGCCTCGTCTCCAATACCAACATCATCATCTGTCTCTCAAGTCTCCAGCGAAATACTGCCCCTCCTCTGAACTTGAGCTCTTTGACTTTGTCCTTGTTTACCGAGCACGATGCCATTGACTATGGTTTGTGGACAATTATGATAATTAAAGAAACTCGGCTGTGGCTCACATCCAGGATTTTCCATTCAATTGACAGTTGGTAACAAACAAGTTTTGAACAAAGTGCTATTCGAGATCTTGGTTCTATGTTAGTCGGTGGATAATTGGCGGCGTAATGGTCATGACTATTGTCTTCAAGAAGCAAGATGACTGATGACTCACATCTTTGATATCCAGTGAGATTTCCACTTTTTTAAATCCTGATGACAAATCTTCAGGCTTCTCCTTGCAGTGTCTACCCACGCTTGATTTCCACAGCACAGCCACCAGAACATGAGGCACTTCTTATTTCTCACCACTTCGCCGGCCTCAGAGCTCAATCGATTTTTCAGCAGCCAGAGTGCTATCCTGTTTCCACCCTGATAGAACTGTGGTAGATTTTTGCCTTGTCAACACTAAGTTATGCCCAAAGAGAGACGAAGCGAGCGTCTAACAGAGATCCTCACCGGTCTCGATCACTGTCTCTCAAGGCTTCGAGTCTCGCATAAAATACTGCTTCTCCTTGAGCCAGCCACCGGCAGAACTCTTTGACTTTGTTTTCATTTGCCGAGCACGACGCCGTCACCGTTATCTGTCCTCGATTCTATGGACTATTTCCACCGCCACGGCATCGTCCTCAAGTACACTTTCCTCTCTCACCCTCTTCCCTTCACCTACTTGACGAATCCGAGAATATCCTCTACCAATGACCTCGACAGACATTGTCATCGTCGACTTTGGCATGCAAGTCCATTTCCCACCCTTGATCCTCTTGCTCATTTTTTCACAGAGAAAAACTCATCCGTTCCCCCGACAAGCAACTTCTACACGCATACATACGCGAAACAAAAGCTTATTACACACACACTCTCTGGACAACCATCATCCTCTGCAGCTATTTTCATTTTCGTGCCAATAACATCACCACCCTCGCCCAGAAAAATGCTGACCCCAAAATCGAATTTCGGAGTCCGTACTGCAACTCCATATCCAGTGAAGTCAAATACTTTGTCTGATGCCTCGCCGCCCTCGATCCGCTCCATCGTTCCACCACCCAGGAGGTTTTATGCAACTTTTGGCTTACCACCAACACCACTGACTCACCACAGACAAGATGGGAGTCCTAAAGCAAACTGGCACAGCGCCTTTGACCGATATAAGGGAAGTTTAGACGCCATCAACGATTCAGGGACCCTGTATATTGTGTCTCAGTTATCGTGGTCTTTGTGGAGCAGCCATGGGTTTAAAAATAAAAAAACCATTGATAGGGATAAGAAAGCCTGATAAAAACGTCAACTTTCTTGAAAGATAATTGGGATCACGATAACGTTTGGAGTTGTTTAAATTCTGTGACAAACAGGAGAGTGTAAGTTACAAAATATTCTTTGAGACTCCCAATATTGCTCCTGTGCAGCAATCATCTATTCTTCTGCTTCATGACCAAGAGCTTAAACATCTATTTTTTGAATAAAAAAGGTCAATCCACCTTCGTCTAAGAATGTCTCCTCTGAACCGTCATAATCTTACTTTGGGGAAGGTACCATTGCAAGCAATGGAAGTTACAGCGGTTGAGAATTGTCGTTGACCCAGAGAGCTCGAGGTCTTCCTTCAAAGAGAGCCAGCTGCCCTGATTTTAAGAATAGATGGGCTTTGATCGGGTAAAATAGTGATGCTTGATCCGGTGTTTGAACTTTGTTAGTTCAATTTTGATCTTGTATGTTTCTGTTTGACCTGCCTTTTTCTATACTGCCGAATAGTTGGCTTCCTCATGTGCGATTCTGGAAAGATAGTTAGGCCGTGCTGTCATAGGGTTAAGAGAAAGAGAGAGAGGATGACTTGAATTGAATCATGACAGCATGGGCTGGACGTGTCAGTTCTTGAGAACAATGGTGTATGGGCGTGACACGACACATTATTCATTGATAGATATTTTTATATCCCAGTGCTCCCTTTGATTTTTTATTGAATTTTCAAAAGTGTGATACGATTTTCTACTTTACATGAAGAAGCAAATCATCTAGATCTTTCCCGACTAGATCCGTGCAAGCAAGCGACGGTTTTTAATGAGCAATTTCAAAGGAACCAGGCATAGCATTGCCTTGACAAATGTTATCCTTCTCCTCCTTCGACAGCGCTTGAAAGACGACACGTGGACTCGGATCTAGATCATTCCGTCCTTTGCGTGTTCGACAGGCTTACAGAAGCAGTATAAAAGTAGCTAAACCTGGTGGCGGCCCTGATACCGGTCAAGGTGCTGTGCCGCTTTGCTCTGGGACTCCAGTCTTAGCTGAGGTTGGGGGAGGGATTGACGTGGAATGGCGTGTCGGTGGTGGTGGTAAAGTTAAGAGTCACATAAAAACTCCGGATGAGACGATGGAGTAGATCGAGGGCTTGCTTGATCAGAAATGGAATTCCGGTACGGGCTCTGAAATTCAATTTTGGGATCAGTGTTTTGCTGGGCAAGGGCAGTGGTGTTGTCGGCACGAGAAGGGGGATAGCCACACAGTAGAACTGATGATGATAGGGCACAGAGAGAATAATGAGCTTGTGTTCCGCGTGTGTATGCATGCGGAAGCGATCATACTTGTCCACCGGATGTCCACAGGCTTTTCGTTGCCGGTGTTTTTAATGATTTTGGGGACAACGTAGCCGCAAAGAGCCAGCGAGAAAGGTGAGTTGCTTGTCGGGAGAATGGAGGAGTTTTGCTCTGTGGAAAGATGAACAAAGAGTAAAAAGGATAGGGGATTCACATTTCAAAGTCGATGACAATCTCACTGTCGGGGTCGTTATAGTAGTAGAAGATGTTCTCAGGTTTGTAACGTAGGTGAAGGGAAGGGGTGATGAGAGGAAAGCGTACGAGTCTCGAAGACAGACAATGTTGGGTGGTCGATCTCTGTCCAGACACCGACTTTCTTTCCCTTTAAGGCTGGAAGCACAATTTTTGAGCAGCCAGAGCGCTGTCCTTTTTCATTCATCGGACAGTGATGGCTTCTTGCCTTGTCAACACTAAATTGATCGAGGTCTAAGGTCGCCTTGACCAAGGCCATCCTTCTCCTTCTCCTTCAACGGCGCTTGAGTGATGACGCGAGGATTTGGATCTAGATCGCACCATCCCGCACTACTTTGAGTGTTCAAGCGACTCGCAGAAGTAGCACAGTAGCTGGAGCTGTTGCCGGCCCTGATGACAGTCAAGGCGCTGTGCCACTGTGCTCTGGGACTCCAGTTTTGTCTGAGAGTGGGGAAGAGATTGACGGCATGGGAATGGCGTCACGGGGACGGTGATAAGCCAAGCGCCGGGGAAAGCCTCCTGGACGGAGGGACGATGGAATGGATCGAGGGCGGCGAGACGTCGGATAAAGGACTTGGCATGATCAGAAATGGGATTCCAGTACAGACTCTCAAAGTCGATTTTTGGGTTGACATTATGCTGGGCGAGGGAAGTGGTGTTGTCGGCATGAAAAGAGGGGTAGCTGCAGCGAAGAGCATAGGTGATGATGTCCATGCAGAGAGAGAGTAATAAGCTTGTGTTCCGTTTGTGTATGCGTGTGGAAGCGATCATACCTGTGGACAAGATGTCCACGGGTTTTCCGTGGTTAGTGTTTTTAATGACTTTGGGGGGACATGGCCAAAAGAGCAGGCGAGAGAAGTGAATTGTTTGTTAGTAGAGAGGGGGCTGCTCTATGAAAAGATGAGCAAAGGGGGAGTCAAGGGTGGGAAATGGATGGGGACTTGCATGCCAAAATCGACGATGATGATGTCACTGTCAGGGTCATTGGAATGGTGAAGGATGTTCTTGGGTCTGTCAAGTAGGTGAAAGGAGAGGGTGAGAAAGAGGAAACCAAGCGTACTTGAGGTCTCTGTGGATGATGCCGTGGTGGTGGAGGAAGTCGACGGCATCGAGGACGGAGGTGAAGGCATTGTGCTCAGTAGGTTTGCCCTTCGCGCGGACGCACTCAATGTAAGACTCGAAGCCCTTGTAAAACTTTACCGGGTGAGATAGTAAACGAGGAGAGCACAGGGTGAGAGACAGACGATGTGGTCAAGACCGGTCAGTCATTGTCCAGACACTCGCTTAATCTCCCTGTTAGGCTGAAAGCACAGCTTAATGTTGACAAGGCAACTGTGCTATCAAGGTCGAAACAGAACAGCGCTCTGACTGCTGAAAAATCCATTAAGCCCAGAGAAGTGGTGAGAAAAAAAAGTTGCGGTGGCTGTGTTATGATCTGAATCGGAGGTAGGGAACGTGGGCAGACATTTCAGGGGGTGAGAGAAAATGTGTTTTCTGGATGTGATGTACACCGCCAAGTATCCACTGATTGACATAAAACCAATATCGCGAATAGCATTTGCCGAAGTTTGGTCTGCGCACAGCCAGATAAAAAATATTTGTCTAATGACACCAGTTGATATATAATCCAACCATGGTCACCGAGTGTCGTACAAAATACCTCCCTCCTGCGTATTCCACTCAAATGGCTGATCAGTACGGAGTAGCACCAGAAGTTTACATTTATGACCTGAAGATCCTGTCAAATAACCGTTACAGCCAAGGTATGCTGTTCTTCATTTGATCTTTCTTAAGCAACAGCTGAAGCCTTCTCAAGTCATTGCTGCTACTTTAATGCTTTATGAGTTTATCTATCACATTCCTCAACAGGTGAGTCTTTTCATTTATAAATGATGATTCCACATATTTATTTTCTCCTAGGTTCAGTATCTCCACAGGCACGTTTCCTTCAACTGCCAACTATTGCCACTGACATGGAATCTCAGGAGGAAGTGGTCGAAACATCATGTCATCTATTTTTCTATCCTGTTAATTAACTGGACAGCCATCATGTAAGTGCAACTCCCTCACTGTATTGAATGAGACAACTAATCCAGTTTTTCAGAATGAGTTCATATAGTACGAGGAAATTACCTGACATGAGTCAAATGCATATTGATAACAACTTCACCAGCTGACAATAAAACCTGGGTATCGAAATCAGTAAGACGTTACTCTTAATTCAGCTTTGATATCTTCACTGACCAGGATTTTTTAGTGGTATAGGTTCAATGTATTTGCTGCTTGGTTTGACATACTCCTTTGTTAGGTGTACATTTGGTTATACACTAGCTATCGAGTGAGTTTCATCATGACTCTTGTGGACTAGAGGAGCTGATGTCAATAGTTTCTTCACAGTGTTGAATGCATTGGTAGTGAAGGTCCTGCTGGTCCTGCGCCTTCGAGCGATTTGGAACAAGAATTTCATTGGTGAGAGGGCTAGAAACATGAGCCAACGAACTCATTATATTGATTTTGTTTTGAATTCTAGTCACACTAATTTTATATTCCATGACGGCAGGTATGTTTTGTAGAATTTGATTCCTGATTGATAGAGATGACTGATGATCGAAATCAGCTGAGATCCTGGTAGGCTTGAGAGACAGTACAATGTCCAACCCACCAACTGATTGTATTTTCCAGTCCGCTATGTCTGTGATGATAGTCGATACATATGTCGACTCGGTTTCTGGGGTGTTATCCCCTCTTCATAGTTGCTGGGGGGGTCCAACGCCTCTTGATAATATATACAACCGTCTTGGTAGTGCCTTTGAGTATGTGTTCTAACATATTTTGCTTTGATTTATTCTCATGGGAAAAAGGATTATCAGGGCAACAGCAACAGCGATTGAAGTCCTCTTGACCTTTATCAGGTTCACCATGACATACAGGACACAAATGGTCTGCGGCGATGGAATACGCGCCCGTATTTCTCACATGAAAACATCAACTCGTTTATTGTATGTGTTTTACCGTGACGGGACCTTGTTATTCATACCGTGAGTCAAAAACTAGATATTATTGATCTGACTGACGGCCTATTTATTCAGTCTCTTGGGTAAGCCTGGACTAAAAACTCAGTGGGTTAGAACTCACTCTTTTCAAAGTCCTCGTATGCATGGCAGCCAATTTCGACATAACTGGATCTGATCTTAGTTTGACTATCGTAATCTAGTATGTTGTTATTGTTACTAGTCTTTCCCTTATTGACCCAAATTATTAGCTTTCCATATTTCCTTTATCCCTTCATTGTAAGTAAAAGCACTTTTCCCTATATCTATATCATCACTACTGACTCATGTGTTGCTCAGGTATCACGGTTGATACTCAATTTACTCGAAGCAGATTGTCCTTTGGATGAAAGTATAGATTGTAGTACGATGGAATCCCTCAGGTTCCGTCATTCTGAGTCCAGCAGGGACACTGAAGCAGTTATTTCACTAGGTAATAGAGGAGCCACCTTCTTGGGTGAAGAAATACATGAAGGGGCAAGATGATGGATTCATCCCGGTAGATAATGTTATATGTAGACGACATAATAACATTTTATTGTCTGTTCATCTTGTACCACATTATTAGTGAGCTGTGATGAATTGAGCGAGATAATTGATACCAATAAAACGAGATAATGCACTAGCTATATCCATATATTTAAGAGTCAAACAAGAATAGGAATATGCATCATCAACAATACATGGACCATGGATATTGTGTCTTACACATCGTGGTTTTTGTGGGGCAGCAGTCATGGGTAGAAAACCATTGAGAGGGATTGATCAAGGAATACCTTATAAAAACGTCAGCCAATTTTAACCACAACACATGTCATAGATGACGCACCTTGCATAGGGATCAAATCTGAGACCAGTACAAGTAGTATCTCAAACAGAAATCTTGTAGGCAAAATTTTATTGTTCCCTCTAATGTTCTATTTATTGTTTTGGAACGAGATATCATCTCTGCGGATAGGGTGGGAGAGCCTATGACTTCGTTACGTAGGCATTTATAAGTAAATAAAACTATCAGAAATAGCTGGACTGACCACTTGCATCGATAATACATAGGTCAGGGAGAGAGACACACAAATAAGAAATCTCTTGCTAGTCGTCGCACTATGACTTCGTGCTCTCTCCAGACTGTATCTCAAATGAAAAAATACCAGCGAGACGATAGCATGGCAGCACTATGATGAGGAGAGATAGTGCCTATACCACGGAATAGCTGTGTTTTTTGTGTGTGATTCTGGAAAGACGGTCAGTCCATGCCTGTCAAAGGATCAAGAGAGAGAGAGACAACGACTTGGGTTGAATCATGGCCAGACTGATGTGATTGAGGCTGAAGACTGCGAGAGGGAAATCATCTTGATACTGTGTAGCGCTAACAACCTTGCTTTCTTCTATGTGGGGGTCGTCAAGGTCATCTAGATGTGTCATGGCCAGTATGGGATTAGTTGTGAATGGTAAAGGAGAAAAACATGAGCTCATAGCTGAGACAAGGAGAGCGCAGACTCAACCTGTGCATTCCTATTTAGACATTGCGGGGCTGTGAATGGTGAAATCAATCCAACGATCTCACTGAGAAAGAAAGACGTGGGAGGTATTCGGGACAATAGTTTTGCAAACAGAATACATAATACATTCTTATGCTTGGGAAATGTCTTCAACATGAGAGTAGTGAGATATGGATCTTCACCAAACCAAGGAGATTTTTCTTGTGAAGGTTATCAACAATATTCTTAAGATAGCGTTCTACAATGTCAGGATTCGCGAGGATGGGAACCCAATCAACAGTATTGCCTTTTGGTGCTTTGATACGATACATACTGAAACAGCCAGATAAACAACAAATAATACCACCGGACATGGACTCAAAAGCTTCAATCATGTGGTGAAAATGCAGTACTCAAAGGCTAGATGAATTTGAGTGAAGGAGGCCAGAAACGAAGAGCTCATGACCGCCCTGCATGATCGCCACGAAGGTCTCCGCCTTTTTTTCGCAATCTTCATTTCGTCGCAAAGACCCACGAAATGCACCATACAATTGACCTCAATAAGGAATCCGGGAAACCTGAATAAGCTTGTGGCTGCTCAGTCGTTATCGGAGAATTAAGAGCAGTGTGAAAACCCTCGATGACTTGGAATAGGCAGTTACCAAACATATTGAGTGGGCGAGGGGGAAATTGAACAGCTGAGGAACAACGTTGATGTGAGAGAAGGGGCAGGAAGACAATGTGATTCTCAAAAACTTGTAGCTGGGCGAGTCCGGAGATTGGAAACAGAACTAGCAAGGAAGCGTCGGTTTGAGCGATGATCTAGCACAAATACATATGGCTCGAAGATTGCCAAGTATCGATTTTTATCCTTGACATCATCCCAGGTATAGTAAACCTGGCCAGACGGTCTCATCATCTGACTAGATAGTAAATGAGCCTTTGCTGTGCTAATTGGCCCCGGACTCATTATTGGTCGAATTGGCGCCATCATGGCTATGGATATTGTAATGCATATACCAATCGAGAAGCTTGCACAAGTGATAGTTGAACCACAGGCTCTGGTGACAACGCCAAGGCAATGCTGGTAAACGTTGTGGAAGGGCAATGAGGCGCTATTTCAAGCGAGGTTCCAACCGTCGTAATGGGATTAGTATTGCCATCGAATTCCATTGCGGCAAACTCATAACTATAGTACTGAATGACAACGGACATATTTGAAACACTGTCCCAATGAGCCAGGGACACCATGAATCCTTATTGCGGGTATCCTACACACAGCCTTAGTGAAGCCAAAAGTCAAGAAATAGATGCCTGCCGTGAGTGTGACGATAAGACTGAGAAGACCCATCTTCTATCCCATGCACATTGCTGCTCTGGACTGTGGCGATTTCAAGCGAGAAAGTTGGATGACAGATAACAACGGCATCATGACCCACACATTAACAAATGAGAACAGTCGGAACCCAGATTGTAATAACGTAGCAGTAGACCATCCACAAGTCACTGGGTCCAAGACCTTCCAAACAACCTCAATTTTTGTCTGAAAAAGAATGCTGACTGACGGGCATCAATGAGAAATCCTCGGGATGAGGAACCTTGAGAGGGGATTACGCTATGTACCTCGTATGATCTCGCTGTTTTGTTGGTATCAATAGTCTCTATCCATTCATTACAACTCGTTAGTCATGTGGTGGGGAATGAACAGAAAAAAAGGTTATTATTCCGTCTACATCTGACATAATCTACTGGGACGAGCAACACCAAATGTCCTATCCATCATCTTTCCTCTTCATGTATTTCTTCACCCATGGAGATAGCTCCTCTATCACCTTGCAAAATATCTGCTTCAATATCCCTATTGGACTCTGTATTACAGAACCTGAGGGATTCCACTACTATACTTTTTTCAATGTTGTTACAATCGCAATGTGCCTCGAGGAGATTGAGTATTGACCGTGACACCTAAGCAACATATTAATCAGCAGTGATAATAAAGATACAAGGAAGAAGTGTTTTTAGGTTACAATGAAGGGATAAATGAAGTATTGGAAGCTAATAATCAGGGTCAGTAAGGGAAAGGCTAGCAACAATAACAACATACTAGGATAGGATGTTTGAAATACGATCAGATGAATGTTGGAAAAAAGTGGCTTCCAGGCATGAGAAAACTTGAAAAAGGATGAGTTCCAGCCCAGTTGTTTTAGAGTCTGGGCCTACCCACGAGACTGAATAAATAGGCCATCAGTCAGATCAATAATATCTAGTTTTTGACTCATGGTATGAATAACAAGATTCCATCGCGGTAGAACACATACAATAAACGAGTTGAGGTTCTCATGTAAGAGATACGCCCGCGTATTCTATCACGAGAAACCCTCTGCGTTTTGTTTGTCATGGTGAACTTGATAAATGTCAAGAGGACTGCGACTGTGGTAGTTGTTGCCTTGATAATTCTTTTTGTGTGATGATAAATGTGCAAGTCAGCAAAGTAAAATATGTTAGAATACATACGCAAAGGCAATATCAAGACTGTGTTGTATATTATAAAGATGCGTTGGATTCACCCAGCAACTATGGAAAGAGACTAGCACTCCAGGCACTGATTGGATATATACGTTGACTATCATCACAGACATCGCAGACTGAAAAATATGATCAGTTGGTAGATTGAGCATTGTACTCTCTTCAAAGCCTACCAGGACCTCAACTAATTTTGACCATCAGTCATCTCTGTCAATTGAAAATCATATTGTAGAAAACATACCTGCCGTTATGAAATATAGAATTAGTGTGACTAGAATTCAACAATAAATGAATATAACGAGTCCATTGACACATGGTTTTAGCTCTCTCACCAATGAGATCCTTGCTCCAGATTGCCCAAAGGTGGAGGACCAGCAGAATCTTCACTGCCAATGAATTCAACATTATAAAGAATCTATGGACATCAGCTACTCTTGTCCTTAAAAGTCATGATGAAACCCACTCAATACACAGTGACACTCCAAAATGCACCTAGCAACAGGAGAGGTCAGAGCAAGCAGCAAGTACATTTGACCTATACCACTAAGACATCCCAGTCAATGAAGACATCAAAACTGAATTAAGAGTAATGCCTCACTGTTTTTGATGCCCAGGTTTTACTGTCAGCTGGTGAAGTTGTTATCAATATACATTTTATTTATGTCAGGTAATTTATCGTACTATATGAACGCATTCTGAAAATTTGAATCAATTGTCTTATTCAATAAAATAAGAGAGTCACACTTACATCATGCCTATCCAGTTGCTTATCAGGACAGAAAAATAGATGACAGGTAGTTCTGACCATTTCCTCCTGAGTTT
>Ga0153939_1001027_pt1 | contig 11120 bp, 13 predicted proteins | sample TSNJ023MetaG_FD_104734 | JGI IMG/M metagenome (GOLD analysis project Ga0153939, IMG submission 104734) | Attine ant fungus gardens microbial communities from New Jersey, USA - TSNJ023 MetaG | ecosystem: Host-associated > Fungi > Mycelium > Unclassified | place: USA: New Jersey, Brendan T. Byrne... | reverse complement strand
TAGGACCGCGGATCCCTGGAGTTTCGCGTACTACTATTCGATCACACGGCAGAACCTCTGAACTTCTAGCGGGTGGTTTACATCGACATAGTAGTGATGGGCGCAAGGCTGATCTCTATGTTTGCGACATGTGCTTCAAGTACATGACTGATTCAGTGTCTTGGGAGGTTCACAAGGTGATTGAACTTGAGCTGGTCAAGCCTGACACTAAATTTGTCCGAAGCGTGGATGCACTTTCAAATGTCCGCCAGGTCGCAAAGTCTACGAACGAGGACAACGTATAATATGGGAAGTAGACGGTGCTGAACAAAAGGCATGAAGCCCTCATCAATGCTTAGCGCTTGAGGATCTAACAAAAAAGAAATTGGGTGTAGCTTTACTGCCAGAACTTGTCTCTGTTCGGGAAGCTATTCATTGACGTCAAGACGTTATTCTTTGATTGTGATAATTGTGAATCTGACTCATTATTGAATTTTCGTCCCCTTGCCTGACTTGTTTTCAGTTCTTTTTTTTATCTTGACAGAAGGGTCGTCATCTATTCATTCTATGCTTGGATTCTTCTCCAAGGTAAAGCAATCAGTTTAGGATCTGGTCATTTTTCTGAGCGCTATATATATAGGAGAAACTTTCTTACGATGATTATAATCTTGCCTGCATCATGACACTGCCCCCTCATCATCGACAAGGTTTTGGAACATTAATGATCGAATTCAGTGAGAATCCTTCTGGTCAAATAGCGTGGCTTAATTCATGCATGTCTCAGGCTATGAACTATCACGAAGAGCAGGTAAAGTTGGTACACCAGAGCGACCGCTCTCAGATCTCGGTCTCCGCAGCTACCTTCAGTTTTGGGTATCTCACCTTGTCCGTTTCTTCCGGTACGGGATACGTGTCTTACCCCCGTCTACATGGTATGCTCAATAGGTTCCGGTTACAGATGTGTTCTCTCTGTTCTTCCCCTAGAGTCTGAGCGTATTCGAACCGTGGGTAACTTGCCTGACCTAGCTCAGTATCAGTTTGGGGAAATCGCCTCAAAGCGGAGAAAACGAGGCAAGGGTAGAGATGACGATAATTCAGACTGGCGGAATAAATGTGATGGTAAGAGCTGGTTCCCTTTTCGCGCTATTTGAAAGTTTCAAGTCTCTGCAGATGCGATGTTTTCAGTACATCGAATTTTTGAGACTGTTCAACGAAAAGATGGTGCCGCCGAAATTCATGTCAGCGTGCAGTGTACACTGGCTGATATTGCACGGGCAACGAACCTCCGTGTCGAGGATGCCTCGTTTGCTATGAATGAATGTGGACTTTTGATGCGGCGTTTCACTCAGGATGACGAAGAGACAATCGTAATCACCAGAGAGGCAGTGGAGAAGGCTGCAAAAGAGCTCAATGTGAGGAGTCCTTGGTTACGAAAGGACTGTATATTATTGGACAGCTCATAACTCTATTACATTTGGCGATTAATTATTGTTCATTGGGAATGCTAAAGCAAACTATTTGAGTTTATTAAGCTCCAAAATATTCTGCATCAGCCCACGAACCCCAGGCTGCAAAATCATTTGCCAACTGTTCATGTTCTACGACGACCGCCGTCTTCTTCATCGGACCCAATGGTGGAGTACTGTATAGCTTCTCGATTACACCTTCAACGGACGTCGAGGTGATCAGTAATAATTTTGCCCGAGGCTTCAGGACCTGGCGAAGGGTTTGGCAAAGATTGGCATTGGTCACCTGAAGTTATATCATCTGCTTGGTATGATGATATGAACCATCCAAAAGAAAACTAACCTCGCTGAGAAAAGGTGGGTCAACGACTGCTAGATCGAAAGATTCCTTGAGTTGGACTGGGAAATTGTCGGGCTCGTCCAGATCGTACGGAACATATTGCTCAGGTGCAAGAACCGCGAAACGCTGGTCCAACTCTAGTAGATGTGTGTTTGCTCGAGGGTGTAGATGATGGAAAGCTACAAACGCAGTGGGTGAACAAATGAACGCAATTGATGCATCCAGCGAAGGTTCGAGCTTATTGATGAGGTTTGCTAGATAATTAGCAAAGGATGTGCTGTACCTAAAAGAAAGGTCAGATAATGCTTCTGGCTGAGGGCACTGCCCTGCTATTTATGGTTTTTGGCTTATGTGGCCCTCAGCGATCCATCGGACAAGGAGACTCACCAAAATTGACTAAGTTGCCAATCCTCTACAAATACAGAACGATACTCATCGACGTTCATCATGGGTTTTTCTCCACTTCTTGGTATACTATTACTTTTCTGAAGGCCAGCAATTTCGCCAGCTTCTTGTTCAGCTATCAACTGCTGGAATCTTTGTTCTTCGTCTGACTTGTCTGTCAGAAAGTCATCTAGGAGAGCAAGGGTTGCAGGATTTAATACTAGTGGAGATCCAGAAAAATTGGAACGAGGGGAATCTGGGACGCCGATGTCAATCGCCTCTAGCATGTTGAGCGTAGACCGTCTGAGGGAGCACAGATGTAGGTATTAAGCTAGATTCCAATCCTGCTAGAATCGAGAAATGGGGATTATGTGCTCTTTGGAATACTGTAAAACTGTCGCTCGGTTGCAGTATTCAAGGTATAGGAGAACTTTTTTTTGATGAAATTAATCCGGAAATACATGTGGAGTGCGAAAACAAATAGGCCTGGGGCCTGAGGCGAACTTATTGCCTACACGGAATGGTTCAGATAGCATTTTCCAATGAGTTTTTTGTTTTTCGAGCTTGACCAGAATCCCTGGAGATGAATCATGATGTGATTGGTCGATAAAATAAGTCTTAGACTCCTCTCTCGCTGCAATGTCAATAAAACAACGCGTTGTAGTCCTGATCTCTGGCTCGGGTATGTTTCGCAACAAGTCCAAATTTCATAGACTGATCTTCAACCAGGTACGAATCTCCAGGCTCTTATCGATTCACAAAATACATCTGCCTTACCCAATGCTGAAATTGTCCTTGTACTCTCAAATCGAAAAGCTGCCTACGGCCTGACTCGGGCTTCGACTGCGAATCCCCCCATTCCAACGAACTATCTTGCTTTACAACCGTACCTCAAACGGAACCCTGACAGGACAAGGGAAGACTACGACGTAGAAGTTGCACGGATCATTGTGAATGCTAAACCCGATCTCGTGGTTCTTGCTGGTTGGATGCATATCCTCAGTGAGAGATTCATTGAAATTATGGAAGGGCGAGTGACTTTAGACCACTCTGAAAAACCCACAACACCCATCCCTGTAATCAACCTCCACCCAGCCCTACCTAGTGCGTTTGACGGTGCGAACGCAATAGAGAGAGCATACGAGGCATTTATGAAGGGAGAGATTAAATACACAGGGTGTATGGTTCATCGCGTGGTCAAGGATGTGGATAGAGGAGAACCAATCATCGTCAGGGAGGTTGCTATTGAAGAAGGAGAATCCTTGAAGGCTTTGGAGGAAAGACTGCACGAGGTTGAACATGAGATTATTGTGCAGGCCACGAAGAAGATTCTAGAGGGGTACGTGGTACAATATTTTCTACTAAGGATGGTTTCGATGATGTATTGTAGATTGGTGTAGGAATTGTCATTCAAGTTGTTCATAGTTTAAAAACTCGTATTCGAGATTTCCTTCCCAGCCTCGACAGGCGCTTAGAGGTATGGGATTCAAGTTGGACTTTGCCACAAAGACCACAAACCTCGATGATCGCTCCTGGCATTCACTTGCGGCCAGGATCGGTAATTTTAATCCTTTCTGTTTTCGTTGGCTGTACATCCGGAATACGATGATATTTCGTTCCTCGCATGCTTCTTCTCTATCCTGCCTAATCGCACTGAGACTGAACAATTGCTTTCCACAGATCCCTAGTTTGTACTTCCAACCAAAAATAGAGACAAAGCCGTCTCAATTGCTCTGTGGGCTATCGCAGACAGTTTGATGATACAAGGGGAATTTGATGAGTGGACAACCAATGTTGTTCCAATCTGGGAGGTATAGTAAGAATAAACTGGGTTTATTCTCTGAAAATCAGCCAACATAACTTTTTGATTACCCAAATTTGCATTGTGTATTATGTTGTACATTCCGATGATGTTTTGCTTACTTTGTTAAACCAACTCATACTCACCTCGGGTGCCCTTGGTCTAATATTTGTTTAACTCCCTCAATCCCAAAGATGTCTTCCGTCATCGTCTCTTCAAATCCCAATATAGTTGTCACTGAGACCCTCAGTCTAAGCTTGCCGATTTATGTAGATCATTTGCGACAGACACATTACATTTGTAAGAAATAATTTTACTACCTCTCTTTGGATAGCTAAAGGCGATCCTTTATATGTCAGAAGATGCCCGTAAATGCTATCAAATAGATATAGTGAACCTGACGAGGGTTGATAGGACATTGAGCGCGAAATCCAGCAAGGCGTAGCCAATCCATGCCCATGAGCAAACGCGTGCGTAGCTGTTTGCAAGTAGGCTACAGTGGCCTGTGGTCCAGGATGAAAAGAGAATTAGAGTTCAACGTTTGACAATCACGTCACGTCACATCATTTTCATTGTAAAGGACTTACGTGACGTAATTCCAACCTTCACCATCATCACATACCCTTGCGATACCCACTTCTTGTAATTGTAATGTTAAATTCCGTAAGTACTTGTATACTTCGATTTTCCTTCCATTGAAACCTGACAATCATAACAAAAGTTACCAAAACCGCCACTTCATTTGTCGTGCTCGGAATCAGAGCGGATAGCACCGCGATTGGAAATTCCATGCTTTGAGCGTCTCTCATTCTCTGTATGAGATGTCTGATCTACGGCGGACGGTGATTCACACTGCTACTAGCGCGTATTCTCTGGCATTTTTGAAGAGAGAGACCATTCGGTCGAATCGGCAGACGGCATCAGTGTGCATAGTAATGCACAAGTGAGCTTGTTCTGTATTATCCCTTGTCTCGTATTGACGCAAGCAGAACTGGAAAGGTGCTCAGGACGCCACTACAGAATGGGAGGTTGACGAAAATGGGCGTGTGCGTAGATGCCAATGACTGCTTTGAGGTTGAGAGTCTTATCTCGCATAGAACTTGCCTCCAGAGTATCCATCTACCCGCCATACCTTCTCTCAGCAGACGCAGATCCATGGTTACGATTTCTATCAAGGCTCATTCACATCGCCACTATCCTCAATTACAAGCCTCAGTGACATTCCACCTCTCTCAGATTTTTTGATCGACCCCATATCTCTCAAGGTGGACACGGGAGTGTGCATAAGGCGCTCTGATGGACGACTCTACACTATTAAAAAAAGGTCACAAACACGACAGGCATGGTCCGAATTGAACATACTGCTGAAGATTAGAAAAGCCCACGTTCCCTTCGCTCCCCTCGTGCACTGGACATATGAAAGAGACCAGTACATATATCTCATAAGCGTGAGCTCCTTGGTCTTTCCCGTTGGATCTTTGTTCTTATTCTACCTCAAGGAGAATTATCCGACTGGATCCCTTGCTGACGCTATAGGACATTATGGTGCATTTAGGCCCTTGGACGTATTTTTCTACGCCTGCGAATTGGTTGGTACTCAATTAATCATGAAATGGATGTTAGCTCTTTATAACGCTCCCCAGTTAATTGGTTTACGTTTTCTTCACGATATCGGAATTGTCCATCGCAATGTATCTCCCGAAACGGTCATCTTTGACAGAAGAGGCCATCTTATTTTGTCTGGAGTAGAGAACGGTATTGACCTGCGTTCCCGCACCGAGCATTTCCTTGATTTTACTAAGAGTAACGATAAACGTTATCAAGCTCCTGAAATCATGCTTGGCTGGAGTCATAATGACTTGGTTGATTCATGGTCTTTTGGAATGGTAATATTTTTCATGTTCCGGGGAAAAGTGAGGGTTTTTGGGCCATGTCGCAACATCACTGATTCTGGACAGCACGTGTTCTTCGAAGAAGCTCAAGATTTTACGGAATGCTCGAGTAAAGATATCAACGAAATCATCATTGAAGGGCTTCATGCTAGTACACAGCGACCTATCAATCCGATTGCCAAAGACTTGATACTTAAAGTAATTATGTTCCATGGATCAACCCTATCAAATACGAATTATATTTTTTAGTGTCTCAAACGTAATCCAGCTATGCGGAAGACCATTCGAAATATCCAACAACATCCATATTTTTCTAATGCGTAAGCTGTCTCTTTGACAACCTGCTTCCTAGCCTTATATCATTGACAGTGATTGGGACATGATTTTGAAGCAAAGCATGCCTGGTAGTTTCTTCCATCCCATTTCGTGCTTTACGCTGATGAATGAATCTAGCCCCCCTCCCACGTGATTTTCTCTCAACTAATGTTATTTGTTCGCCTGTCATACCGAACAGTCCCGCCTGTGAGCAATGCTTTTCACCTCGGGCTGACACATTTAGCCCAGAATCCTGTCAACGATCCTTCGGTCAGGCTGCTCCACAGTTCCTCAAATCACCCCTTGTTGTTCCCAAAAATCTCCTTAGAACGCCTACTGCAATCAATGAATCAGTGATGCAGTCCATCCCAGACAGAGAAACTCAGATTGGTCTCGAACACTCTGGTAGTCCTCATACGATATGTGTTTCTCCGATGCTGGATATGGCCCAGGCACTTAATGAAGATTCTCCTGCCCATAAGGCTAGTTTCTGGGATTCATTAGACTGTGAAGATCGATTGTCCACCCATTCGACATACTCTGCTCTCTCCAACATCAAAGTACCCTTTTCCCGTGCTTGGAACCTACGAAAAGAACGCTCCCTCATTTTCTATCCTCATCAGCTCTTCAGCTTCAGTACTGTCTCCATTCAACAAAAGCTGAAGAGAAGACCGAGATCAGTCGCGGTGCTCAAATGTGCTTCCTACGCTAAACCAATCGCAGACTTGCCCAACCATCTTAGTCAAATCGGAAACGGAATCGGGTATACTTACAAGCCCCCAGCCTTATCCCAGCCAATGGTAGCCAAAACAAGGGGTACAAGTTACTCTGATTCTGATACCAGTTCTTGTCCTGTGCCCATAATTTCAAGAGATTCTACTTTTTCGGAGAACACAGTTGCCGTCCCAAATGCCTGTCATGGTCTTTTTCGTAGTCTTAGTATATCGAATTTCTGGACTGGCCTCAAAAATGGTTCTGGGAACGTGCCTGTGGCTACGATGTTGCTACCTCACTCAAAGCGTCACTGCGCCAAAATTCTTGGGAAGACAGACGACATTGAAGAACCTCTAAAATTTTTGATTCCCGGACCTTACAAACAATCAAAAGAGGAGGATTGTGGAATAGAAATAGGTCAACCTTTGGCGGAATCAACGGCATTCTTGTCACCTGTTCTGGAGGCGTCCTCTTCGACAATTTCATGTTCCCCCACCAGATCAGCAACGACAGAAGGCGACGTGCTTACTCCTGAGACACAGGATTTTCCTCCTGCAGTTGTCGTTCGGAAATTGGAGATTGCCGAAATGGAAAGCTCTGAAGAGGCTCATCAATTTTGTCCAGAGTCAACTCTCAGATTGGTCACTCCTATGAACGGGCTCCGGTTAGCCCTTGCCGGTGAATCATATCTTCCCTAATTCTTGTCAATTTTGGCTCTTGATGTATTGTTTTGTTCTCTGTGTTCGTATATCTGTTTTCATGCTTTGTTAGCTTTGAAACAATGTAAACATTCGTTCTGTATACAACAACTGGAGCCTATCATCAGTACATGATTAGAGCGAGGATTAAGATCGGCCGGTTATTCGCCCCCAGATTTCTTTACCAGCTCGCTGCCGTTCGTAGGTGGCTTTGCCATCTCCAAGGACCGATTTGTTTTCTATTGCACGTCTGCTAAGGTAGGGCATGACTTCTCGAAGGGCACCATATGGAACGTATCTAGGGATGTGATGTTCATGAGGGCATAGCTTCGATACACGTTGTCAGTGTCACCTACTTGATAATGAAAGGTGTAGATGCCTTCGTCCGATTGACAAGATATTGAGTGAGATCGTCGCTCATGCCTACCCTCAGTAGTCAATGTAATGGAACTGAATTTTGTTGTTCAACAGATTCACCATAGAGCTGCGCAATAGCCACCCTTTCAACGGTCCCAGGTTTGATCCCAATTATTGTTCCACTATCCTCAAATCTCTTTTCGTCTAGGAGTGGTTCAGCTAACCCGTTCTTGACAAGTTCTGAAAGAACAAGTTTCGCGCTCTCCCAATTATGTGTCCCAAAAAGAATACCAACACCAGGCATTTTGGTATTCCTGTTTTCTAGACCAGCTGACGGGACAATGCTTTTTACCACATCAGGAAAAACGTATCCTTTCAACCATGATGTCCATACAGTTCCAAATCTTGTCCATGCAAGGTGAGAAATGTTGCGATTCTTGTCGATGTCTTCGCGAACGGCATTCAGCAACATTCGCACGCACTGGTTATAGCACCTATCTGTTTCATTTCTCTTGGCCCAGACTGGCGGAAGTTCATCAGGAGAGATAGAAAGGGAGGAACCCTTGGAGTGATGTGCTGCGACCTCGTACGGATGATATGCCCCTCGAACGAGCTTAACCCCAAGTGCAAAATTGTTTTCACGAGCATCTTCTAGAGAAAGGGCGAGGTGGGAAGGTGTCCTGTAGGTTCAAAATGAAAGCAGTGGAATGAGTTAATTATCACGATTAAAAGGAAAATTACCTTCTGAGATAAGCCTGATAGGTGGTATACACAAGGGGCTGTACGGTGCATTGTAAATCTACAAGGTTATTGAACTTACGCATCAAAGCGAGAGCAACTGCGTCAATCGCAGGCTGGTACCAACTGGGTACAGGAAGGTTGTTAACGTAGAGTAGGGTCAATCACAACACACACACCTCGATTCGGCATCAATAATTATCTTCACGCCTCGTCGACGTGCATGTTCACACACCATATCAAGTTCTCCACATAGTTCGCGTAAGTCCATAACATCTTCCTTGGAGAGCAACGCTAGTGATGAGGCACCGGGATCGAAAATTATGTCTAGGTCAGTTGAACGAGGACATCCAGGGAATGGGACTGAGTCAGGCTTTAGATTGCGTGACTGAGTAATGTAGTTGGAGAAATTGATAAGGGTTTGTGCATTAGGCACTAGGGCAGTCTGAAAGTTGGCAATTGGCCAGGGACATTTTGTTACGAAAGGGATCGTCCAAACTAATCAAAGGTGACTCACTATCTTGACGGCGACCCAGGTGCGCCTTCCCTCACCACTTAAGGAGTCCTCAAAATCAGCAGCGACATCGATAGAATGAATCATCTCTTTAATGATGGCTTTGTGTGGAAGCTTGTCTCTAGACACATTGCCATCCTGAGAGGCAGGGTCAACCTCAACCGAATAGGCGAGAAGAGCTCCTTTGTTTGCTCTGCGAAAGGCACGCAGCAGAGGAAGAGTATCTTCGGCAGTATCGCCACCACAGAACTAAGTATACAGCACTATATAGTCCAGGTCTGCATGTTTCATGCAGTGGACATACCTGATTGAAGAATGTCGCTCGAACAGCTGCCTCTGCTATCTGGCGGACACCAGGAATGCTTGTTAAAAAATTGAGTATCTTGGGAGAATATTCCACCATTGGGGATATCGAGCACAATGTAAACACTACATAGGAACGAATAAGATGCCCAAGGGGTTGTCTGGTCACATTCTGCTCTGGATTATCAGCGTGAATGCACCCAGCCGCAAGGAGGAGACCACCAGACACAGCTGCTATTCCAGCCAGCGGTCTGTGTGATCTACGATACGACCAATGTACAATATGACGAAGAGGCAGATGAGAGAAACGGGGAGACATTATTGCTGGGCACGGATCTTCTCAGAACCTAAATATATCTTAAAGCAGTGTCACATGACAAAGGATACTCTGCACGTATATTCACAATTTCTTTCTATCCAACCATGGTCAAACGCAAACAAGCAGACAACGATGATTCCTCTATGAACAGCGATTCTAGCTCTGACTTTGTATGTCTTTATCTTCCTGTTTCAATAATTGTTGACTCAGCAAAGTAGTAGTCTACTGTGAACATCGACTTCGACTTTTTCTCCCCGAACCCCGAGGTCGACTATCATGCAATCAACAATCTCTTACACCAGCTGTTCCAGCAGGATGCGGACTCTCTCTGCACTGACAAACTTACAGACCTCATTTTGTCTCAGCCAGCGATAGGTTCCACTGTCAAAACCGATGGCATGGATAGCGACCCATATGCTTTCCTCACTGTGTTGAACATGCATATCCACCATCAACACCCGTCTATCAAGGCAATTGTAAACTACTGCTTGAAGATCGCAGCTGCTTCTGGCGACCATCAAACTCATGCCTCACTTCGTACCCTCTTTTTTTCCCAGGACCAACAGCATGTTGGACTTGTGATCTCCGAACGTTTGATCAATATGCCAGTCCAGATCGTTCCCCCAATGTACAAAATGCTTGCGGATGAGATTGAGCAAGCAGCATCCAACGTTCGTACGAGTGTATACATATTAGACAGTTATTGAACTGGTCTCTTCTTCCAGAATGAACCATACAATTTTTCGCATTTTTTATTCATCTCTCGAAATTATCATCTCACTCCAGAAGAGGAATCCTCTCTCGTCAATTCCGCTCCTCCTCAGCACTCGAGAGCAAAACCATCTAAAAAATCAAAAACGGCATCTTTGTGTCCCTCGCCAGAACCTCCTGCTGATGGTATCCACCCTTTCCATCTAGAAGATGAACAAATTCGCGCCCTGGCACTTTATTCCCTTGATTACAAATATACTGGTGCTCCGAAAGAACCGAGAGAGAAGCATGGTTTTGGATTGGATTACAGGGCAAGGATGATGGTGGTCCCAACGGAGAATTTCGAACCATTGATCAACAAGTTAAAAGAGATATACACGGAGCCTTGACCCAATCGCTTCATGTGAATCATGTACGCGTGATTTCGCTTTGGAGAACGAGATGTATTTCCAAGATTACAACCCTATCTGTATAAGCCACTCGAGTCTCGCGATCGGAATATCACTCCTGTATCACTCTTGTCTACTACAAATCCTTTACATGGCATTCATGACAGCAGTGTAAGCGGGTTTGGGTTGATAGTTGTTGT
>Ga0153939_1001024_pt1 | contig 11131 bp, 11 predicted proteins | sample TSNJ023MetaG_FD_104734 | JGI IMG/M metagenome (GOLD analysis project Ga0153939, IMG submission 104734) | Attine ant fungus gardens microbial communities from New Jersey, USA - TSNJ023 MetaG | ecosystem: Host-associated > Fungi > Mycelium > Unclassified | place: USA: New Jersey, Brendan T. Byrne... | reverse complement strand
ATTCACCGGAAAAACCGTATAAACCTTTCCCTGCCCATACAGGCCGGCCGCACAGGCTTTTGCGGCCTTCGGGCTTTCAAAAATCCCAAAAACCGCCGAACCGCTGCCCGTCATCATGGCGGTAAGGGCACCGGCGCCAAGCATTTGCTTCTTGATCACACGCACCGGATAAAGCTTCATCACTTCGTCAAAACGGTTTGCAACCGCGGCGCTCACCGTACGCAGGTTTCCGTTCTTCAGGGCTGTCAGCATCCGCGGTGTGGCCATATTACTTTGCTTTGGAAACTTGTCCACCAGTGCGTATGCACGCGGCGTACTCATGCCGGCCGGCGGCTTACAGACGACAATGGTACAGTCCGGCATGGGGGACAAAGGCTCGGTTTTTTCGCCGATACCGCTGCAAAGGCGGGTACCGCCCATCACACAAAAGGGGACATCCGCCCCTACCCTGGTCCCGATCTCCGTGAGTTTTCGTATATCAAGCCCGGTTCCAAACAGCTCATTCAGCCCTTTGAGAACCGCCGCCGCGTCCGCGCTGCCGCCGCCCATCCCTGCCCTGCCGGGGATCAGCTTGCGGATACCGATATGCACACCGCTATTGATACCTGTATATTCAAGGAAAAACTTAGCCGCTCGATAGGCGGTGTTTTTTTCATTCAGCGGCAAATATGCTTTGTTACACTGCAGACTCACCTTGCCGTCATCGGTTTTCTCCAGTTCGACCTCATCATACAGCGATACGGTCTGCATGATGCTGTCGATGGTGTGGTACCCGTTATCCAGCTTGCCGGTGATATCCAATGTCAAATTGATCTTCGCTGGCGCTTTTATCATCATAGCTACAGTTTAAATACTCCTAATCGTTTGATGTCGATCACATGCTGCGGACACATCTCATGGCAGCAGAAACAGCTGATGCAGTCCTGCAGCCGGATGACCGCTTTGGTCCCCAGCATCTCAATGATATGCTGGGGACAGCTTTCCGCGCATTTCCCACAGCCGATACATTCACTCGTCCGAATTCTCGGCTTAGGCGTGGCGATCTTTGTTAAAAACGAGCGCAAGAAACGCGGCGCACGGTCGATAAAATCCACGCTGGACGCCTTTGCCCGTTTATAGTCCGTTACTCTGATCTTATGGATAGTATCCCCCATGATCTCTGTTTCATCAAGGGCTTCGGGGGATAGTTTTCGAGAGATGGCATTCTTCAGCAAAAAAACTTCATCTGCTTTGATATTCATGATCTCCGCCGCGGCAAGATCCAGCGAATACGGATTTTTTGACGCCAAAACCGCGCCCACAAACCGGCTTTCACCGCCGGTGGGCCCGTTTCCCTGCATGCCGTACACAGCGTCCATCACGCTGAGATGCGGACGGATAAAATCACATAAGTCCAGCAGCATATCCGCAAAATCCGATTTATCGGGAAAGCGGCAGTGAAGCTCTGGTTTCATGAGCCCTGGCACCACGCCGAAAAGATTTTTAACCGCCCCGCTCATACCCATCATTCCGTGGGTTTTCATCTTGGGGATATTGATGATATAATCCGCATCAAGAAACGGCTCCAGCATAGAAAGCTTTTTGCATTTCACCGCGTTTGGAAGAAAGACCTCACGGCTTTTGCATGCCGTATAAAGTGAAAATCCGTTACGCTCGGCCATCTCGGTGTAACCACAGGCGCGGTAAACGCCATTCATGACTGCGGGCGAATAAGGCCCTCCCGGGCTTTCCGCAATGAGCACTTCTGCGCCGCAGGCCTTCATATAAAGTCCAACCGCTTCTATAACCGCCGGATGGGTGATGATGTTTTCCTCCGGCTTCGATTTCATGATCAGGTTCGGTTTGAGTACCGCCGTCATCCCGGGCTTCAGCTCATTGCAGACGCCTAGCGCATCCAATTGCATTTTTATAACAGCGGCAAGCTGCGGCGCATCGTAGCTGCCGCAGCACCGCAGTGTGACCCTATCCATTCAGGTCCTTAATAAAAGCGCGCATACGCTCCAACGCCTCTGTGATATGCTTGATGGAATAGGAGTAGGAAATGCGTACAAATCCCTCTCCCGACGCACCGAAGGCGTCACCGGGCACCACGGCCACACGCTCGGAATAGATGAGCTTCTCGCTGAATTCCATTGAGGTAAGGCCGGTGGATTTGACCGACGGAAACACATAAAACGCCCCCTCCGGTTCAAAGCAGCGCAGTCCCATGGAATTGAGCCCGTCGACAATCAGGCGGCGGCGCATGTCATACTGTGACTTCATGTATTCAATGTCCTCATCTCCGTTTTGCAGCGCTTCGATGGCCGCATACTGGGACATGGACGGTGCGCTCATAATGGCGTATTGGTGCAGCTTCGTCATCAGGGAGAGGATCTCCTTCGGCCCGGTGGCATAGCCCATACGCCACCCGGTCATGGAATGGGACTTAGAAAAACCGTTGACCACCACTGTGCGTTCCCACATGCCGGGAAGCGACGCAATGGATACATGGGGCTCCCCGCCATAAGTCAGTTCACTGTATATTTCATCGGAAAGCACCATCAGGTCATGCTTTCGGACGACTTCCGCCACCGCCTCCAAATCCTTCAAGCGCATGACGGCGCCTGTGGGATTGTTGGGGAACGGCAGAATCAGCAGCTTCGTTTTATCGGTGATGCTCTCTTCCAGCTCCTTTGCGGTGAGCCGAAACTGATTTTCCGGCTGCGTCTCAATCACAACCGCTTTACCTCCCGCCATTTCGGTGATGGGCACGTAGCAGACAAAGCTCGGCTCAGGGATGATGACCTCATCGCCGGAGCTCACCAGACAGCGTACACACAGGTCAATGGCTTCCGAACCGCCGACTGTCACAAGCACTTCTTCATCAGGCTTATACTGCAGACCGTACTTACGGTCCATAAACTTGCAGATTTCTTCGCGCAACGTAATATAACCGCGGTTGGGGCTGTACCGCGTACGGCCTTTTTCCAGCGCGTAAATACCCGCCTCGCGGATATGCCAGGGTGTGTAAAAGTCAGGTTCGCCGACACTCAGCGAGATGACATCCTCCATCTCGTTTGCAATATCGAAAAACTTCCGGATACCCGACGGCTTGATGGTCCGCACCCTGTCATTGATAAATTTTCCGTAATCAATCACAAAGGTTACTTCCTCTCTCATCAATTTCTTCATCTTCGCCGCCGAAAATAACGCCGCCGTCCTTGTAACGGGTCAGTACGAAATGCGTGGCGGTGGAAAGTACGCCGTCAATGGTCGCAAGGCGCTTCTGAACAAACATCGCCACCTCCGACATGGTTTTTGCCGTGACAAAAACCGCAAGGTCGTAACCGCCGGACATCAGGTAAACGCTTTTTACTTCCTGGAAACCCATAACCCGGCCTGCAATTTCATCAAAGCCCGTGTCCTTTTTCGGTGAAACACGCAGCTCAATGAGTGCGGTCGCCTTGCTCAACCCGCTTTTCTCCCAGTTGATCAGCGTTTGGTAGCCCTTGATGACGCCTTCCTTTTCGTAGGCCTTTATCGCATCCTCCACAGCCTGCTCGCTCTCTCCCAGCATGACAGCCAATTGGGAAACCGGTAGCTTTCCCTCTTCCTGCAGCAGTTCCAGTAGTTTATCCATTGCCATATCTTTCATCCCTTCTATTATATCATTTGATCGGAAGCATCTGCGGCTCATGCGCCACATATACGGCAAATTCCGTAAAACCCGCTTCCTTCATCATTTCAAGGCCTTCTTCGATACCCTTGCCAAGGTCTTCCACTCTATGCGCGTCGGAGCCGATGGTCAAAAGACGGCCGCCCATGCTTCTGTAGAGCTCCACATAGGGTTTGTCGGGCAAAAAGCATCCAATCGCCTGCCTGAGCCCTGAGGTGTTGATTTCAAGCGCAATGTCCCGCCTGATCATCTCGGTGAATACAGCGCGGACCTCTTCCTCATGGGGCCTCATATCAATTTCAATTTTGTGGTCTCCGCGGATATACCGCAGCGGGTACGTGAGGTGGGCGACCGAGTCGATTTTCCCCCATTGAACCATCTGAAGCATTTCCCCAAAATAAGAGGTCAAAAGCCTGTCAATATAGCCTTCCGGCATTTCATCATACTTTAAAAAATAAAAGTCTTCAAAACCTTTGATGTTATGTACCGAGCCAAGTACAAAATCATATGCGCGCGCGCCCAGCACATCCTCGGCGGCGCTGAAATTCTGCACCGGCTGCCCCAGCTCCAGTCCTTTGAGCAGCCTGACATCATAGTGTAGCCTTTCGGCGCTTTCACTCATCCGGCGATAACCCTCGTCCGTCCATTTGCGATAGCTGAAGCCGATATGTGCGCCGTCGTAGTCGTTGCATTCACAGTGATCGGTGATGGTATAGTAGTAGAGCTCCAGTTCTTTGGCCCTGCGGTACATTTCATCTACCGAATTGCTCCCGTCCGGAGAGCAATTTGTATGCGTGTGTGAATCCGACATATATTGGTATCGCACTGTGCCACCTCAATCCTCATAAAAACAGAATCTGATTTCCAGCAGGCCGATTTCTTCCGGAAATCAGGATTATTATTGTAGCACAGATTATGAAAAAATGAAAGCGGAAATGCGCCGCTTTGGGGAATTTTGCCATAACGCTCTGTATTTTGCTTGACAGAGCCATGCGGTTGTTCTTATAATACTTATAGAAAATAAACTGAAAGCTGTGTTTACTCGCAGACACCGGAGGTACATCATGAAAGCTGTCATCACCGTTATAGGGAAAGATATGGTCGGAATCCTGGCGAAGGTTTCCGGTATGTGCGCCGATAAAAGCGCCAATGTGCTTGAGGTGACCCAGTCGATTTTACAGGATATGTTCGTAATGGTCATGATGGTGGACATCGTAAACTGTACTGTAAAATTCGCTGACCTTGCAGACGAGCTCGCCGCGCTTGGCGATGACCTGGGCCTTAAAATCCACTGCATGCATGAGGATATTTTTAATTCCATGCACCGCATATAACGGAGGGCCCTTATGAACACGAAGGAAATACTTGAAACCATCAATATGATCGATAACGAGGACTTGGATGTACGCACCATCACAATGGGTATTTCACTGCTTGACTGCATTGATTCGGATATAAAGCGTGCCTGCGACAAGATTTATGATAAAATATGCCGTTATGCCGGTGAGCTTGTGAAAACCGGCGAGGACATCAGCCGCGAATACGGCATCCCCATCGTCAACAAACGTATTTCCGTTACACCCGTCGCAATGGTTTCCGGCGCATGCCAAAGCGCCTCACCTATCCATTTTGCAAAGGCTCTGGACCGTGCGGCAAAAACTGTGGGCGTCAATTTTATCGGCGGCTATTCGGCGCTGGTGCACAAGGGCTTTGGCCCCGGAGATTACGCGCTCATCGAAAGTATTCCCGAAGCCCTTGCCGAAACGGAATTTGTCTGCTCGTCGGTAAACATCGGCACCACGAAAGCGGGCATCAACATGGACGCCGTGAAAAAAATGGGCCAGGTGATCCGGAAAACAGCAGAGCTCACGGCAGACCGTGAATGTATCGGGGCGGCAAAGCTTGTGGTCTTCTGCAACGCGCCTGAAGACAACCCGTTTATGGCGGGCGCCTTCCACGGCCCCGGCGAACCGGATTGTGTCATCAACGTGGGCGTTTCCGGCCCCGGCGTGGTACGGGCGGCCATCAAAAAGTCAGGACAGGGCAAAAGCCTGGACGAAATTGCGGAGCTCATTAAAAAGACCGCTTTTAAAATCACACGAACCGGCCAGCTGGTGGCGCAGGAGGCCTCACGCAGGCTTTGCGTGCCCTTCGGCATTTTAGATCTCTCCCTTGCCCCCACGCCTGCCGTAGGCGACAGTGTTGCCTATATTCTCGAAGGCATGGGTCTGGAGCAATGCGGCGCCCACGGCACCACCGCCGCATTGGCACTGCTCAATGACGCGGTGAAAAAGGGCGGCGTGATGGCGTCGTCCCATGTGGGTGGGCTTTCCGGCGCATTCATCCCCGTAACGGAGGACGCGGGCATGATCGAAGCCGCGCGCAGCGGCGCGCTGACCTTGGATAAGCTGGAAGCCATGACCGCCGTATGTTCTGTGGGCCTTGACATGATCGCTGTGCCGGGAGACACCAGTGCGGAGATCCTTTCGGGCATCATTGCCGACGAGGCCGCCATCGGCATGGTCAACTCCAAGACCACCGCCGTACGCATCATCCCCGCCATTGGGAAAACTTCGGGCGACGAGCTGAATTTCGGCGGCCTTTTGGGCAGCGGACCCATCATGAACATCAACCGCAAATCCCCGGCGGAATTCATCCATCGCGGCGGGAGAATCCCCGCACCGTTACAGAGCCTGAAAAACTGATTCCTGAGAGAAAGTGAACCACCACCGGTTTTAGCTGGTGGTGGTTCACTTTCTCTAGTATAGCATAGGCGGCTTGCGCCGCCAACCCCCATCCGGTATGGCGGCTCTTATCGAGCTTCCGGACGCCTGACACGCAGAAACGCACCGGGCCGCATGGGCTCCGCCTTGATATAAACGGTCATTTCCGCGTGGGGTGCCACATCGATGGGCTTTCTGTATGCGTCATACATCTCGGTGATCGTCAGCTCATAAGGCGCTTTGCCGGGCTGCAGAACGTCGGCGGTGCAGCCCCTGAAAAAGCGGTTGCGCTGCTTCAGCTTGCAAAAGCCATCTTCATAGCCCTCACAGACCGCCACCACCTCATATTTACGGATATAGCCGCCGTTCCCTATGGTCTGCCCAGGCTCACCGCCGAAATAAAATCCCGTGGAGTATTCGCGGTGGCTGATTTTTTCCGTCTCCAGCACGATTTCCCGCGGCAGCGGCCTGTCGGGATTTTCCCGGAAAAAATCCACCGCGCGCCGGTAGGCCGACGTGACCGACGCCACATAATAGGCCGATTTCGCACGCCCCTCCAGCTTTAAGGCGGTGATGCCCGCCTCAATGAGCTGCGGGATATGCTCGATCAGGCACATATCCCGTGAGTTGAACAAAAAGGCGCCCTTCTCCCGCTGTTCAATCGTATAGATCTCTCCCGGACGCTTGCGCTCTACGATGTCGTACTCCCAGCGGCAGGGCTGGGCACAGTCGCCGCGATTGGCGTCCCGCCCGGTCATGTAATTGGAAAGCAGGCAGCGCCCGGAAAAGGACATGCACATCGCCCCATGCACGAAAGCCTCAATTTCAAGGTCCCGGGGCAGACGGGCGCGCATCTCCCGAATTTCCCCGATGGTCAGCTCCCGGGCCAGCACGACGCGCCGCGCGCCCAGCCCATAAAAGGCGTTTGCCGCGGCGTAATTGACCACACCGGCCTGTGTGGAAATGTGGATATCCACCTTCGGAGCATACTGCTTTGCAAGCTCCAGCACGCCGAGATCCGAAAGAATCAGCGCGTCCGCACCGATTTCCTGTAAATGCGACAGGTATGCGGGGAGAGCCGCAAGCTCGTCATTACGCGGCAGGGTATTACAGGTCACATATACTCTGACGCCGTTTTCATGGCAATGGGCCACAGCCTGCGCCAGCTCTTCATCGGAAAAGTTGGACGGGGACGCGCGCATGCCAAAGTATTTCCCGGCAAGATACACCGCGTCCGCCCCATATTCCACCGCGCATGTCAGCCGCTCCATATCCCCCGCCGGAGACAGCACTTCCGCTTTAGTCATTTCCCCAATCCTTTCGTAAAAAATGCCGCACAGAAGCGTGCGGCATTCCAGTTATACCTAAATCCCCCGCACCTAAATCAGTCCGGCTGCTATCTGGTTTTGTTCATGGTCATAGGCATTGCTTGCATAGTAAGCCGTGCCGTCGCTGGAATGGCAGAAATAGAAGTATTCCGTGCCTTCCGGAGAGGGCTTCAGCGCCGCCTTAATGGCATCGATGCCCGGATTGCAGATGGGTCCTGCAGGCAACCCCTGAACAGTGGGGATACCGTCGCCGAAATAGTATGTGTTGTAATTGCTGTAATAGTCGCCGAGGCTTTCCGGCACATCTGCCTTCACACGGTACGGATAGTATACCGTGGAGTCGCATTCCAAATAATAGATGCCCACATCCGCCCCTTTTTCGAGACGGTTGTGCAGAACGGCCGACACCATATACATATCGTTTACGTTGGCTGCTTCCCGCTGTATGATGGACGCCAGCGTCAAAATTTCATCGCGCGTCATGTTGGAGCTCTTGATTTCATCCTCCAGAATCTTCGTCTGCTTCTGGAAGTTGTTGAGCAGTTTGCCGATGACCGACTTCATATCCTCACCCTTATAAAAGTCAAAGGTATCCGGATATAAATAACCCTCCAGCTTGTAATAGCGCTGTTCACTGTCCTTGATTTCACTGACGGCCTGGTAGGCTTCATAGTCGCCGGAATCCATCGCGGCCAGCGCTTCCTCTTGGGTACAGACCTCGTTTTCCTCCAACAGCTGCGCGATACCCAGTACATTGGTGCCAGGGGGAAATGTAATGGTCACAACTTCACGGCTATCGTCGCCCGACATCAATTGGTTGATGATATCCTCATAATCCAGGTTGGCATTGATAGAATAAGTCTTAGCCTGTATATAATCCAGCTTACCCTTATCGCCATCCTTACCCTCCGCAGTCACCTTGCAGTAAAGGGTAAAGAAATCCTCCCGGTTAATGGCGCCGCTTTCATACAGAATCCGCGCCAACTGCTCCGTAGTGACATTTTCCGGAACCTGTACCTCAACAATCCCCTGGTACCGGTCCTTCGCAAGAAAATCGTTTGCACCGGCAATGAGGTAACTTGCAAGAGTAAAGGAAACCAGAAGCACCATCGCAAGCCATACCAGTGAGAACACCCGTTTGTTCTTGCCCGCCTTGATCCGGTTGCGCTTCTTATGCGCCTTCTTCTCCTGCCGCAGTTCCTTCTCTGTGTGGTACACTTTTTTAGTGGCGGTTGGGCCCGTATAATACCGGCCGGTGTCGCCCTGCCTTCTCTGAATATCCACAGTCCCGGTCATGATATCCTCTTCCGTCAGCTCCAGCTTGAAGCCCTCTGTATTTCTACCGGAATAATCGCCGGACGCGCCGCCGGTATTCTTATTTCTGTTTCCACGGTTATCAAGCATAATCTCTTCCCTTTCCCGTTTCCATCTCTCGAAGCTTTTCGTCTGTTACGACGGCCTGCATGCGTATATCATGCGGCTGCGCCGGCAATGCATCCCGGAAAAAAAACGATTCATAGCAAACTCCCATACGGTAGATGTTGTTACGGCTTAAAAATCGGTCATAATAACCCTTTCCGTATCCCAGCCTTGCCCCGGTTCTGTCGAACGACAACCCCGGTACGATACACAGGGCGCATTCCATATCGGACTGCGCCGCGGCCCCGCCGGGGACCGGATCCGGTTGCAATACACCGAAGCTGCCGGGCCGCAGCTGTTCCGGCGAGTGAAGCCGGTAAAACCGCATTTCCGTACTGTCCGCGGTGCAATAGGGGACAAAAAGCCTTTTCCCGGACTTTAAGCTGTACTTAATAAGCACCCTTGTATCCGTTTCCTCCGGTTTGCTGATATATATGAAAATATTTTCGGCAGACTGATATAGTTTATTCATTAAAATTCTGTCATAGACTGCTTTATCCCGTTCTGCGCGGTTCTCAAGCGCTGCCCTTTGACGAAGCAGCCTTTGACGAAGCGCCGCTTTTTCCGCGCCGCAGCCTGTCAATCCCGACATTGTATCTCTTCCCTGACCTTTTCCGCCATCTCCGCGCTCACCAATGTTTTCACGATTTCAAAGCTGAATTCGCCCGCGACGCCCATGCCCCTGGCGGTAATGATGTTGCCGTCATGGCAGACAAAATCCTCCGGAACCGTCGCGCCGCCTTCCAGCAGATGCTTTTGAAAGCTGGGATAAGCAGTGGCGGTTTTGCCGGAAAGCAGACCCTTATGTGCCAAAACAGACGGCGCCGCGCAAATAGCGGCAACCAGTTTATCGTTTTGCATACAGTGATCGATAGCGGCCTGTACAGCCGCGGATTTTTCCAGGTTCTCTGTGCCCGCCGTACCGCCGGGCAGTATGATCGCCTGGGCATGCTGCATATCCACTTCGGAAATTTCCGTATCCATCGTCACCGGAATCTGATGGGAGCCCGTGACCACCTTTCCGGTCACACCCACCATCGATACCGTAAGGCCCGCGCGCCGCAGAATGTCAACCGGTGCCAGCGCCTCAATCTCTTCAAATCCATCCGCAAAAAAGATATAAACCATATTGTACGGGCAAAAACCTGCGAAAGCCCATAGGCTTTTAGGGCAGGTCAGCCCGCTTCACCGCCTTTCCAGTTTCATTAAAATTGTCTCTATGATTTCTTTATGAATTTCCTCAATGCTGCGCGCTTTTCCGGCTTTTGCGCATTCAATCACATGCCAGCCGAGTTTACCGGCCGTATAGGCAGCCGTTTTGCTGCAGTCTTTTAGAAATTCCAGATCGCTTTCATGAATGTCTCTCGCACCCTCATTTTTTTCATACCGCCGGGTCAGCAGGCTCTGGGAGATATCCGGCGGCATGCTGAGATAGATCACCAAATCCGGCTCGGGAAGCTCCAGCTTGTTATGCTCAAAGTCGTTTTCCCATGCGATATATTCATCCCACTGTTCTTTTGGGAGCTTGCACATCTGGTAAATCAGGTTTGAGCTGGTATAGCGCTCGGTTATGATCAGTGCGCCCTTTTCATATTCCCGCTTCCATTTGGTATGAAAGCTTGCATAGCGGTCCACGGCATAAAATGAGCTGGCCGCATAGGCGTTCACCGCCGCCGCGTCGGCGCCAAGCGCACCACTCAGATACATTTTGATCAGCGCTGAGCTTTCGGAATCATAATCCGGAAACGATATTTTCATCCCATCGATTCCCCTGCGCCGGAGTTCCGGCAGTATCAGCGGAACCTGAGTACTTTTTCCGCTGCCGTCAAGCCCTTCAATGACTATCAGCATTCTTACCCGGCACCCCTTTAACAGTATTTTCAGCACGCTTTCGGTAAAGCCACAGGCATATGCCCGGTTTTTCTTTCATTCCGGGTGTGTCGCACACCCCAGTGACATATTGTACCAAAAAAACAGCCGCATTGCAAATTCAAAAGAGGTCCTCT
>Ga0153939_1001023_pt1 | contig 11142 bp, 10 predicted proteins | sample TSNJ023MetaG_FD_104734 | JGI IMG/M metagenome (GOLD analysis project Ga0153939, IMG submission 104734) | Attine ant fungus gardens microbial communities from New Jersey, USA - TSNJ023 MetaG | ecosystem: Host-associated > Fungi > Mycelium > Unclassified | place: USA: New Jersey, Brendan T. Byrne... | reverse complement strand
TTGATCTGTCCCAGAAGAATGGAGAGTGAGAAAGGCGCTGTGTCATTGGACACGGTATTGATGATGATACCGATTTCGCTATCTACTGTACTTCCTGTAGGTGAGGCCTCGACGGCAACAAACCGCATAGTCACTTTGATCCAGTTGTTGGAGATTAGGGAGGTCTTGATTGATTCAGGGGCGACTTGCATTTCTATTCCGAGGTTAGTATCACGAGGCCGGATAGTCAAGGTAACGTCGAGATCGATGTTGGGTGAACTGGTAGACTGATTGGACTTGTAGATGATAGATGCCGTATAATTTTGTTTGGCAGTGAGAGATAGAACCTGGATAGGAACGTAGAACGAGCGGTTGGTTAAGTTTGAGTTGGCTGTCTTCTCTGAAAAATCAAGCTGAACAGAGGAACCACTGTTCCAAGAGTCGGTCATATTAACGGAAACGGTAACGTCAGGCACAGTTCCTGCGGAAGCTGATTCCCACTGAAGAGCAGGAGCAGGCCAAAGCAAATCACCCATAGTGGTCTGCTTATCGGCGTCCATCCAACCTTTGGGAAATTGGGAAACGGAAGTCCCTTCAATGAACCAAGCGAGTCCGACGCCTGGACAGAAGGTAGTGTTAAATGGAATGTCGATAGGATCCGGAGGTGGCAAGTGTTGGAAAAACGCAGAGATTGGTTTGTATGGGCCCTCGTTGTCATTACCCTCGGGAGGAGCTGCCAAGGAATCAGTGAATCCTGCCCACAAGTTACGCTCGTTTTGCCACCATACATCCCATGTAAAACCGGGCTCATTTTCTATTGTCTCCCATGTCCAGGCTTGAGCGAAAAGAGCGACACTAAGACCAAGCGTGGGGGGTGCAATATGATTTATAGCCTTGTAGGCGCCAAAGCCGCCTCCACCATAGGAACCTCGACCCCAGACATCAACACCCATGTAAACGTCATGAAGAGTCTTGGACTTCTCTTCTGAGGCGAGGCCGATGATTTGAGGATCAAGAGAGAGAAAAAAGTTTGCAGTTGTGTCGCAGTAATTGGGTGGCCACTAGAGACAAAAATATTGGATCTTCGAATCTAGTGAGACGAGTGACATGTGGCTTACCGAATAATTGGAAAAGAAGCTCGTAGATGGGATGAAGAAGGGTAAGTTAAACACATTCAAACGGTTCTGCCAGGATAGGCTTCCCGAAAATATGACACTATCATACCAACTGACTTCAGCATGAGGGCCAATGCGCTTGATGAGTTCGGACTCGAGGAGACTGAGCCAGGCAGCCAAAGCCCGCGCCTGCTCGACCTCTCCTGTAAGCTCACATTCGAAATTCATCAGGTATCCGTCGAATCCCCTCTCTGCAGCCAAGTCAGCGAGCGCGATAGCGTAATGTGGAGAGATGGATAAGGTGGATGGTACGAACGATTGGACAGCTGACCCAGTGCTTGACTGAGGGTATCGTCCAATGACAAGTTGAAGACACTCGGCTTCCGCTCCACTCTCGAAGATCCTTGGTCATAAATATGTTGAAATATTCAACTGCTGAGCAAAAAAGATTCTTACAGGACACCCAACATCTTCACTCCTTGACGGTGGGCAGCATTGACCCAGCCTGGAGGTGGGATCGTCACACGATGATGCGAAAAACTGTCAGATCGTGAATGAAGGAGTCATATGCATCAAATTCATGAAAATCACTAGACAAATGAGTCAACCAAGGACCAGTAATTGAAAGTGTAGGAAAGCGCTTGAGGGTTCTCGACATAGCCACCCTAGATCGGATATAAGAAGGATCACACATAAAAACTGCACTCCATTTTTTTTACCTTGTAGTCATGGCAGACCTATAAAACATGCTCTTCAATGAATATGAAAGCTATTTTGACGCGACTTACTAGGAGTTTTCCTCGTGGTCCCTGGAGCAAGGTCTTCCTCGATATCCAGGGAGTAGTTCGTTCGGGACTAGGACGCTCAGAGAGCTTCCTAGTCTGATAACCATCTAGTTCCTGTAAAGTTTCAAAATAAAGATCGGGAGTAGGCAAAATTTGTGTGGTAGGCATGCTGTTGTGGCATTTTGGAACCGATGCGGGGGTTAAATAGCTTTGCTACTGATCACCGGTCCGGGAAGATTGAAATAGAAACTCGGCAACTTGCCGACTAAGAGTGCCCAAAAAGAGATTCATCAACACTTTCCACCTCGACACTACATACCATCTGTTATCGATTGCAATTGAACCTTGACTGCCTGACCCCTTTTCTCTACAACGGCTTCAAGTTCTTTTTGTGCAATACTCTGTGCCGAAACCAACCAAAAAATGCCGAAAGCGCGTTCTTCGAAGGTTCTGAAGAAAGAAGATTCCATTTACGCGTCGAACTGCACTGATCGGCTCCTGGTCAGTGTATCCAACAGTGCAGTCCATAAATCCGGAAACGGTGGTTCTGGGACGCGAGCCATGTCATTCGAGAGCATGCGGAACCGATCACCGCCCAAGAACCGTGATGATAGTCAGGTCTTCAGCTTCACAAATGACTTGCAGACTTTCTTTCCTCGTGAGGAAACCCAGAGACAGGAGTACAGAACCAGAAATGGAAAGGTGATTTTCCGAATGATTTCCGTGTTTGCTTGGCGTCGGGGTTTTAATGCGTCCATCACAGAAAGTGACAAAGTATCAGTGGGAGGTATACGATTTCATTTTGAAGATCCCCAGAGGCAAAGTCACAACGTATAAGACTATTTCTGAATGCATTGGAGGTTCTGCTCGGTCAGGTGAGGGATCAAATATGCAGCTACGCTTGAACGTCTATCCATGCATCCTTTCAGTGGGAGGCGCGCTTAGAATAAATCCTTTTGCCCCTGATGTTCCTTGTCATCGTGTTGTCGCATCCAATCTTTTCATAGGTGGTTTCTGTGGGCAATGGGCTGGACGTAAATCAGCTTCGCAGAAATCAGAAGACAGGGGACAAGATCAGATAAAACGCAAGGTTGGGCTTTTGAAAGAGGAAGGTATTGAAGTAGATGGCAAGGGTTTCCTGCTGGAGCAAGAGAGTGTTATTTGGTGCCCATCTTTGACAACAGACTGATGTTTTTATCAACTCCTGGATTTCTTGATGATGAAGCTGGCTTAATGTTCATGTCCTCTAGTGGATCAATGGTGATGCGTCTGAATATGCAATTTGTTTGTTGTTCGTTTGCTATCTCTACAGCAGATGCCCAGATGCTTTTCCTCTATCTCTAGATGTTGACTCTCGAATCACCTAGTGTCTATTGAATCTGACATAGCGAGGGCATGGAAGATCTGCTATTTAATATCCTGGAATAATTCTATTCCTACATGACATGAGACTGATCAATCTGGGTGTTGAAGTGAGCCTGCATGTCCATATGTTGGCAGTTTATTTTGATAGGGGAGGGCCGCTCTCTTGGTCGAATAGCTAAAGATTTGTAATAGATGTTGGAAGCTACTGCTGATTTGTGCCTATTGTTATATCACTCACTGTCCATTAAGGGATGTCTGGTAGAATTCAATAGGAAATAACAATTGATCAATTACCAACCTACAGTACTTGAACTTCTATCTTTGGTTGATAATGTGATTAAAGTATATACTCCCTCAGGGTTTGATAGTTGATCGCTTGCACGGATTCAAGACTCAAGTAGTGTCAAACCAATTCTTCAAGTCACCGACGGCAAGGAGCAAAGTCCTCATTCAAGACATGACTGGAGTAATATAAAGAGCTCAAGTCATCTGTTTCCCCTACCTGCGTGCAGTTCTGAAGTGAACCGTGGGAAAAGTGTGATGCTCGGCGTATTGACGACAAAACTCAACACCGAGGAGGCGGGTCCTTGTCTTTCTACCACCGCCATGTCCACAGAACAAACACCCCGGGAAGACACGGTAGTTGATTATGACGAAAGTATTCAACCGCCTCAAGAATCTGACAACCATGATTATCCGATGCAGACTGCGTCGAGCTTTGACGCCCTTCTCTCCCAAATTCAAGAACACCCTGACAATCCAGATGGATGGCGTGATCTCGTTGAAATGGCCGAAGCTAACTCTGAGACAGACAAGATTCGCACAACATTCGATGCATTGCTAAGGCAGTATCCAAATACTGCAAGTGATGTTTTTACATGTACAACTCTGCGCTGAATATATTCTACAGGCTTCGGCGCAGATCGCGTATATCAGTTTTTTTCTGGCTGACCAATCTACATTCTCGGAGGCGGAAGAATTGTTCAAAAGATTTCTACGCTCATCTCCCTCGGTCGACCTGTGGAAGTTCTATCTGACTTACGTCCGGTGCGCTTCATATGGCTCACCGGCTATGATAACCGTATGAACCTATTTGTAGGCGCTTGAACTCTGGACCTGGCCCCCAGACGCGAGATACTGTTCGCAAATCTTATGAGTTCGCTCTAAACCACGTCGGCCAAGACAAAGAGAGTGGTGAGATCTGGTCCGATTTTATCCAGTTCCTCAAGTCCGCAGACGTATGCTATCTGAGCCCATCATCTCTTCCCATCCTCATTTTTCTGCTCTTAGGCAACAACAACATGGGAAGAACAGCAAAAAATGGACGCCCTACGGAAGGTTTATCATCGTGCGGTGCAGATACCTCTGGACAATGTAGAACGACTTTGGCAGGAACTAGAGACTTTTGAAACAAATCTAAACAAGATTACTGCAAAAAAGTTCATGGCCGATCTATCTCCAGCTCATATGCAAGCCCGCACGGTCCTTCGTCAACTCACAAATCACTTGAGCGGGCTGTTTCCTTCTTCGACTACGCCCCCGAAGATGATAAATGGACGTCAAGAAATCTGGTTACCTGCCCTTCCCAAGTTTGATCAATCAGAACGTGCTCTTGTTGGCAAATGGAAAGCGTACTTGAAATGGGAAGAGAGCAATCCGCTTGAGATTGAAGACAAGGACAAGGCAACATTAATTACACGGCTTCAAGGTGTCTACCGCAAGGCTGTCATTCGGATGCGATACTACTCTGAAATTTGGTATGATTTATCCCCCCATAAACCATATTCTGAGCACAAATCTCAACTTCCGACGTTCATTTATGTACGCAATCAGGTATATGGCGTATATCTGGACGAGTAATAACGGAAAACCTGATGACGCTTTCGCAATTCTCAAAGCCGGCATAACAGCGAATCCAAAGAGTTATCTCCTTAACTTTGCTTACGCCGAAGCACAGGAGGCTCGGAAAGACTTGACGGAAGTGCATGCAACTTATGAACGGTTCCTGGACATTCTCCGGATTGAGCTTGAGCTGCAAGAAAAGAATCTTAATCAGAGTGTGACCTTGAACACGAACGGCAATCCTAGCCCGGAGAATGGAAATACAAATGCAGAAAACGGTGGTAGTGGTGATACGAATTTAGGCGAAGCTGTTCCTGCTCCTCTTACTAGTCCGAATAGTTCGCAACAAAGTCATGGGTCAAATACTCAAGATGATGATCACAGAACGAAAGAATTAGCTGAAAGAAGGTCTGAGTTTGGTCTTGCGTATATAATGTACATGCGCTTCGGACGCCGGGCTGAGGGTGTCAAATCATCTCGAGCAATTTTTGGCAAGGCAAGGAAAGACCGATGGACGCCTTGGGAAGTCTTCGACGCTGCTGGTGTGTAAGGATCAACACCACAACTATAACATGCTAACGAGTGTGCTTTACTGTAGCTCTAATGGAATATCACTGTAGCAATGAGAAAAACGTTGCAAGTCGAATCTTTGAGAAAGGCCTTGAATTATTTAGTAATGAGGTTGATTTCGTTCTGAGATACCTAGGTTTCTTGATTTCGATTAATGACGAAAACAGTATGTCCTGGCCTTACCTCTTATCCCATATCCACAGTTGATCTTTTGCAGATGCTCGAGCGCTATTTGAGAGAGTGATCCCTACTTTTTCTTCTGATCGCGCTCGACCGCTGTGGGAGCGCTGGGCAAGATACGAATATCAGTATGGTGATCAAGAGGCTGCACAAAAACTTGAGAAGAGGATCGCTGAAGCTTATCCCAACGGTACGTAATTCTGAAGTTTGTAGTTCTGTATACATTTTAAATCACTATCGATAGACCCTCCTATCAAACGGTTCGCTCAGCGGCATCTATACCTTACTACAGATGCAATTGCTCAACGCGATCTTGGCTTTGCAATTGCTCGCAAAGAATCCTCAACATCCTCCAACTCCCTAATCCGAACCGAAACGCAAGTGTCTCTGTTCCCAACCCTTCAAAATGTTTCTTCAGGTTCAAAAAGACCTTCTTCCATTGATAGAGTGCGACGTGAAGACAGCAGAGCTTCAGGTCGGGTAAGATCAAGATCCCCCCGCGAACGGGACCACCGTGACAGAGAGAGAGAGAGAGATAAGGATGGTCGTGATCGTGATTCACGTGACAGTGGTAGAGACAGAGGATGGGATATATCATCGAGGAAGAGGTTCTCACCACCCCCTCCATCTGGTTGGGAACGGGAGGGTAGTGGGCGAGATCGTGGCGGAACCCGGAATGCAAGAGGGGATGAAGGGGATAGAGCAAAAGGGATTACGTTACCGTCGATTTTGTCATGGTTTGTCGGTGAATTACCGAATCCCTCGTCATTCGATGGTTTGTGCCCATCGCCAAGTGCTTTGGATTGTTTCTGATGCAAATATGTATCCAATTCAGGGCCGGTATTCAGAACCGACGACTTGATGAATGTGTTCAAGAATGCGGTAATTCCTAGTAGTAATACCCGCATGAGGTCTCCACCACCTTCATCTCGGAATGGCATGTAAAATGTACTGTGTTGTCCCGCTCGAATCATTGACAGGATTTTTGCTAGGTGGCCGTCCATCCCCAGATTATGGACCATATCAAGGACCTAATGGAGGCCGTCGTGGTCGATATCAATGAATTGTATGGGTCCCTCTGGCAGACGCTTCCATGCACGAGATGTAATTATTTTATTGCGACTCTAAGCTGTATTGGAGTGTTCTAGTGGACGCATTGCGATGGCCATCTTGGTGCATGGACAGGCCTTATGATAAAGCCCATATTACTGAACCTATCTGATGGTTGACGAGTGCACTCAACGATGGGATGGGTTGGTGATGGGTTGGTGTTGTAATTAAATTTAATCAGTTTTTTTTTTTACCAGTCTATCTCATTCCATGTATTTGGTTTTGGTATTCTGTCGCCTTGCGCATTTATGTCTGTGGTGCTATAAATCAAACTGTGATCTTCCACACTCTCCCAGTTTTCGGTTCTTATACCTGTACCCTGGTCTTATTAACTCCAATATTACTGTATTTTTCTACTGTGTTCTTCTATTATCATTCCCTTCAATAGCCTCATGCTGCACGTGAGATTAGAAATGAAAAATGTGATCATGACCCTTCTTTCATGGTGTATACGTGATGAGCCTAGGTGCCGATGTGACCGCGCACGACAGGCTAGAACTGCATGACAAAGGATTATCACTTGTACAAGTATCTGTGGGGCTTGTTTCGTGCATCAGATGCATACCCGTGGTCAGCAGGGATCTGGACCGTTGGGTTGACATCTATCCTTTATAGGAAAGGCACCCCAAATAACGAGGAAGGAAATGGTAGAACTCTCCAGCATTCTTCCTCCCCAATAGTTGCAAAGTGTCAACTTATGAATGTGATATGAACCCTTTCTTAGGAAGAATTTGGTCTTATGCATTTTCCAATTGAACGTAACGTAGAATATGAACGGTAGCTCCAGTATTGCTTCTTCAAAGGAAAGAAATAAATTTGTTCTAGAAAGCTCGTCATTAGAACATTCTTTGATGCATTTGACATGTTTCGAGTGTTCGAGGGTGGCTCTGCAATTGTGGCAAAATCGGGGGCTTTTACCTTACGATATTCTGAAGTCTCAGGTCATTAATATTGTCACTGGGACCTTCATGATAGCAGATGGAGCGGAGCAAGGAAGCAAAGAACAGAAATCTTCTGATACGGGTTATGTCCGCACGTACTAAATGCAACTACATTCATCATGCCTGATATATCAACTCTGGGGCCCCTCGCCCTGATTCTGCGGGCGATGGTGTACATATCCTCCAGAGATTTCGGCACTTATGGGCGCGGACATGGCATTCGAGTGACACAGGCGTGAGGTTTAATATGGGAAACATGTTCCTGGGGCAGGCCTCTCAAACCAGTGTGGAAGGTCTACTCCTTTATAATAATTTCCTCGTTTGCCTTCGGTTCCTCGTCTATAATTCATTCTGACTCCTCTACCTAGTTATGTGATATCGTTTAGTTTTGCTAACCTTTTCATATACTCTCGTCTGAAGCTCTGTGCCATACAGGCCTCATACAAGACCTGCCATCTGGTACTCAAGGTCAGAATTGAACAACCTCTTTTTGGTGTCTATCTGTCTACAAAGCTGATTGTTGGCCGTCAGCCAATGGAGTAGATTTTGTAAGTGGCGCAGAACTGGCATGATGCATTCCTGGCTTGGCTTGTCAATGATATATGAAAATCTCAACTTGTACACAGGGTTCTCGGATCTTGTAGGAGGTAATTCTGTGGAATCACAATGAGTTCTAAATATACTTTGTCTCATACCTTTGATCGCGTTTTCTCCGTGTTTTGCTCTCGGATACTATCATATCTTACATCGATGTCCATCGACCTTCGACGATACAATGTATATCTTAAACTTCCGTGACGTTCGCTATAAAACAGAGGAGCGCTTATGCAATTAATTTACGGTCAGCTGACAAGAATCACTGGTATGTGTGTTCCCCGTCCTTCTAGTCAGCGACACTGTGAGGCATGACCTCGAAATTCAGGGTTGTTCTACTTCCTGGTGAATGCCAGATACGACACAATGTCGTAATTATTTACATCTGACTTGCATCTCGAAAAGACGCTGGAGTCGCAGCTGGTTTATAAAAAGTCCATCTAATGGAAACCGTTCAGTAGATTCGCACACTGATCCAGCCTCATCTTCACTCACCAGTAATTTCTACACAGTGAGCTCTCTCTCTCTTTGGATAATCATTCTGAAAAACTATATCTCATCTGCAGATGCCGAAAGTCTTCGTAGTCAACAGATCCAACGAGCCTGTTGATTGTTTTATATCCAAATACACCAGCGACGGAGACGACAGTTGGTTTACGCTACCTTCACAGGGCAGCGACACTTGGAACAGAGGCTCTGGGTGGGAGCTTGTTGCCTTCAGACGTCCAAACTCTGGTAACAACCCGCCGAGGGCGGGTAAATATGTACAGATTGGGGGCGGCAAAACCATCACCTTCCACGATTTTGACCGTATTGATGCTTGAAAGCCCTCAGACGTGGCTTCAACCAAAGATGGAGCCCTTGTTTAATCGTTGCCATTGAATCGTTTGTTTGTTCGAGAAATGTACTTGATTACTTGTCTCAAATGTCTTCAGTGTCTGTTCTTCTGCATGATTGATGAACTTGTTACCATATTTGGAACGGCCAAGATGATATCAATTCCCAATCATGACCATCCTTGATCAGTTCTCCTGCTTCACCAGACCGCTTGATATCTTCAATTAGTGGGTTTCGTTCTTGAGGGTAACTGACCTCCCCCACACATCCTGGAACACATAGGAACCTGCATGTGTCCTTAGAGTATACCTTATTCCAGGAACACAGTTTACAGATCGCAAGAGGCTCACATTGTTGCTATGTTCATGTATATAGGCTTGACAGGATGACAAGACTGAACTGGTCTCAGCCGTTGTTCTGACATATCGTTTAACTACATGCCAGTGCCCGTAATAGGGTGAGCCTGAGATATGTTGCGCTTCAGGTAAGATCATCAAAGCCTTAGTCTGTGTCGAGAGATGTATGAGAAACAATAATCTTGACACCAAAAGCAAGAGGAAATATTTCTCGTTCGCTGTGCTCGACAAATAACCTTGTTAAAGTTAACGCATTCATTCTCAGAGCCCTGTCCATAGATACTTAGATCATTTTTCGTCTCACTGTTGCACTACTCTCTCTCCGATAAAGGCTCGCCCTCCACAATAATGTTACTAGTTTCGCATTTGCCTCTAACTCATAAGATATCATTCATTGCTTACCTAGGTGAGTCTGCCGGTGCAACCGTGTACTGTACTATGCTCTTGCACCCTCCTTTCACAAACCTCTCTGCCTAACCTCAAAATCCCCCACTCAGTCAAAATCAGTTAATCTGAGGTCCAGGGATTGACCTGAAAAATCTGTCATATTATTGTTAGTTTGGAGATCATACTTGGATCCCGTTTTCCAACACAATAGAGGCAATACATATTGAACATCATTCAGAATAAGTAGAGGTCGAAAGTTGTGCTGAAGACATTGTGATAGCCTCATATTGACCTAGTGATGTATTTATCAAAGAACTGTGATTAAAGTGATTAGCTAATTACTCAAGAATGTGCTGATTCACTGACACTATCACAAAGCTCTCCAGATATATTTCCTGACATTGCAAGCGCACTATATAGTGAATCCAGGAAAGCAGCTTCGAAGCAGGATTCCAGTGTGGACTAACATATCTCTCTGGGCCTGGACCTCCTTGCCGACTTTTCAACCTCTAGTTCGACTATGGACCCTTCTGCTATTGATGGGGAACCGCTGCAGGCTGTCAAGAGCTTGCGCTCCAAGTTTGAGCAGTTTGCGGTCACCGATCCTTCACGGAGGTCATTGACAAACCCGAATGGCGTAGATGTGCCACCTCAGCTTCCAGGGGCCGTAAACCCAAGGTCAAGACAGTCTTCTGGATCTCAGATGAACCTCTCTGTGCCTCAGGCAGAAACGGGGATGTCTTCTTCCTCGGATTTGAAAGTCATCACCAAGCGATTGCCACCGCCACCACCACCCCCTCGCACTACGAGACCACCTCAGTCGCCCTTACCTTCAAGGTCTCCGTCTCCATTATGCTCTGCACGTGATGATATAGGAAATGCTCACAAGCGGGGACAAGAGGTTTTGCAAGGAAATTCTGGCTTGAAGCTTAAGTTGTGAGTCTCTTGTATTCCGTTGGCAGTTACTTACGTATACCTAAGTGATTCAAAATTGGAAAATAGCCCTACAAGAAATAATATGACAGCCACTCTTCCAATGGAACCGCCAGGGTCTGTATTGTCGCATCGTCTTCCTTTAAAT
>Ga0153939_1001013_pt1 | contig 11183 bp, 11 predicted proteins | sample TSNJ023MetaG_FD_104734 | JGI IMG/M metagenome (GOLD analysis project Ga0153939, IMG submission 104734) | Attine ant fungus gardens microbial communities from New Jersey, USA - TSNJ023 MetaG | ecosystem: Host-associated > Fungi > Mycelium > Unclassified | place: USA: New Jersey, Brendan T. Byrne... | reverse complement strand
CGAGAAACTATTATGGACACAGCTTGAGCGTAGGGGATGTTATTGTTTTCGCCAATAATTTTCTAACCCAAAGCGTTTATTATGTTGACAACATGGGCTTCACGAAGCTACCTGATTATTTTTCGAACTCTGATTATTTTTTGAACCCTGATTACTTTTTGAACCCTAATAACTTTTTGAGCCGCGAAATGCGCGTAAAAATCTGCACTGATCTTGACATCCGCAGAGAGTATGCTTTATATGAACGCATTATTCGTTATGAAGCAGAAAACTCTATTGTGATTGCGGACAAACCGACAAAAGACAGATACTTTGACATTGCAACAAACTATTTACCGATTTTTGAAATGGCAGACAGACGTGGAATAGTCATGGATATGGATGCTTTGGGTTATGAGCCAGCGGACATTGAGGGGTTTTCCGAAGATTTTCTGATGTTCAGAGCAAAAAATAATGTAAAGGATACTTTTGGCTATGATGGCTGGGATGCAGTAAAAGACTTTGTACATGATGTACAGACGTTGATTACCAATTATACCTCACAAGAATTGCAGGACAGAGCAAACGGCAATTATGGCATGATTGAGTATGGTATCTTCAGCGACAGAGAAATACATACTGCAATTGCGGTATTGCTTGATGAAAAAGTGGCACAGGTCGAGCAAGATGAAAGAACTTCCCCGGGGAAAGACATTGAGTTGCTGCCAGAGGATAAAGAGCAGCTTGCCGCTCTTGAAAGCAAAATTGCCGAACAGGATAATTGGCTTTACGAGTACAGACAAGAGATGGCGTACGCGGAAGATTGGCGACATATAAAAGAGGTTATGCGCCCGCAATACGACAAGGCGAAAGAGGAACTTGCCGCGCTTAAAGCCCAGTATGAAACGCTGAAGAAAGAAGTCGTCAAGAATGTCATTGAAGGCGAGCCATTGAGAGAACATGTTATTAGTGCCGCCAATAATCTTCTAAATAACCCTAAACTGGACTTTATGAAGGATTATGTATCTGGTGGACAGCAGCATATCGCTCTTACAGAAAAAGAAGCCAGAATAGCCCTTGAAATAGGATTGAAGGTGGACATAATTGGGTGGAAAGAAGATCATCATGGTTCGCATAAGGGAGATTATCCAAAATGGACCTTAACAAATAAACTGGTGGATAATTATTACGCTGCGGTTAGAGATGGTACAACCAGGGAAACTGCTTACCTCTCACCGGATTACGAAGCTGTACAAGCGAATGTGAATGAGTTGTATTCGGCTTTACAAACTGAAATACAATTACGGGAGCATACTCACGGTGAGGACGAAATAGTAAAAGTTGATTATGAAGATGAAAAACAACGTTTGTTTGTCGATATGGACGGAACGCTGGCGGTATTTAAGCCAGTGTTGAAAATTGAAGAATTATATGAAAAGGGATATTTTGCACAATTGCGCCCCATTCCTAATGTTGTACAAGCCGTGCGTGAAGTCCAACAGAATCATCCAGAGATTGAGATTTATATTTTATCTTCTGTGCTGTCAGACAGCCCTTATGCTGTAAATGAAAAGAATGCCTGGCTGGACCGTTATCTTCCGGAAATTTCCAAAGATCATCGAATCTTTCCTTCTTGCGGAACAGACAAAAGAGAGGCAGTTCCCGGAGGTATCAAAGCAGATGATTACCTTTTGGATGATTACACACAGAATCTGACCGCATGGGAGCCGCCAGCGCGAGGAATTAAGCTGTTAAATGGTATTAATCATACCAAAGGAACATGGAATCAAGATCGAATCCGGTTTGATAAATCAGGCAAAGAGCTTGCAAACAATATAGTTACAATTATGACTGGAAGAGATAAAATTCAGGATCCGGCACCTTCCTGTTCTTTTAAAAAGCCAGCTCCACCAAAAGAATATGATAGGAGGACAGAAAATGAAATTAGTTATTGCTGAAAAGCCATCGGTAGCAGCTAATATAGCCAAGGTAATTGGTGCCAATAACCGAGAAGACGGTTTCTTTTCCGGGAATGGATATCTGGTAACATGGTGCGTTGGACATCTAATCAGTTTGGCTCCACCCAATGCTTATGATCCCGAATTGGTTTCCTGGGATTTAAAATACCTTCCAATCCTGCCAGACCCATTTCAAACCGTCGTTAACACAAGTACGAAATCGCAATATTTAGCGGTTAAGGCATTAATGCAGCGTCCGGATGTCACGGAACTGGTTTGTGCTACCGACGCCGGAAGAGAAGGGGAACTTATTTTTCGGCTGGTCTATCAACAGGCAAAGTGTCAGAAGCCATTTTCCCGTCTCTGGATCAGTTCTATGGAGGACAAGGCCATTCGTGATGGAATGACCAGCCTGCAGCCGGGCGTTCATTATCAAAACCTATATGCAGCTGCAGTCTGCCGACAGCAGGCAGACTGGCTGGTGGGGATCAACCTAACCCGGATGTATAGCCGGATGTATAACCACAAATTGAATACAGGCCGTGTTCAGACCCCTACTCTAAACTTGGTTGTGAAACGGCAGCAGGAAATTGATTCCTTCATACCCAAGCCATATTTTCGTTTGGTGTCAAATTTTGGGGAGTTTAAAGCCTTCTGTATCGTAGAGGAAGAATCCCAGGCAGACTTTATTCAAAAACAATGCCAGGGAAAACCGGGAATTGTAACATCCCTTATCCGGCAGGAAAAGAGAGAAAATCCACCGGCATTGTATGACCTTACAAGTCTACAGGCAGACAGTAACCGGCTGTTTGGATATTCTCTGCAAAAGACCCTGGATATTATCCAGGCACTCTATGATGCGAAACTGGCCACTTATCCCCGGACAGACAGCCGTTTTCTGACTGATGACATGGAAGATTCTACAGCAGAGCTGCTGCAGCACTTTTTAGCCTCGGATATCCTTGCACCGGGGGTAACAGAGAATTATGACACCTCTTGTATAGATATTAAAAAAGTAATTAATGGCCAGAAGGTGAGCGATCATCACGCTTTGCTTCCTACGCTAAATGTGACAGCACAATCGCTGGCCAACCTTGATCAAGAGGAGCAGCAAATTTTATTCTTATTGATTTACCAACTATTAGCAGCCGTGTATCTTCCGTATCAGTACGCTTCTACAAAAGCAGAACTTACCGTGGAGGACATCGTTTTTACGGCAACCGGCAAGGAAGTTCTGTTTCACGGCTTTCAGTACTTGGTAAAAAAGATGCGGGAATCCTTGCAAATAAAAGAAGGTGTAAAACATGCCGATGAAATGCTTCCGGAGCTGGCCGAAGGGCAGACGTTCCTGGTGCAAGAGATCCAAAAGGAAGCAAAAAAGACACAGCCCCCTAAACCATACACAGATGAAACCCTGGTGCGTGCCATGGAGAACGCTGGAAAACTAATTGAGGATGAAGCCCTGCGTGAGAAAATGAAAAGCTGCCGGTTAGCAACACCCTCTACGCAGGCCTCCATCGTGGAGAGCCTGATTGCAAACGGATATGTAATACGTAACAAAAAATATCTTCTCCCAACACCGACAGCCTTTCAATATATGGAAATCGTTACCGATGTGGTCAAGGAACCGGATCTGACTGCTTCATGGGAAGAGCAGCTGGCAGAAATTGCGGAAGGAAGAAAAAACCCTGAGGATTTCCTGCAGGGAATCAGGACTTTTCTGAAAGAGTTTATTGAAGCTTCTAAACGTGATTATAACCCGGAAAAAGCCGCAGAAATTTTTCCGGATACTCGTGCAATTGGTGTTTGCCCCAAATGTGGAAAGCCTGTTTTAGAACTGCCCAAATCTTTTACCTGTAGTAGTGGAAAGGATTGTGGCTTTGTAATCTGGAAACAGATTGCCCGGAAAGAAATCTCCAGACCTCATGCAGAAAGCTTGTTGGCACAGAAGCGATCGGATCTCATTAAGGGCTTCAGCAATAAGGAAGGGAAGGAATTTGATGCCTATCTGGTTATTAAACCGGATTTTAGCATTGGATTTGCCTTCCCGGATAAACCAAAAGGAAACCGAAAATCCAACAGAAGCTCCCAAAGCAGCGGGTTGTATCAGCCAATCAGAAGATGACAAGGAGGTAACACATGGGTAAATATCAAATGATTTATCTTTATAAAGATGAAACCAGTCGTAATTTTTTAGAAGAGATGGGATTTATAACAACGGATGACCTGCAGACAGCTGACGAAATATGGATCTTGCAGAAATATGTAAAAGCGCCAGAGCCGGTGGCGGCAGAAGTAAAAGCCGTTGAAACACTGGCGAAGAACCGGGGGATCCCGGTATACCACTATCCCCATTTGGCAGATCTTCAGAAAAGGATACGGGAACCCCATGGTTTAGATATTCGAAAAGAACGGATTCATGATCAGGCATATGAACTTTGATCACTAAAGGGGAAGACATATGAAGGGAATAAGAAATTGGAGTATTCCAAGTATCCGGCAGTACTTTCGGGATTCTCAGAATTACCGGTTTGCATTTTTTATAGGAATGGTCATATTTATTTATCTCGCATTTTTTACCAGCAAGTTATGGCTTCCGGATGACTCGGATACCAAAAAATTTACTGCTTTGGATACAGTGCTTACTCTGGAAGGCCGAAACATCACCATTCGGCGTTGGGAGTACTCACCAACACAGAAGCGGATGGAAATTGAACTGGATGTTATCAATAATGCCTATGACCACATTAACGAGTATACGTTCACGGCTGTAACCAATGCCTATGACCGTCTATCTGTTTCTATTGTGGTATCCGATCAAAACTTTTTTGTCATAGCACTGGATAATATTCCGAATGACTGGAAAGAAATATCCTTCCGGATGAGCGTAGCCTATCCCGAAGAAGAGGCACCAGAGGTTCCGGAAACCTTAAAAATGTATACCAATGCAAAGGATGTTGCAACAGTAGATTCCCTGCAGCCCAAAACGGCGATGGAGTATTATAAGGATCAAGTATATACCACGATTGCTGGATACAAAGAGGACATTGCGGAATACGAAGAAAACATTGCCGCATTGAATGAAAAAATAGAAGCAGCCCAGCAGGATAATACCAACTTGGAAGCTAAAATTCCATTACAGGCTCCTACTAATGCAGAGGAATCTCGAAAAATTATTGATAACAACAATCTGCAAATTAGTTCCTGGCAAGCGGACATTAAAAGTCTGGAGCTAAAGATCGTAGACAAGGGATTATTAATAACAGACGCCGAAAACACATTAAAGAATTTTGAAAATGGGGACTAGAATATGGAAGATGAAAAAGTAAAAAAAGAGAGGGAAATCCTTTTTGTAGGAAGTCGAGAATCCGGAAGCTTTCTGCTGAGCTACCAGAAACAAGTTCCCTTAAAAATTGTTTTCTTGGGAGAATTTAACTATGCCAAGCAGGCAGCGGAAAAACTTCTTGCCCATCCTAAAAGCATCTACATAATTGATGCTACTCAATTTCTGGATGACAGTGATCAAATAGCCGAAATAATCAAAAAAACAGCCTCGGCCATGAACAGCATAGTAATAATTCTAGTTCCCGGCTATGCTCCGAATACAACGCTTGTTCAAAATTTCATGGCCGTTTCCATCACCTCTTTTATTTATGGGATGTCTCAGGGCGCACGAATTAAGGAATTAGAAAATATCCTGCCTCAATACATAGCCATTGAAAAAACAAGTTATGGCGAAATGAGGGATAAAAGGGATAATGAAGAAGCCTCTTCTCCAATTCAAGATGAGGCCCCCTTGGAAAACAAACCGATCCCGGGAGGACCGGTTATTATTCCCAAGATAAGCATCGGTGTGGCTGGAAGCATGGAGCGGATCGGCACGACCACCCAGGCCTTGCAAATTGTAAAATACCTACAATACATCGGTCGGAAAGCAGTGTTCATTGAAATGAACCAGGGAAAGTACCTGGAAGCGGTTAAACAGTTTTATTCCGGCATCCAGCTCTCCGATGATAAGGAAACGGTTATTTATCAGGATGTGGTTATGGTTCCGGAGCGCTTGCTGGGGAGAGTCTTAAAAGAAGAATATGAATATTATATTTACGATTATGGGAATATGAATTCCCCTGGCTTCAATCGAGCCTCTTACCTTGAAAAAGATATTCAAATTGTTGTATGCGGCTCCAGTCCGACTGAACTTTCCTGTGTTCTGCCGGTGCTGATGAATCCGCTTTACGATGATATGACCCAATTCATTTTTTCATTTGTCGATTTAGACGAACGAGAATTTGTACTGGAAATGATGCAAGAACGAAAGAATAAGACCTACTTTACTTCCTACACGCCAGACCCATTCGTCTTTACACCAGAAACACAAAATACATATGCAGCTATCATACCAAACCAACCGGAGTTGATTCCTGAAAAGAAGCCCAAACACTTCTTACCTAGATTCTTCAAAAAATAAGGAGGCAGGAAGTATGCAAGAAAGACAGTATGAAACAAAACCGGCTCATTACCGATATGGACTTATCTGCATCCTGGTTCATCAGAACTACCAAATTGAAATCACAACCCCGTATCTGTTCCGTACTTATGAAGAGGCAATTAATACAGATATCCAGGTACTGTTTAAGAAAAAACTATTTGAATGTTCTGCAGGATGTCACAAGTTTATCGTCCAGGCGAATGAATGGTGGAAATATCGAATCATGCAGTTGTCTCCCTCCAGCATGGATAAAACCGAGCTAAACGAAGACGATTATAGACCCACAAGCTATCTGGCCAATCAGCTTCCCTTCTCCTTCCGGGAGCTTCCCTGTATAGGTCTTATCGTAACCACGATTCAAGAGAGGAGTCAAGAGAGGAGCAGCAATGGCAGAAAATAAATTCTCGTCCGTGTTGCAACGAAAAGCAACCGAAATTAAAAAGGAGGAAGAGCGCCAGACTGCCCTGAAAAAGAAACATAAAATTCGGGATCCCAATGTCCAGGTAGTAGAAACAAACGTTTTTCTTCGAAATCTTGCAGATATAGCAGGAAGGCTTCTCCGGATTTTTAGTACTATCCTGATATTTGTTCTGGCCGCCATCGGATTGCTCTGTATTATTTATCCGAGTACCAGAGAGGTATTTCTCATAATATGCCAGGAAATGCTACAGCAGCTGAATTCATTCTTTCAATAAGGAATTCATAAGGAAGCACAAGAAAATGCTTATATGGGGCAAATAGAGGCCTTCAGGGCAGAATTAACGAAGGTATCCTGCCGTCTAACCAGGGTTGGCGAAGTCCTTCGGAGGACATGGAATCGGAGCTGTAGCGGAAGCGGATCGAGGTCACTTATATGGCGGGCCTCGATCCGGTGAAAGGACGTCACAAAAAGGAGGATGCATATGGGGAACATTTACGAAGGCCGGAGTCCGGAAGCGGAGCGGATCCGGGAGGACCTGCAGGAATATGTATGCGAACTTTGCCGCTTTCCCAAGGAAGCAGCAGATCAGGAAGAGCTAGAAGAAAGTTTCTGCAGCAAGTGTAAAGTGGATCAAATGCTATTAGGACTTTAAGGAGGAACCAATTATGCTGGCTGAACGTAAGGTGGCTGTTTTGCGGCTCTAATTTGCCCCAGGATCGATTTGAACGAGGCTAGACATGGAATCCATCCTCTTAGGGAAATTTAGTCCTTTATAGAAAAGGAGATATTGACTATTTTGACAAAAAAAGTAAGAAACTGCTATACAAGTCACCACATATGGGGTATAATGTTGAGTGGTTTATACTATTTACACCTTAACTTTAAACAAAACTTACAACTTCATATTTTCGAAAAAAGGACAAAAAAAAGGAACCGCCCGGGTAGCTGTTCACCTTTTTTTGAAAAAAGCATCAAACATAACATGGGTTTTCATTTTTGGCGAAATGAAAATGTATGTCCCGCTTTATATTGTCTAATATCCATTATTATATCACGGCTTTTACGTATGTCAAGAGATTTTCGCCAAAATAGAGGAGAGGAGGGAAGCAAGTGCAGAAAATTCGGAACGAACTTATCCAAAAGATGTTTGCGGCTGATTTAACCGGAAAAGAGATCGATGTATTTTTATATTTGCTTTCCATTCAAGACCAGTACGGAGAAGTCACCGGCGCATATTACCAAGATATCCAGGATAACGCCGGAATAAAGAGCCGTCAGACAGTTTACACTACATTGAAGAACCTGGAAAATAAGGAGTTGATTAAAAAGTCAAAAAACCATTATACAGACTTTGATATTGTAATCCTTCACAATGACTTTTCTTATGGCAATCCAATCAATTATACTAGCACCAACAAGACCATGTTTTACGATCCGGATTTTCGGAAAATGAAGCCAGGTGCAAAGCTCATGGCGCTGGATCTGCTGCAGCTTACTGGTAAACAAGAAGATAATAATCATCCTACATACAAAAAAGAAATAAATGCTTTTTGGAAAAAATACAAGGAGCTGCTACAGATTACGAAGCACACAGTACAGCTATATATGACACAGCTACGGAAATTTTTCAATGTTCAGATTAAAGGGCATACTTATTATATAAAGGCTCTTAACCGGGCAAAGAGCAACATCGGATTGATAACAGAAAATTATCGCCTGGCGGAACATACTGTAAAAACTCTCTTGCGCCGACAGAACATTCGGAAGTATGAAAACCAGGACATAAAAGATATAGCCAATGTCCTGATTAGCTATTCCAAAAAATTCACAAAAGCACGGACGGATGAACAGGATCCGGTTAGACAGAAAGCCGTTTCCGAGCATCGAGCCATGAACGCCATGGGCCGGGCTGTGCAAAAGGCAAAACAACACCTTCAGGGACGTATAAATGATATACCGAAACCGAATTTTATTCATAAGCTGCTGAAGCAGGAATTTGAAGAGGAGATTAAGATCTTCCGTCAAACACCAGCTAACGCCAGCGGGTGACCCCGCCGATCGGAGCGATCGGTAAGGAATACAATTGAAAATTTCTCTGATTTCTCTGGTGCCTATGACAAATAGGCTTTTTGACGTTGTTAGAAAAGCAAACAGACTAAATGATACGTCCGCTGAACATACTAAGAGAGTGCCCGGCGCTGGTGAAAGGCGCTTTTTTTATGCACATTCTCCCGGAAGGAAATGTGTATAATCTATTTTCAAGACATTTTTTCAAAATAGTCTAAAATCGTAATATAAAATTGGTGGATAGTCTAGAAACATCATATAGTTAATTTAATAACAATCCAAAATCATTTAAATGGAAAAGCCTGGAAAACCGCATAAATTAAAGCTAAAACAGTATTTTGAAACGTCTCTATACCTATATTAAAAAGCCTAGATCCCTTTAATAAATCCTTTATCTATTTATCTAGTTACTTAACAGGATATAGTTATTAATATACAATTCCTTCCTTACAATATTCCTATTTTAACTATCAACCACGCAAATCTTCCCTCAAAAGTAAAGGGACCGGGTAGTATTTTTGCGCTAACGCAAAAATCTCCACCCTCAAGCCCTTGACTTTTGAGGGATTTTTTTATCCTCTGGCTACGCCGGAACAGGGAATAAACAAGGAGCTAACGCCCCTTGTTTCCTGTTTCGTCGATCCAGCGTATAAAAAAACCGCTTTGCTGGTAACGGCTCCGGAAGTACCCGCGGGGTTCGGCCCCCGCACGGCCGACCGCGAGCCAGAGAATAAACGCTGCCGCGCTTCTTGTCAACCCTTGGCTAGTAAAATATGATAGTTCCTTTAATACTACTTGTCTAGAAAATACTTGGCTATGCCGTTCATTATAGTGAATGATATAAAGATCGGCTGCCGAAGGCCGCCGCTTTGCATTTTAAACATGTATACTACAGTGATGAGGATTTTAGAAAAAATGTTAGATGGTATTAGAATAAAATGGTTTAATTATTCCGGTGCTAGTTGCGCCGGCGCAAGAATGGCATGCGTAATTTAGTTTCCGGAAAATATAGGGGAGGTTGTCTCCCCTATTGATGAGATCGAATATATTCCGACACGAACCGCTTAATTTCCGTTGTTGGAGTCGTCCCCTCCTGTTTACAGACGATCTTGAATTGCTCCAAAACTTCAGGTCTGAAATCTAATGGAAAGCGTACATAATTTTTGCGTAAATGTTCAACTTGACTATCATTTTTCGTCATAGCCAACCCCCGACGCCAAACCCATCAGATCATAAATTTGTTGCAAACTCATAGATTCCCCCATCTCAGAACAAGTTTTTATAATTCCCTTCAAATAAGCATAATTGCAATTGATTCTAAATTCTAGATTTTCCTTTTCTTTAGTTTCCTCCATACACTCCAATAGAACTTTTTTAGATCTTTTAAAACAATGATCATCCACCTTACCCATTTATAGCACCTCCTTCTCTTTTAATATCTCCATTTTCTCATATACGTACGTATATCACACCTGATTATTCTGCTTCATATTCCCACCGAAGAGCATAATCCATTAGATCATGTATTTGAAACATGGTCATAACTTTGTCATGTTTCGCACAATCCAATACAATTCCACTGATATAAGCATAGGCTGCATTCAATCTTATTTCCAAAGGCAACAAACGGTTAGTTTTACGCATGCAAGTTACAAGAATTTCCTTAGACTCCTCAAAAACTTGGTTCACCTGGTTCGACATATCTTACCCCCATCTCTTTTGATACCTCTATCTTATCATATACGTACGTATATTTCAATGACTTTTATTATGTAATAGTACGTTTTTACTTAATAAAATAAAGTCATGTGAGGAATTAACCCTGATGACTTTTTTGTCATCTTCTCATCATGAGTAATATGTGCAAGGGCGTGGGTCTAAACGAATTTTTTGGAAGAAAAAATCCCAACAGTATTTTCCAGTTGAAATAGAACGTGCGTTCTGCTATAATACGAAAAAGGAGGCGAGCTTATTTGGAAAGGTTAGTCTTTCATGTAGACGTGAATTCTGCATTTTTAAGCTGGGAAGCTGCGTACCGTATACATCATCTGGGAGGTACATTAGATCTGCGGAGCATTCCATCTGCCGTCAGCGGTGATCAGGAAGCCAGGCATGGGATTATTTTGGCTAAATCGATTCCTTCTAAACAATTTGGCATTCAGACCAGCGAATCCGTTCACGAAGCCCTGCAAAAGTGCCCTGGTCTTTATCTGGTGCCGCCAAATTATAATTTATATGAGCGCTGCTCCCATGCATTTATTGAACTGCT
>Ga0153939_1001012_pt1 | contig 11185 bp, 9 predicted proteins | sample TSNJ023MetaG_FD_104734 | JGI IMG/M metagenome (GOLD analysis project Ga0153939, IMG submission 104734) | Attine ant fungus gardens microbial communities from New Jersey, USA - TSNJ023 MetaG | ecosystem: Host-associated > Fungi > Mycelium > Unclassified | place: USA: New Jersey, Brendan T. Byrne... | reverse complement strand
TTGACTTCGACATGGAAAAAGTGGTGGAATATGCTCATATGCGTAATCCCAAATTGGAGATATTCCCCATTTCCGCCAAAACAGGAGAAGGTATAGAGGCATGGACGAAATGGCTGCATACGCAGGTTAGTGAATGGAACGGGTAAGTTACGGCATGCTCGGGGCTTGTGTCCATCCTGCTGATGGTCTATGTCAATCGTGTATTCAAGCAGCAGACGGAACAAGCATATGTAAGCGCCGCACCGGCTGCGGAATGAAGGTATGTAATGCGGATTTGATATTTGGCTGGCGGATAACCGCCAGCTCTTTTTTTGATGCCATCCTCCATATTATGTCATACTATCCATTCAAATAGGGCTTTATTTTTTTGTCTGAATCTGGTAAAATTTGCGATAAAATTTGAGGAGGTTATTATTATGAAAAAATTGTCTTTTGGTTTGATTGGGGTCTTGATTATCCTATTGGTGACCGGAGCCGCGTCTGCGGCAGTGCCGCCGGTAAATTATGAAGATGTGGGGCCAGACCGAATCATAACGCCCACTACGCAGGAAAATTATTGGCATGTCAGTTTTAAAAATGAATCAAAATATCCAATCGTGGACTATATTGTTACGGCGAAATATGCAGATAGCGGAAAAGTAATCCGGATGTACTGCTATGATTATGTTGGACAGAGTAATGACGGAACAGCCGTATCCAAGACGGGCAATGCCAATGGCACAGGCATTAACAATGCCAACGTCAAAGGAGCCTTGGAAATCATGGAAATCAGTTATACCGTAGATACGCGGGATGATGGATGGAAGCTGGTTACGTATGATTATGCCGGGAAGACATATAAGGTGGAGGACAGGGAAAAGATTTGGTGGGAGATTCGGGATTAGTAAGCAGGCCATTGGTTTCGGGGCGGTTTTCTTTTGGAAAACCGCCCCGAATTTTTCTACAACGTTAATCTATTTTAAAGAATTAAATACGGTCAATTTTTGAATAGTCGCGGTGCCTTCTTCGAAGCGCATAGCATGGGCATCCCTGAAAAGTCTTTCGATAGGATGTGATGAAAGATAGCCGGTGCCGCCATAGATTTCAAATGCTTGACTGAGAACTTCTGTTTGCATTTCCAGACAAAAATATTTGGCCATGGAGGCTTTTGTCATAATATCTTCACCCGCGTCATACGCTTTGGCTGCATCCGCAACTAATAATCTGCCTGCCTGAATTTTAGTTGCCATATTACCAAGCATTTGCTGTATGGCTTGGCGTTGGATAATCGGCTTGCCAAAGGTCGCTCTATGCCTGGAATATTCCAAAGCTACATCCAAAGCTTCCTGGGCAATTCCAACACAACTGTTCGCGATGGAGGTACGGCTTGGGGCAAGAAAGCTTCGTAAAGCTACGTCTAACCCTTGTCCGCGTTTTCCAAGCATCATATCTTTATGTACGCGGCAGTTTTCAAAATACAGATCTCCATGGAAACTTCCGTGGCATCCCATGGTATCTACCATTTTTTCGATTCTAAAGCCCGGATCATCTTGCTGTACTAAGAAAGCCGAAATTTCGTTTTTACCAGTATTGGTGATGACAACTTGACAAACGGCCGTATCGGCAAATGTGATGAGAGTCTTTTCGCCATTCAGTATCCAATAATCTCCATCCTGCACCGCATGTGTGCCTACGTCAAGCCCGCTTCCTGTTTTGGGTTCTGTCAAAGCAAAAGCCAACACCGGTTTAGAATGAGGCGTCAAAGGCAGGAGCCAATCCTTTTGTTTCTTTGTACCAAAATCTCCAACCATTCTCCACAGTCCATTTGCGCCATGAACCAACATTCTAACAATGCCCGCCCCATGGGCGACCTCTTCCAGAATAGGAAAATACTCGGCCAAAGGCATACCATAGCCGCCATATTCCTCCGGCAATGTCAGCTGAAAGAGCTTATTTTCCACGAGAATTTCGTAAACCCGTTCAGGAACCTCTTTGGTTTTTTCGATCTCCGGAATAAATGCCGCAATTTCTCCCTTCATCAGGTTCTTGATTTTCTCTTTGTAATCCGCTACTTCTTTCGGTGTCATTTTCATTTGATTTATCCTCCTTATTTTTTATCCCATTGCTTGGGAACTATTGCCTATACAAAACTTTTATAGTCTGGCGCTGCCCGGCGTAAACATCTAGGAATCAGAGGCTTGCTCCGTCCACCTTCAGATTCTGTCCTGAAACATAACTGGACAAATCACTGACTAAAAATAGGGATACTCTTGCTTGATCCAACGGTTGAGAAATTCTTTTTAACGGGACTGCTTTAACCATATTGGCCATTTGCTGCTCAGATACTCCGCCTAAAATCGGCGTATCGGTTACCGACGGACATAAGGTATTGACGCGTATCCCTTTTTTTCCAAGGTCTTTAGCCATACAATTGGATAGCATGTTTATAGCGGCTTTAGACGCGCAATAGGCGCTTGATCCCTTTTGCGCCTGCACGCCGGAGCATGAGGAAGTCGTCAAAATTACGGGGCATTTTGATTTTTCCAAATAGGGCAGCGCGTATTTCACGCCATAATAGGGACCATAAAAATTGATGTCCATTACTCTTTTCAATTCATCTGTCGGCATTTCTTCAAAAGGCCTCCAAGGCTGAGCCATACCCGCGTTATTAAACAAAATGTCGATTCCACCGTATTCTTTGACTGTTTGTTCAATTAGGTTTTTTACATCATCTTCCACGCCGACATCTGTTTTTATAAAAACCGCGCTGCCGCCTTTATCCTTGATTTCTTGCACAACCGATTTACCCGCTTGTTCATTCCGGCCTGCGACTGCTATTTTCGCGCCTTCCTCTGCGAATAACAGAGCAGACGCCTTACCGATCCCCGACGTAGCGCCGGTAATAATAGCGATACGGCCTTCTAATAAATTATCCATTTTATAAAACACCTCCCCCTTAAGTAATAAATGCTTAATTAAATTCAGGCACTTGTTTTTCGATATATTAATAAGCAATTCTTATGCCAGCCAAGCTTTCATCGGTTTTAAAGGAATGTACCAATCGCTTCGTATCAATTTTGTTAAGAATTGTATGAAATTGTATGATTCAAACACACGCATTTTTAATTCGTACATAAATAAAGGACGGCCCTTTTCATCAGGCCGTCCTTTTTAGCTCTTTATTTGTTTAGCTCCCTTACGGAAGTTTCTTAGTCTGGCATTATTAACGTTTATCACCATACCATCTTGAATGATCGTCTCGCATGCCTGAACATCACGAATACCGTTTTCTTCAATTAATTCAACCATGCATTTACCGCAGTTGCCTGTTCGAAGCCTACGCTTTACATCATAGCAGAGATGCGGTACATGAATACCTTCTTCCAGCAATGCAAAAAGAATTGTAAGATTTCCATTTGCTTCAACCTCTATTCCATCAACGGTTACTCGGATTCTTCCAGAGGAATTTTGTGATCCCATACCTTCCTCCTAACTCAAGTTGTAAATTTTCAGCTTCCTGTATAACGTGCTCCTGCATATACCAAGCTTTTCCGCCACTATAGTCTTATTGCCGTTATACTCTATCATGAGGTTTAAAAGTCTTTTCTTTTCAGCTTTTGCAAATTCATTCGTTGAATCTGCGGCTTTCACTAAATGTTCTGATTTGCTTCGGAAATTTTCAACCGGCAAGTGCTCCAATTCTATAATAGAATCCGTAGCGTTTTGCATAGCGCATTCAATTGTATTTCGCAATTCCCTCAAATTGCCTTCCCACTCGCGTCCAATCAAAAAGCTCAACGCGCTTGGCGAAATGCCTTTAATTCCTGTCCCTTCCAATGCGTTGAAATTAGTAATAAAATGATCTACCAATAAAGGAATATCAGTTATTCTTTCACGTAAAGGCGGCAGGGGAATGTTTACCACATTGATACGGTAATACAAATCCTCGCGAAATGTACCATCTATAACCATGCGCCACAAATCCTTGTTTGTCGCGCAAACTAAACGCACATCAACTTCCACGGAGGTATTGCTGCCGATACGTGTTACTTTTCTATCCTCCAGCACTCTAAGCAATATAGTCTGGGCATGAAGCGGCATCTCTCCAATCTCATCAAGAAAAAGTGTCCCATGTTGGGCATACTCAAACTTTCCCATAGATCCGCCTTTTCTAGCTCCGGTGAAGGCTCCTTCTATATAGCCGAACAGCTCGCTGGCAATCAGCTCCGGCGGCATAGCCCCGCAATTTAGCGCCACTAAAGGTCCTTCCCCTCTTCTGCTCGCGTTGTGTATCGCTTGGGCAAATAGTTCTTTCCCCGTACCGCTTTCGCCAGTGATAATCACCGTGCTTTCGCTGAGAGCCGCACGCATGGCGCGTCTTTTTATATTCTTCATGGTTGAAGATTCGCCGATTATATTATTAAAGTTATAATAGGCATTATTATTCGATATTTTATTAACAGTCTGCCGGACCTTTTTACTGTCCGACAGAGAAATAATAAGTCCCTTAACACCATTAGACTCTTGTAGCGGTGTAACATTCATTCGCATGAACTGTATCTGATTTGGTAAGTAGTCAAAGCAGACTTCCTCAAAGTTGATTTTTTCGCCCGTCTCTAAACATTTTATCGCGTTGTTTAATACAGGGAATACTTGCAGGCAGTCTTTACCGATCACATCTGCTTCTACCATATGAAACAAGTCGTAAAAAAACTGATTTACATTCAGGATTTTACCCAGAGAATCCACAAAAATGTATGCTTGGTCTTGATACTGCATAAACTGATTGGCCATCTGATTTTTCAGATTTAATTCCAACATGTTTTTGAATAGGTCAATACGATATTTTCTGGCTGTAAAAAATAGCTTTAAAAACGCGAGGGAAAGCAAGCTAAAATCTTTTTTGCTCGTAACGATAAAATTAAGTGTGCTGCCGTAATCCTTGGAGTAATGGCACCATGTAGCCAAAGACTGAAAAATATCCAGGTAATGTTCCTCTCCATAAACATAAAAAGGTTGATTTGGAATGTTGCCAAGCGAAAGGGCTGTCGTGCCAAGGTAATATTCTTTTAGGCAAGTGCCTATCTTAATGTTGCTGTCATTGATTTGTTGAAGAAGTTTCTTGTCGCCGCGTTGGAAATAAACGATTCCGGTATCGCTGTGAGCGCACAAAATTGCCGAATAGTTATTTTCCAGCAACTCATAAAATTCCTGCAGGACGTCATCATAGAGAATATCACTCAGTGCCCAGCTTCCGCCATCCTTTTGCGGTTTATTATCCGGGATGAATGAGGGGAGACTTATAGAGGAGCATTTAGGGTCTATTCCGCTTTTTCTGCACCGCTCCCAGGAAGCCAAGATTTCCGGCCTTATTCTACTGCGGGAGGCTTCGGGTATTTGTCCATCCTTAATAAATATTTCTTTAAGCTGCTTTATTTCCGACTCCTTGCGTTGGCTTAACAACATTGCTTACTCCCCCTCTGAATAAAACAACTAATTTAGCTAACGAATAATGCGTCAAAGTTCTCGTGAATGAAATATTTCACGAGAACTTTAACTTTCAACGCACAAAAATTATAGCATAGTCAGATGAGTTAGAATAGATGAACCATAAGGGTTTTTATATAGTCAGGTCAATTATAACGCGTAATTTTATTTATTGGAACGACGCCAGATATTCATACGTTCGGCCTCACATATGAGCCGATCCCGAAAATCGGGATGAGATATGGAAATAATCCGTTCAGCCCTTTCCCAGGTGGAGCAGCCCTTAAGATTTACTTTGCCGAATTCCGTAACTAAATATTGGATGCACACGCGAGTATCGGTTACAATGGAACCGGGCGCTAAAGTAGGAAGTATGCGGCTTTTTAATTGTCCGGTCTTATCTTTATATGTAGAAGAGCAGCAAATAAAACTTTTACCTCCCTTTGATAAATACGCCCCCAACATAAAGTCAAGCTGACCGCCTGTGCCGCTGATTTGCTTGGTACCGTCGGATTCCGCGTTGACCTGCCCAAACAGATCTACGTTCACCGCGTTGTTTATTGAGATAAAGTTATCGATTTGCGCGATAACTTGTACATCGTTTGTATAATCTGACGGTGCGGACATACACTCCGGATTATTATGTAGAAAATCATAGAGCTTTTGTGTTCCGGCTCCAAACGCGTAAGTCTGCCGGAAACGGTTGACGGATTTTTTTGAACCGTTTATTTTTCCTGCCATACTCATATCTACAAAAGAATCCACATACATTTCCGTGTGTACGCCCAAATCCTTTAGGTCCGACTGGATAATGAGAGATCCCAGTGTATTTGGCATACCGCCTATGCCAAGCTGCAAGCACGCGCCGTCAGGAATATCCCCTATAATTAGTCCCGCCACCGCTTTATCGACATCTGTGGCAGGTATACTGCTAAGCTGAGGAAGCGGAGGGTTTTCTCCCTCCACTACCATGTCCACCTGAGATATATGGACACAATGCTCTTTGTCTCCCAGGCAGCGCGGCATATTCCGATTGACCTCCACGATAATGATCTCGGAACGCTCACATACCGCTGCCATGTGAGAGGTGCTGGGCCCGAAGCTGAAACAGCCATCGGCGTCCATTGGCGATACCTGGAACATGGCAACATGTATCGGTTCTACGTTTTCCCGGTAATACCGGGGGAGTTCCATGTATCGCATGGGTGAGTGGAATGTCGAACCGTCGGCAACCATTTTGCGTTCAACACTCGACATATGCCAAGTGTTCCATGTGAAATGCTCCTTCACATCAGGAACTTTCATGATCGCGGGTTTTTTAATGACGAAGCAACCTCTTACCTTTACATCGGTAAGCTCCTTCCATCGCGCCGCCAGCGCCTTGTCCAGCTCGTCCACGGTGGCGACGCAGCAGCCGAAGTCGATCCAGTCGCCGGAGCGAACTGTCTTCACAGCCTCATCAGCAGTTGTCAGCTTCTTTTGATATTCCGCTCTATAGTCCATTTTGTTTTACCAAATTAAACCTAGCGCCTGCCATATCGGAATGCTTACAAAGGTTGCGATAAGATGTAAGAGACAAAAAACGAACGAGGTTTTCTGCGCCTCTTTATATGTAACATATTTATTGCCGGCAACTGCCAAGGTTCCTCTTGTATAAACATTTTGATATTCCATGTTCCAACTTAAGGCAGCCATGAAATGGACAAATATGAGGACAAAAGAACTCATATGAGCAGCTTCCATGAAGGGTGAAAAAACGGCGTTCATAATTACCAAGGAGGTTACATTATCTATAACGACAAATCTCAATACCCATGAAAAAATGCAAAGGAAAGGAACAAAAATCCAAGGGCTGCTGACAACCGGTCCCACAACAGGCCCCAAAACAGCCGCGATATAATTACTCCAGCCAAGGGTGTTCATGAGTGTGGACATCCCTAACAGACCACCGATAAAGACCATTAACCCCCAGGGGATTTTGGTAACAAAGTCTTCTGTTGTAATCAAACCGCTGGCAACCATTACGACAATGGCCAAAAGGCCGAACATAGCGGTATCCAAACCGTGCATTTTGGTGGTAGTCCAAACGATCAAGCAAGTAATGAGTAATATGGTCGCTATCTTTTCATGTGTACTGGCCGGTCCTAATTCTTTAGCTTTCTCCTTAAAGAAAGTAGGCGGGAGATTTAAATCTTCATCCGGCTTGCAATAAAATATGCAATAAAGATAGTTGCCGACAAGTATAACTAAAAACCATACAATGGTGGCAAGAAACCAACTTCCATAGGTGAAGCTTTCTTTAGTCATAAAGCCCATCATAACTGAGACATGCAAAGAGCCTGATAAAAAGACGTTTCCGCCGCAGTTTACCGTTGTATACACAGCCGACCACAGACCCAACGCGCTCTTGCTTCGTTCTTTTAAGCCCATCTTCTCCGCGGAGGCGGTGGCGATAGGAATTATCATGTTTACTTTAGCCGTTACGCTTGGAATCAAAGGTCCTACTACGACGCCGCACATTGTGAGCGCCGTCACAGCCCCGCGATAGGTAGCCGGAAAAATAGACAGTACAGTCATGGCAATTCTATTTATCAGGCCGCTTTTCCCCATCCCCGCGGAAAACGCGAAAACCATGATGATCAGCCACATAGTACCGCCGCTGAATGCTGAAAAAGCTTCATTTACCGTTGCGGTTTTTGTGAGTGGAAACAATGCTAAAGCGCCCAATATAACAGACCAATCTGCTATAGGCTTTGTAACCAGCATAAAAATCGCGCCCAGGAAAATCCCCATAAATCTCATTGATTCCGTTGTTAGTCCTTCAGGCGGCGGAATTAGCGCGATACAGATACCAATGACAATACCGATACAGAAAAACAAAATCTTTTTCGTTGATTCCTTAGACATTCCGTAACACCCCTTTTAATTTTTTGGGCTTACCTTACGCCCATTGATCTGGCAATCACAGTTTTTTGGATTTCAGAGGTTCCTTCAAATATCTCGGTAATTTTGGCGTCTCGGTATATTCGTTCAATGGGGTATTCTTTTATGTATCCATAGCCGCCAAAAAGCTGTAAACATTTACGCGCGCAATTGTTTACTACGTCAGAGGCATAAAGCTTCGCCATTGAGGCCAGTTGAGTGGCAGGCTGTCCGGCGTCCATTGCCCAAGCGGCATTGTATGTAAGCAAACGGGCGGCGTTTACCTGAGTTTGCAGCTCAGCCAATACAAACTGCGTATTTTGAAATTGGGAAATGCGTTTTCCGAACTGCATACGTTCCGAGGTGTATTTAACGGTTATATCAATAGCTTCCTGAGCCAACCCGACAGATAACGCCGCAATTCCCAACCGGCCGGCGTCCAAAGTAGACAAAGCGATTTTTAAGCCATCGCCGCGTTTTCCCAAAAGATTTTCCGCGGGAACAATTAAGTCCTCGAAAACAATCTCGCACAAATCCGAGCCTCTTGTACCCATCTTTTCTTCATGCTTCCCAACCGAAAAACCGGGAAAGCTCTTTTCGATTATGAACGCGGAATATTCTTTTTCATCCGTAGGGCCTTCGGTCAGTACAAACGTAATAAAATATTCGGAAACACTGGCATTGGTAATGAAGGTTTTAGAGCCGTTAACCACATAGTGGTCTCCTTTACATACCGCTTTAGTCCGCATTCCGCCGGCATCACTGCCGGATCCAGGCTCGGTCAGGCAAAACGCGCCGTTGATTTCTCCTTTTGCCATTGGCGTTACATATTTTTTCTTCTGTTCTTCTGTTCCGCTGTAAAGAACAGGAAAACACATATTACAGTTCGATCCCGACACAATTAAAGCAATCGCGGGGCTGGCTTTGGCTATTTCCGATACTAATAAAGTATAATCCATGTAGCTGGAGCCGGAACCGCCATATTCTTCAGGAGTAATTAACCCCATAAAGCCTGCTTCCGCCATTTTTTCTTTGACTTCCATAGGAAAAATCTCGTTTTTGTCCATCTCATACGCGATAGGGCGGATTTCCTTATCGGCAAAATCACGAAACATTGATTGAAGAGCCAATTCGTCTTCTGATAGTTCAAAATTCAAGTAAATCACTCCTTTAAATATTTGAGATCACATTAAGCTATTTCAAAAGGCCGTCGTCTTGTCCTAGCTCAGGATAAGGGGCATCACAATTAAGGAAGCTCTCATCCGGGTCATAGTTTGTCCCAACATAAGCCATACCCCATTTTTCTTCAATGAGTCTTCTGTCTTTGATATAGACACTATCCCTTAACTCGCTGCTATCGAGTACCGGAGCCAGACAGCAATCTACCTTGAGTGAAAAATCGGTCCATTCGGCAAAAGTACGGCTTTTGAAAATTTTTATCAATTCCATCCGGTAATAATTATCGGCGTCAGGCGAGGCATAATGTCCCGGGATCATATCCTCCCTGTCAACACCCTTGCAGAAATTTACCCAGAACTTTTCTTCGATAGCTCCAAGGGTGACATGACGGCCATCCTTAGTCTCATAAACGTCATAAGCTATGTAATCATTATAGATACCGTGCTCAGCGCCGGTAGCCGATTGAAGGGATACATGGAGACCCATAAAAGAAACCATGGTATCGGTCATTGAGAGGTCTAAATAAATACCCTTTCCTGTCCGCGCCCTATAAACCAGTCCGGATAAAATGGCTTCACTGGCTGAAAGCCCCCCGACCAAATCCGCGATCGCGATAAACGGCTTTATCGGCGCTCCAGAAGGAGCTCTCATTTGGGAAAGCACACCGCTCAGCGCCATATAGTTGATGTCGTGGCCGCCCAGCTTACTCAGCGTCCCTGACTGCCCATAGCCTGACAATGAGCAATAAACCAACTTAGGGTTCACTTTCAGCAATGTGTCAAAATCGATGCCCAGCTTTTGGACGACTCCTGGGCGGAACCCTTCAATTACCACATCTGCTTTGCTAATCACTTTAACGATTTTTTTATACTGTTCCGAATTTTTCAGATCAACCACAACACTCTTTTTCCCACGGCTTTGAGAACGGAATACACAGCCTTCTTTTCCATCAATTGTGTCCATCGTTCTCGCGGGGTCCCCCGTGGGAGTTTCTACCTTGATAACTGTCGCGCCCCTATCCTGGAGACGCAATGTACAAAAAGGACCCGGAAAATATTGACTAAAATCGACTACCGTTATACCTTCCAGCAATTTATCCGACATTTTAAGCCCTCCTTATTTGCGGTAAAAACCCTGCTCGGGGTCATTGTCCTTTAAAAGTATTCCTTTGTCGTACAGCGACTTGATTTGCTCGGATGAGCACCCTACTTCCGTCAGGACGTCCTCATTATCTTCTCCAAGTAATGGAGCCGCGCGCCATACCTTGCCCGGATTATTCTTGCAGACCGGAAGCACACCGGTTGTGATATACTTTTCAGGCTTTTTCCCGGGACCCCGGTCAAATTCGATATAAGACTTCCTGGCCTTGTAGTGTGAGTTTGCCAGTTGTTCCTTATAGCCCAGTATCATGCTGGTGCAAATACCGTTGTCGTTAAGAAGGTCGTCTGCTTCCTGCATCGTCTTACTCGCGCAAAATACCGTCAGCGCGTCTATAATTTCCTGACAGCCCGGCTGGCCTGAATTCACCAGCATCTTTCCCTTGTACTCGGGCGCTTCAGGATCAAGTCCTATAAATTTGAGTCCTTTACGCATAAAACCAGGGCCTAATGTTGCGCAG
>Ga0153939_1001005_pt1 | contig 11227 bp, 9 predicted proteins | sample TSNJ023MetaG_FD_104734 | JGI IMG/M metagenome (GOLD analysis project Ga0153939, IMG submission 104734) | Attine ant fungus gardens microbial communities from New Jersey, USA - TSNJ023 MetaG | ecosystem: Host-associated > Fungi > Mycelium > Unclassified | place: USA: New Jersey, Brendan T. Byrne... | reverse complement strand
TAGAACCACCCGATTTGCAAATGCAAAGAAGAGTATGTTATAATTATTTTTTAGTTTTCGGCGAAAGAGGTGTTCGTTTATGAGAAAAGCAATCGCGTCTATGCTTTTATCTCTGATGCTTGCCACAGGTCCAATGATGATGCCGGTTTGTGCCGCAGTCTCCAGCCATTCCAATGTGGAGCCGACGTATCCTTTGGTGGGGGGATTGGCAGGCGGAGCGGGATTACTGGTTGTGCTGATCGGCATGAGCAAAACCAAACGCAGGGCCACGCACGCGGATGACAATATTGATCTGGAAAAGAGTGTGATCACCCACCGGGTTGACAAATACATCCGCACAGACAAGCGGAAAAAGAACAAGAAATAAGGAGGTGAGAGCATGGCGAATCTGACATATAAATGCCCGGAATGCAGCGCGGAGCTCACGTATTCGGCCGAGCATCAAAACTGGGCATGCGACTACTGTGATGGGCAATTCACCCTTGCGCAGCTGGAACAGGCAATGGATGCCGCCAAGCTGGAGACCTTGCACGAGGATATCCAGAGGGAGCGCGAGCTGGACGCGGACGAAATCAAGAACATCCAAACAGATGATGACAGCGATTACGGCGTTGCCAAAGAAAGCCGGGATCTAGTAGGCTATTCCTGCTCCCATTGTCAGGCGGAAATCGTCACCAGCCGGACAACCAGCGCGACGATTTGTCCGTACTGCCAGTATCCAATCGTAATCAAAAATGCGCTGGTCAATGAGTTTTCTCCGGAGTTGGTGGTGCCCTTCCAGGTTCCCCGGGAGCAGGCGGATGCCGCCTTTCATAAATTTATGAAGAAGCCTCTCACGCCCAAGGCATTTTATCGGGAGGTAACCGTCAATAAGGTGCAGGGAATTTACGTCCCCTTCTGGCTCTTTGACGGGAGCGCCACCGGCAGTCTGCGTTGCGTTGGCAAACGGGATAAAAGCAACGCCGATTACGAGATCAAGGAGATTTACGAATGCGCGCGTGACTGTGAAATTAAATTCCAGGGGGTCTGCGTAGATGCTTCCAAAAAGATTGAGGACGCCGCCATGGACTCCATCGAGCCCTTCGATTTGAAAAAGGCGAATGCGTTTCATCCGGCCTATCTCTCCGGTTATTTGGCGGAGCGTTACGATGAGAGCACGCAGGACGCCTACCCCCGATGCAGGCAGCGGGTGGAGCGCTCGGCCCAACATTTTTGTGAGGACGATATTTCGATGGATTCGCTCAGTGACCGTCACTTTACAGCTGCTGTGACGCCCAATCGCACCCGGTATGTAATGCTGCCGGCTTGGATTCTCCACTGTACATACAAAGAGAAGGAATACCTTTTCGCGATGAATGGCCAAACCGGTAAATTTGTCGGCAATCTGCCGCTCGATCCACTCAAGACTTTTTTGGCCGGCCTTTGCGGAACTGTCGGCGGAGCACTGATCGGCCTTTTGCTCGGGATGCTGTGATTTATGGGAAATATTGATATTCAGCAGCTTTTGCCCTTAATTGGCGCCGCCGCAATCGCGGTAATGGTTCTTGTCGTTGTGATGCGCGTCCGCAAAGCGGTGCGCAGAGGGGTTAACCGTGCCAAATTCTACCTGACCGGCGGCGGAATGACCACAGCGCTGCTCAAATCTGTGGTGGAGCAGACCAACACCGCTGCCGAAGAAACGCCGCTGACGCTTTCCAATCTGGAGAGCTTGTACTTACCAAAAATAAAAGCGGGGTATCCCGGCCTGAACCCGGAAGATTTGCGCAACAAGGCAGGCATTGTTCTCAAGGAATATCTCGATTCGGTGAAAAGGCGCGCCCCCACGGCGGGCTTGGAGCAAGGCGCGGCAAAATCATTATGCGATTCCACGCGCTATCTTTCGGGCATAAAATATGCAAACTCCCCCTACACGCTTCATCAGGCGCTGATCAGCGGTTTTAACCACGGAAGAATCCGCATTGACATCGCTTATAAGTCGGACCGCCAGCGCAAGGCGACAGTTGAATTTGCATATATGAAAGAAACAGAAGCCACTCACGAAGAGCCTGAACAAAAATGTACCAATTGTGGCGCGGTACTCACCCGGGAGGCCCAAGCCACAGGTCATTGTCTTTATTGCGACCAGGTGTTCAAGGTGATCAACGAGTATGCGTGGCTGGCTGTTAAAATTATGATTCAATAAGGAGGATATGGAATATGGGACTGATTGCCCTCGGGAAAAATATATTTGGAATTGCGGGGCAAGCTATTGACTCGACATTTGCGGATTCGATTAAGGACTATTACCGCTGCGAAGGGATGAATGACGAGGTTTTGATGGCGCCGGGTACCAGGGTGATGCGGGAGGGAACCCGCAATCCCGGGTCATCCGAGGTCATCTCGGATGGCTCTGTTTTTGACGTCAGCGCCGGACAATGCGCCATTGTCCTCGAAAATGGCGCCATTCACGACATGGTTGTCTGTTTTACCGATGAAGGGGCCGGTCAGTATCAGTTTAAGACCGATCGTGTCGCATCCTTTTTTGGCACGGATAAGTTTGGCATCAATCTTAAAAATACCCTTGCGCAGATGGCGCAGCGGTTTACCGCCGGGGGACAGACGATGAATACCCACCGGATCATTTACATCAATTTGCGCCCGCTCAAAGGGATGAAGGCGGGTACCGGCGGGGTTACCTTCCGCGACGTCGAGATGAATATCACGCTGCAAATAGGGGTGCATGGTATCTTTTCCTACGCGATTGCAGACCCAATCACCTTCTACACCACCTGCATCAATGATCCCTCCCGCCCCTATGGCATTGGTGCCGGGGATGGCGCCGGCCTGCATGAAACCCTCAAGACGGCGCTCAAATCCAAGCTCAAATCCACATTTGCCGTCATCTCCCAAATGCAGATTCCATATGACCAGATTCAGGGGAACACCGATCTGTTTATCCGGGCTGCCAACGAGGCATTGGGAGACAGCTGGTCCCGTTACGGCATCCTCCTGGATCCGGTAGGCTCCAATTTCGAGCTGGACGCCGACGAAAAGAGCAAAAAACTAATTGAGGACTTTCAGCGCAGCCGTGCCTATGGGGGCAGTGACGCGGCCCTGCGTGGCCGCATCGTGGAAGGCCAGCTGGATGCCATGAATACAGCCGCCGGTAACAAAGCGGGTTCTATGGTGGGACTGATGGGTATGGGAATGATGGGGAATGTGCAGGGCATGATGGGAACCAGTCAGATGGTAAGCCCCATGCAACCGCAGCCGGTACAGCAACAACCGGCTGGTCAGCAGCCCGCAGCGCCGGTATCCCCCGCTCCTGCCGTTCCGGCGGATGTCCCGGATAATCAATGGATCTGTACATGCGGCGCCGCAAGCACATTGAAGTTTTGCGGTAACTGCGGCGCCCCAAAGCCGCAGCCACCGCAGGATACGGAATGGATCTGCACATGTGGAACCACAAATACATTGAAATTCTGTGGGAACTGCGGAACCCCGCGTCCAGCGCCTGTTCGCAGCTGTGGCAAATGTGGGTGGGAATTGCCCGCATTGGGGGATCGTCCAAAGTTTTGCCCCAATTGCGGCAACGCTCTAGTACTTCATCAGGGCTAAATTCTAAGAGCCTGTTTAGTATCTGGGCGTACCCGTGCTTTTGCGCATAATTTTGCCGAATTTTTGGCATGGAGGACGCAGCCTTGCTGACGCAAGGCAAGGACGACAAGTCAAAAAGACGGTGAAATTTTCCAAAATGACGGGTGCGAAAAGATGCTAAACAGGCTCTAAGGTCTGCCACTTTGTTCTGTTTAATCCAAAGCTGTCCGCCTCAAGACCTTGGCGAAACTTTTTCGGGAAAAAGCTTTCTCCAAACCTCTTCAAAAAGCTTTATATGAAAATATACCTTTTTAGCGGTGGCCGCACAGCTTCGCTATGACCGAATTCTGTGCCCGCTCGCTAATTGCCGGGGTAAAGCCCGGCAATTAGCGAGCGGGCACAGCGAAGCGACGGCCTCAGTTGCCGGAGGTTTGGCGGGGCGGCGGCCAAGCACATAGCAAAGAACACCTAATACTAATCTTCCATCAAATCGTCGAAAGCTTTACGGGTCTTATTGCGCCGTACTGCGTTGTCGTCCTTGCCGGGCGTCAGCCCGCCTGCGTCCTCCGCCTTGTCTGGCACAATAATCCCTCGCAAATCTTTTCGACCCTTTAACGGAAGATTAGTATAAAACTTGAAAAGGTCTTTTTGCTACTTTTTCTCCGGGGGAAAAGTAGGTTCAGCAGAGTACTGTAAATGTCTGGGTCTATGGTATACAGACGCGATAGTATAACAATACTCTAAATGGGAGCCAATAGAGAGGAATGGTCATTGAGATGAACGCGGAGATACTCTGTGTGGGAACCGAGCTGCTGCTTGGAGACATTGTAAACACCAACGCCACCTATCTGGCCAAGGAGCTGGCCAGCTGCGGCATAAACTGCTACTGCCAGACGGTGGTGGGCGACAACCCCCAGCGCCTGAGGGAGTGCCTGGAACAGGCGCTGAACCGGGCGGACATGGTGATCACCACCGGCGGCCTGGGCCCTACCTACGACGATTTGACCAAGGAGACGGTGGCGGAGTACTTTGGCCGCGACATGGTGCTGCATCAGGACACCCTGGACCGCATGCGGGGCTTTTTTGCGCGGATCCAGCGGCCTATGACCAAAAATAACGAAAAGCAGGCGATGATGCCCAAGGACGCCGTCATCTTTTTCAACGACCGGGGCACCGCCCCCGGCCTTGCGGTGGAGGGCGGCGGCAAAACGGTGATACTGCTGCCCGGTCCCCCCCGGGAGATGACCGCCATGTTCCAAAGCGGCGTGCGCCCCTACCTGGAACAGCGCAGCAAGACCGTATTGGTGTCCCACAGCATCCACCTCATTGGCGTGGGCGAATCCCAGGTGGAGCAGCAGCTGCGCGATTTCATGCTGGAGCACCAGAATCCCACCATCGCCCCCTACGCCAAGGAGGGGGAGGTGATGCTGCGCGTCACCGCCAGCGCTCCCACCAGGGAGGAGGCCGATGAGCTGATCTGGCCGGTGGTGGAGGACATCCGCGGCCAGTACGACAAGTATGTGTACGGTGTGGACGTGGGCACACTGCAAAACGCGTTGGTCATCGCCCTGAAGGAGAAGAACCTCACTGTTTGTACAGCGGAGAGCTGCACCGGCGGGCTGATATCCCAGCGCATCACCCAGATTCCCGGCTCCTCCGGGGTGTTCCACTGCGGCGTGTGCGCCTATGCCAACGATATAAAAACAGCGCTGCTGGGCGTCACACAGAGCACGCTGGAAACCCACGGGGCGGTTTCGGAGCAGTGCGCTTTGGAGATGGCCCGGGGTGCGCGCCGGATAAGCGGAGCCGATATCGGCATTTCCACCACCGGCATTGCCGGCCCCGACGGCGGCACCGAAACAAAGCCGGTGGGACTTGTGTATGTAGCCGTGAGCAGCCGGTGGTATGAACGCGCCCTGGAGCTGCGGCTGGGCCGTGGCTACGGCGATGAGCGGGAGAGCATCCGCAACGCCGCCGCCTCCAACGCCCTGGCCCTGGCCCTAAAGGCCGTGACAAAGTAAGTATTGTATAGACAATAATGTGCTGAATAGCCCGGATTACTATGTGCATTTCAAAACCAGGAATCTAGTATATGTCGCTCTATGATAAGGGATATTGAAACGAGCAAAATATTTTGGTTAAGAACCTGTTTAGTATCTAGGCGTGCCCATGCTTTCGCGCATAATTTTGCTGAAATGATGGGTGCGAAAAGATACTAAACAGGTTCTAAGAACAAAGTTATAGGATGTTACTGACTTGGGACTTGACTCGGCGGATGTTTGCTGCTGTCCAACTGGTGGTATTCTTCTGCCGGGACCGGTTCGAATAGCACTGGGCATTTTACCGCAAGTTAACCGCAACCATACGAAAGCCCATGCGCGCGACCGTGTACAAATTGAAGATGAAAAGTACATGGGCTTCGCGCCAACCTTTCTGTATTTTTGTAATTCTTTCATGCTATCCTCCTTCTACCATTGAACGCTCTATTTCCATCGTTTTCGACTGCTTTGCTCCAATAATACTAAACACTGACTAAAAAGCGACATAACTTGCGGTCTATTTTCCGCCCAGCGTTGTCATCCTCCTTGCCGGGCGACATGCCCCAATGCGACCACAGGTCGCAATGCGTCGTCTTCCTAGCTGGTCGAAAAATATCCTCGCAATTTATTATCACTTTTTAATCAGTGTTCAGTATAAATCTCCACAGAAAAATAGTTCCATACGACCAGGGAATCATTTATCAACCGTGTATAGCCATAATAGATAAAACAACTATGGTAGATTGCTTATCATTTACATACAGGGGGAAATTATAATGATTCTCAAATATGATATAAGTAAATTAAAAAATCTACTGCAGAGCTTTTACAGCTTCTCCAAAATTCGCATAGTTATTTTCGACAATAATTTAGAAAAGATAGCAGAGTTTCCTGACTATGATTGTGCTTTCTGTTCATTGATTCGTAAAGACTTAACCGCCAAAAAACGATGTCTTGCTTCCGACCGTTATGCATGTTCAAAGTGTCAGGAGGAGAATTCATTGTATTCATACACCTGCCACGCTGGACTTACCGAGACAGTAACACCTATCCGATATGGCAATATTATCATTGGCTACCTGATGTTTGGCCAGGTTCTTCAACAGAATGATCCCATTTCCTACTGGAATGAGGTAAAGAGACGTTGCAGCAGCTATAATGTGGATATGAATGAATTGTATAATGCTTACTGCAAAAAACAACCAATAAGTCAAGTGCAGATATGTGCCGCAGCGCAATTACTGGAAGCGTGTGCGGCTTACCTATGGTTGCAGAGATATATATTCATGGAAGAAGATAGTCTGCTGCTACGAATTGATGAATATATATCCGGACACTTGGATGCGGATCTCTCTGTGCCTATATTATGTCAGAGGTTCGGTGTTAGCAGATCAATGCTATATAAAATTACTAAAGAGTATTATGGATGCGGCGTTGAACAATTAATTTGTAGGCTGCGAATAGGTAAAGCAGAGGGTTTACTAAAATCAACCGACCTATCGGTATGTGAAATAGCGAACCAGGTAGGGTATTCAGACTATAATTATTTTATTAAGGTGTTTAAAAAAATGACAGGGATCACACCGGCAAAATACAGGAAACTGACAGAACAATCCACTGAGGAGAATTCTGCAATGTAATAGACCTTCTTTGATTAAAATAGAGGCGGGTAATATAAGCCCGCTACCCATTTGAAGAATATCCAAGTGTCCACATCATGGAGATTGTTTTTTTGATAATAATACTAATCTTCCATCAAATCGTCGGAAGATTAGTATAAGCTAGATTCGCTCGTAGGTCGTCACAAAGGTTAAAATCAGCACGGTAATCGGTAAAACAATTTCGGAAATTAAGGCTCTATTTTTTTCCAGACTAAACACATTTCAGAAGCCTAGGCGCTACCCTACGAGACGGTGGCCGCGAAATAAGGTGGGGGAACGCCCCACATACGAACATGTATGTGGGAATGCCGAGCGAGGATGCGCAGCTCATCCTTAATAAAAGTATGGAAACATAGCCATAGGAGGCAAAGAAAGGTCATGAAATATCGATTATCCAGTATTCGTTCCCAGATGATATTGGTTTTTATTATTTTTTCTATCGTTATTTCCGCCGGTATCGGATTGATTTGTTTTTGGACACTATACAACTCCATGTATAAACAAGCTGTGGACGCCTCGGTCAACGCGGTGAATCAGCTTAACATAGAAACAGAAGTGATGATAGCCAAAGCGACCAAATTACTTCAATGGGGAGACAGTATCGATGTAGAGAATTTTTTTTATGCCCAAGATCGCATAGCTGAAACGCGTCAATTGATTGAAACGGTGAAAAACTACAGGCTTTCAAAAATTGTTGATGATACTGTCAATAATATTTACCTTTTTGATGTAGACGGTACATCCTATAACGAACGAATCGGCATTTACCATAATGGAAATGACCTCAAAAGCCAAATCATATTAGAAAAGATAACGGAAAACCCGGAGAATCTGATTTATATTAGCGGCGATGAGATTGGTGAGGCGAAAGACATCATCGTCGTAGGCCGGGATATCCGACAACACGCAACACGCATGATCATCGGTCGTATCGCCGTCGAGTTCAAACCCGATGCAATAACGGGACTTTTTGATCAAACGTCATTTTGGCAAACTGGCTCGTTTTTTGTGGCCAGTAGTGAGGGCACTGTAGTTCTGGGAAATAAGACGGAAGAGGCACAACAAATAGCGGCTTGGATAGAGAATATGGGTGACCGCCAAACAGAATATACAGTATTACAAAACGCATATGGACAATTGCTGGTAGTTTTGAGCCCTATTCAAAATACGGGGTGGCGTCTTGTGGGATATGTCCCAGTGAAAGAGTTGATGGATGAATTCAGCGACATTTTGGAGCTTGCTTATTTAAACATTATAATCACTTTATGCCTCGCCCTGTTTTTATACGCGTTTATTTCTAAAAAGCTTACCGCGCCGATCGTGCGCCTGAAGGACCACATGCTTCAGGTAGCGGACGGTAATCTTGACGCTGTCATAGAACCAGTTTCCAATAATGAGTTTTCGACACTGGAAATCCAATATAACCGGATGCTCAACGACCTGCAATCACAGATCGAGCAGAATAAAAATGAACAAGAAAATCTTAAAAAAGCTGAATTTAAAGCTTTGCAAGCTCAAATCAACCCTCATTTTTTATATAATACGTTAGACACAATCATCTGGTTGGTGGCGGTAAATGAAAATGACAAGGCTATTGAAACAATTGAACAGCTCTCGATTTTCTTTAAAATCGGTCTGAGCAAAGGAATGGAATGGATTAGCGTCCAGGAAGAGATCAATCACCTATACAGTTATTTGTATATTCAGCAGATCCGATATAGCGATCTGCTGAAGTTTGTAATTCAAACCGACCAGGATATTCAGTCATATGAGATGTTAAAAATGACGTTGCAACCAATTGTAGAAAACGCAATATATCACGGGATTAAGAACAAAAAGCAAGGCGGAAAAATTAGAATTCGGGGCTATATAAATGAAATCGGCCATTTGATCTTTATCATTTCAGATACCGGCATTGGCATGAAAAAACAAACCAGGCTACAACTGATTGAGAGCCTGGATAAAAATGACCGCTCGTTTGAAGATAAGGAAAATGGTTTTGGACTTTATAATGTAAATAAACGGATTAAACTTTATTATGGCGAACCGTATGGAATTTCAATTTGGAGTAAGCTTGGCTTGGGTACAGTGGTGACCATCAGGCTTCATGTAACCAAGAAAGGAGAACAAAGTGTATAGCGTGGTTTTGGCCGAGGATGAAACATCGATCCGAGAAAACATCCACCGGGGAATCGATTGGGGCAAGTATAATTTCGAAATTGTTGCCGAGGTCTCCCATGGTGAAGATGCCCTTGAAGCAGTAAAGCAACACCAACCCGATCTGTTGATTACAGACATTCGCATGCCTTTTATGGATGGTTTGGACCTTTGTAAAATTGTCAAAAAGCTATATCCGGACATAAAAATCATTATTTTAAGCGGTTTTATGGAATTCGCGTACGCACAGGAGGCCCTTCGGATTGGGGTGCAGGAATACATTGTCAAACCTATTACGCCTACGAAGCTAATAAGAATATTGGTAAAATTAAATGAGCAACTGGAAGAAGAAGCGAGGAATACCGAAAACGTAGGCCAGTTATGGGACGAAATAAATAGATTGGAGAATCTGCTCAAGCAGAAGTTGTATGGGGATTTGTCTTCGTGCGATTTAAATGATGAAATTGCGCACGAAAAATTGTTAATTAATTTTCTGGAACAGGGATATATAGAAGAAGTAGAAAGTTTTACAGAGGAATATTTTTGTAAGTTTGTGCAGCAAATCTCGGATTCTCTAATTTACTATTCATACTTTATGATCAAAAATCTGGAGTGCTGCATCAAAGTAATCAAAGCTATGGGCGGGCAACCGAAAGATATTCTGGCAGTAACGCAGGATTTGGATAATTACATGAAACTAATAAACAATAAAGATCAGGCAAAACGAACAATAATGCAGTGTTATACAGACACAATGGCCTATAGGGATCGGCTTGCCTCCACATCCGCGGGAGTCGTCAGCCAGGCAAAACGGTATGTTGAACTGCATTATGATTCAACCGAGCTGACAGTTGGCGAAGTTGCGCGCCATGTGAACATGAGCGCCAATTATTTTAGTAATATATTCAAACAAAATACCGGCAATGGATTTGTAAAATACCTTACGAATTACCGGATAGAAAAGGCAAAAACCCTATTAAAAACCTCTAACTACACGCTGGCGGAAATCGCGGAACGGGTAGGATATTCCAGTCCCCAATATTTCGCTTCAGTGTTCCATAAAAATGTTGGGATTCCACCTAAAGAATTTAAGGTGATATAATAATCGAATCTGTAAAAATTATAAAAAATTCGTAGCAATCTACTGAAATCCTAAATCTTTTTCAAAATTATATAGATATTTAAACAGTTCCAGCGTTTTTTTTAATTGTCGGGTGAGAAATTTGTGTCTATGATAAATATGCGGAGGCCCAATATCAGCCTCTCGCTACTCTTGTGGGTAAAATTATGCACGATAATTAAGGAGGGAAAAACTTGAAAAAGAAATTGGTTTGCATGATGTTGGTGGTAACGTTTTTATTGACACTGTTTGTCGGCTGTAACGATTCGGGTTCCCAGGTTACCTTAAGTGCTCCTGCGGAAGGGTCGGACTCTACGGAGTCGGTGCCGGAGCCGGAAACGGCAGTGGAGCAATTGACTTTTGCGATCATTTATCCCAACATCCATCCTTTCTTTAATCAGATAGGAGAGGGCGCTGAGGACAAAATTGCCGAGATGGGTATTAATGTTGAATTGATTCTGCAGGGCGCGCAGAACGGAGATGTGTTTCAACAGATCCAAATAATGGAGGATCTGATTACACAAGGAGTGGACGGCATCGCTATCGGGCCATGTGATTCGGAAGCATTGACGCCCTATATCAACAATGCGATTGCGGCAGGAATTTCGGTATTGTGCTTCGATACCGATGCGCCGGATTCCGACCGGATCGCCTATGTAGGCACCGATAACTAC
>Ga0153939_1001004_pt1 | contig 11229 bp, 11 predicted proteins | sample TSNJ023MetaG_FD_104734 | JGI IMG/M metagenome (GOLD analysis project Ga0153939, IMG submission 104734) | Attine ant fungus gardens microbial communities from New Jersey, USA - TSNJ023 MetaG | ecosystem: Host-associated > Fungi > Mycelium > Unclassified | place: USA: New Jersey, Brendan T. Byrne... | reverse complement strand
TTAATACCTACACCACCACTGCGTATGATCTAGGAAATATGATGAACATCGTAAATTAATGAACCATTTGCTATTTTCCTTAACATATCTAAGTCAGTAGTCATGTAGAAATGGCACAACTCCCATGTAAGCGGATTATATGCGGTGATGTAGGCTTTTGTTGTTGGGTCAGTTATCATATTCGTATATTTTTCTTTCTCGTTATCACACATAGCCGCAAAATCAGTATTGATAGGAATGTCCATAGTTTGAATAAGTGCGAATTGCTGTTCAGATGTTTTCTTGATTTGTGCGTGTAAAACCATCCAATTATTGACTTGCTGCCAGCCAAAAGAATTTAGTATATTGTTAAAGGGACCACCCAACAAGAATTGGTTCATGCCATCTACCTTTTCCCAAAGGTAAAAAGGTGCGTATTGATTTTCATAGTTATTATATTTTGTCTTTTCTGCAATCAAATATGCTTTCATTTTAAGGTCTGGGAATCCATCTGTTTTACTTCCGCTATCACTAACTCTTTTTCTGATTATGCTCATATCATAATCATTTGGTAGTATAATATTGTATTGCATAGCAATCATAAAAAACACATCCTTTTTTGTAAACAATAATCCAATATTTTATTATTGTCCTGTCTTTGGTAATATAAATTCATTACCCTGTGTCCATTTTATCATAAATATACAGAAAATAAAAGTTAGTTTCCCGTTTTCTTTCCCCTTGATTTAAACACGTTATATTGATTCCTGCATCTGCCAGAGCAGAACTCCGTGTGGCCATGCGTGGCGTAAAACACCTTGCCACAATGCTTACATTTGTGCAGTGGAGCATTACTTTGGTTATCAAGCTAACACATACGGTATTGCCTTATATGAAGAACATAATAATGGAATTATAATAAATGTTTCATCCAATTCAGCCTATGCGATTGTTAGAAAAAACGCTATCTATTCTGGTAGCAAAGCCTTTATTAAACAATTTACACATGGTGTATTTATGGATATGAAGGATTATAACATAAAGGTATTATTAATTGAGGTGTATAGATGGATAACGAAGAATGGATATATTGTCCTGTCTGTCATTTCCCACCTAAAATTAATAATCTCTGGTTTTTATTTCTCTGAAACCACGGAATAAATATACGCCTAATACTGCATTAAATCCCGTTGCCGCAAATACGCTAAATCGTTCGGGAACACCAACATATTCTATCGGTACAATGTTTATGCCGATAGCCCCTGCAACCATCAATAACAAAGCAAATATTGCCCAGATAGCTAAGGTCTTATATTGTTTATCACGATAACCACCGAGCATAATAACCACTAATGAAATAATAGATAGGACTATCACTAATACGGTTACGACAACATGCATGATGTCTTGAAACTTCCCCGCATAACCACTATTGGTAAGCGGAAATACGGCATAGCCAATACAGGATACCCAATTCATGGCAGCAAATAGATAAATGCCGACTCTTAACAGCTTATTCAGCTTACCTTGAATAAACACGCAGACCATCATGATCGAAATCATGCCGCAAACACCATATAAGGAAGAAAGCTGCTTCCATAACATGCTTGAGGGTGCATTCATCGCACTCAAATCACTGACTGCCTGTGCCATCCAACTATATCCGGGATATGCAAGCGGACTGAAAATAACCGCTGCCGTATAAGATAACAGACTGACTACACCAAGTAATCCCAACCACCTAATTAATGTTCTTTTTTCATTCATTCTATCAACCTCTTTTCCACGGTCAAGCAGTATCAAGCCAGCCGTTTGCTTTCCAATAAGCTTTATCCTGCGGAACGTCCCAATTCATGCACTACATAAACCGCATACAGATAAAATGAAATTTTTGTCCTGTCCTTACTTTGACTTTGTTATTTTCTATTCTCAAAGCCAAAGCTGTCATATTCTGTTCCAATTTTCCCAATTTCTTTTCCTTAGCATCTTTCAGACACATAGCACCACTTGTAAACGAATAAGTCCATATAACAGATATTCCCCAGTTATCAAGATTCGTTTTGATATCTGCTATCGCTTTCTTCATGCCAACGCCTGCACCTACAGCAATAATAACAGCTTTTTTGTAAAACATTGTTTCCTTTGGTCTGTGATTCATCCACAAGACGAAATAGCATAACGTCTAATCCTCCTTGCTTTGATACAGATGATTAAATTGCCGTATGTGTTGTTCCAAAATAATGAGCACTTCTTTTTCTCTTTCAGGATGACAATCGCATAAAGTTAGCATCAAGTACATCGGGGCATAAAAATGGAGTGCCATAATCTCGGAATTTTCCTGTTTCATAACGCCTGCCCCTGAGAGAAGACCGAACAACATCCCTTGATAGGATAAGGGGTCATCTATATATTGTTTTGCATAAAGGGCAGACAGTTTTTGATTGCGATATTGCCCTATCGTCAACATACGCCGAAACTTTAGTGCGTAATCATCATGCAAAAAGTAAAGAAATAGTCCCTTCCCCATTTCAATCAACTGTTCTTCACTAATATTCATAAATAATCCCATATCTTTATCTGCATCCATTCCATTCATCTGCATGGGAGTTACCCAACTTTTATAACGTTTTCCCATTTCATCAAGAATAGCGTCAAAAATATTTTGCTTGCTCTTATAATGCTTATATAAAGAGGGTGCTTTAATCCCCACTGCATTCGCTATGTCTGCAACAGTTACCCCTTCATAGCCGTTAATGGCAAACAGACTTAATGCTTCGTCTAAGATAATTTGTTTGGTTCCTTTATTTTCTATCATTCTTCTCACCCCTGTAACATCACAATTCTTGATATTTCAATCAAACCGATTTTAAATATAATTGATCCTGAAAGGATAAAAAATGTTATCTTTCGATATTTTTGATTACGAATGAAAATAGAAGATAGAGTAGAAAAACCTATAACAGCACCCCCTAAATAGGCGAGGTTAATCTGCAACGATTCTAAAGAGAATAACCCTGTGCCATCTTGTAACGCTTCCGCATAATCATCTCGCAAGACTACGAAAATACACAATAATAATCCAGTGATTGCAAGGATAAGTGTCTTTCGTCCCCATTTTTCAATTTCCCTATGTTTTGTGGAAGTTATAATAATGTAAATTAAAACTGCAAGTAGCAATACTGTTGATAGGATTGACCATAAATCTCCAAGAAACAAAGTAAACATATACGTTCTCCTTTAGGCTAATATTTATTAGCTATAATATAGGCTAATAAATATTAGTTGTCAAGACAATTAAGCAAATCCGTTCAAAAATTTTTAATTTAGAACTTTGAACTCTCTTAACAAGAAATATTCCCTCTTATAGGTAGAACTTGTATACTCGTTTAATAAGCACTCCCTGAAAAGAGAATAGCGGCAGAGATTTCGCCTCCTGCCGCCTTTCTTTATGCGTATATATGATTTCCTTATTCACATCCATAGCACCGCTTTCTGCAAGATCCAAACTTTAAAGTAATCTAAACTTTCTTTCAAGAAGCCAGAAAATACTGACTTCTTTACAAGAAAAAGTTTTTACTTTTCGGATTCTCCTTATGAATTTTTTTGAATGGCTTTTTCTATTGTCCATTTATTTTCAGCCTTGATTTCATTCCACGACATGGAAGATACAGTAAATGAGATGCGGTATGTTTTTGCTATTTCCCAATAATACATTTGCCTCGCCATACTTTTTGCTGTTCCCTTTGCTCCTATTCCTGCCGTTGTAGAAATAGCCACCCCTGTTTTGAGATGTTCTGTCCTTTCCAAACATTATTCTCCATTCTTTGTTAAGAGTTCGTTTGCTTCTTTGCACCAGTCCAAATAAGCACGATAAGTTTTGATACCAAATTTCACAGTAAGCAAATAGTATTTATGAGTGGCATCATCGTCAATGATTTCTTTCAGGCTCTTTTCTGCACCTAAAAGATAAAGCATTTCTTTCTCAATTTTTTCTTGGAATGTCTCGATATGCAATATTGCCTGCGATACCCCTTCCTCGTTTCCAAAGAAAAGTTTAAGCAATGTTTCATAACGAAGTTCGTCCTTTTCAGCAGGCATTTTTAACCATTCTTTTAAATACCTGCGTCCATCATCCGTTATAGTATATATTTTCTCTTTAACCTTTATATGTAGCCCTGGCAAATGTAATAGCCTGCGGAACTTTGTGCCAATTACCATAAACGGAGCCATCCAACAAAAGTAATGACAGAAAACTCTCTTTCCAAACAAGACTGATGGTATAAAAATCAGGAGTACGATACCATAATAGATGATATAACTTTGAATGGAGGAAACAGAAACTCCGTTTTCAGTTTCAAATAAGAAATCTACCGCCACGATTTTTTCACTGTGAAAATAGCAGAAAACAACTGCGGATAACCAAATATTCCATATTATGTATTTTATATTGTTTTTCCAACCTTGTTTTGGCTTTTTATCATTGATTGCGAAAGCACATTCCTGTAATCCACCTGCTGGGCAAAGATAAGCACAAAAAAATCGTCCAAATAGAATAGAGAGTAAAAACATTAATACAAAAATAATGAAACTTCCATTGATGACTCCGTTTAAGCCTGCATTAATAATCAAAGCAGGACTAAAGTAATATAGCGTAATAGGAAACAGCAATAACGATACTGTTATGAATGTTTTTCTAATTTTTTGTCTATTCATTTCAATCCTCCTATATATCAATCTGATATATAGGTCAAGATGTTTATATCTTTGTTCAGAAAAATTCACACTGCCAAAGAATTCAAGTAAACTCCCCGAAAAGAAAAAGCGACAAAGGATGAACCTCTACCACCTGATAATTATGTGTAAATGATTTCTTTCCCCACTATCCCCATAGCACACGCCCATATATTATTATTCACTTTCTGTACCCATTCCATAGGCTTTTCTGCCTTTAACTGCTCTGTTCTTCCTTGTACCTGCTTCATTGCTCTACAAGCATTTCAAAGAGTACCGCCTATTTTCTCAAAGATTGATTTTTCCATTATGCTACCTCCGTTATCGTATTTTTACTTTGACTGTCTTTGTATAAACTGCTTTGACAAGCATTTCATCCACGCAGTCAGTATAACTGCTCTTCGCTATCAGTGTATTACGAAACTCATTTATTATTTATATTTTCTAACCCCATTGACAACGGCATTTTCATATGCTACACTTATATAAACTGACCGCTGGTCTAAATGAGAGGTGACTTGATAGTGCGCAGGATAAAAAAACCGGAAGTGAGAAAAAGCGAAATATTGGATGCAGCACAAAAACTGTTTACTGAAAAGGGGTATTCCAAGACTACCGTGACCGACATATTAAATGTGCATGGCTTATCTAAGGGTGTGTTTTATTATTATTTTAAATCCAAAGAAGAAGTTATGGACGCTATTATCCAGCGTATCGTTGACGCCGAATTCGCCAATGCGAAAAGCATTGCTGCTAATCCTGAGATGACACCGCCACAAAAACTATGTGCGATTTTGATGGGGCAAGGGTTGAGCGAGGAGAATACGAAGGATAAGGAAGAAGTGATTAATCAATTTCATTTTGCTGAAAATGCAGAAATGCACCAAAAGAGTTTAGTACAGACTATAAAGTACCTCTCCCCCATCCTTGCCGAAATCGTCTTGCAAGAAAAAGAGAACAATGTATTTTCCACCGATTACCCGCAGGAATCTGTAGAGTTTTTTATTGCCGCAGGCCAATTTATTTTCGATCAGGGATTATTCAAATGGAGCGAGGAAGAACTCTTACGGCGTGTTATGGCTTTTATTGACTTAATGGAAAAAACATTAGGAGTTGAACAAGGCTATTTTGCTGAAATCAAAAAGGCATTATTATAATTTAATGTTTAAATGTTATTTTTACCAATTAATGTTTAAATATTATTTTTGCCAATATATAAACCGGCGGTCAGTCTAAATATTGCAAAATAGCATAATTTGATTATGCAGAAAGAGGTGTTTGTAAAATGCAAAACGAGAACACATTTACCATTACCCCATCGCCTAAAAACTTCAATTTAATGGTGCTGGGGCAAATCATTTCAATTTTGGGGTCGGCACTGCTGCGGTTCGCACTCTCCCTGTATGTTTTGGATACAACCGGCAGCGAATCTTTATTTGCCACCCTGTATGCCATATCCAATATACCGCTCCTGCTTGCCCCGCTGGGAGGAGCAATCGCAGACAGGTTCAACCGACGCAACCTGATGGTCATATTCGATTTCACAAGTAGCACAATTGTATTATGCCTGATTTTGCTTATGAGCACGGGCAACATCTCCGTTTTCATGATCGGCGTTATCATGGTGCTCCTATCTATTATCAGCACCTTGTATGCCCCCGCCGTCACCGCAAGCATTCCCCTTTTGGTTGAGGAAAACAAGCTAGAAGGAGCAAACGGACTTGTCCAAGCCGTACAGGCACTGTCCGCTGTCGCTGCTCCGGTTTTGGGTGGTATCTTGTATGGGTTGATGGGGGTTCAAACCGTTATCATATTCAGTTGTATTTCCTTTTTCTTGTCCGCCATTATGGAGATTTTTATAAAGATACCGTTCGTGAAACGAGAGCAAACCGGACACATTATACCGACCATCGCAAAAGATATGAAAGAAGGCTTCGTTTACGTTGTTAAACAGAAATTCATATTGAAAGTTGGCGTAATTGCGGTTTTGCTGAATCTGATTTTGTCTCCTTATTTCCTTGTCGGAGCACCGATTGTTCTGCGGGTAACAATGCAAAGCAGCGATGCCTTATATGGCATTGGAATGGGGCTCATTAACTTTGCCACAATATTAGGTGCACTATCCGTTGGGCATTTCTCGAAAAAAATGAGTCTGAAAAAGCTGCACCGCTGGATTCTTGGTGCCGCTTTGATGATGATACCTATGACGTTGTCCTTAATGCCGTTCATGCTTGAACTTGGGTATTACCCATCGTTTACCGTGTTTATGCTGGGTGCGATTCCAATAGCGGCGAGCATGACGATAATATCCATTTATATTATTACAAAGGTTCAGAAGGTAACGCCAAATGAAAACCTTGGAAAAGTCATGGCTATTATGATGGCGGTCGCACAATGTGCCGCACCGCTGGGTCAGATACTGTACGGCGTAATTTTTGAAACATGGAGCACACAAATATTTATATCCACATTATTTGTCAGTGTTGCGACGTTGCTTTTGAGTGTTTTGACACAGCATCTGATGAAAACCGAAGAGGAACCGGTATAATGATTGGCAGAATGCTTAAAAAGGATTTACTAAGAAATCAAGTAATCTCCGTAACCATGTTCCTGTTTATCACGCTTGCGGCTTTATCAATTTCCTGTGCGGTGGGAGTCATCACGGAAATTTCCAGTGCGATGGAAAACTTATTTGAAAAAGCGAATATTCCGCATTTTACACAGACACACATCGGGGAAATCAATCAACAAGCTATTGACAGCTTTGCCGCCGAACATGCTGATCTCATAGAAAGCCATCAAACGGGAGAAATGCTCAATGTAGATGGTGCCAACATCTTTTTGGGGAACAATGAGCGTTCGGAAGCGGATAATATGCAACAAAACGCTTTTGTAAAACAAAATACCGAATTTGGATTTTTACTCGATATGAACAATAACGTGTTGCAGCTTAACGACGGAGAAATAGCCGTGCCAGTGTATCACAAACAAGAATATGACTTACAAATTGGGGATACCATCAGGATTCAATCCGAAAATTTTAGCAAGGAGTTTACGATTGTTTCTTTTCTCAGGGACGCACAGATGAATGTTGCCTTAGCAGAATCGAAACGGTTTTTGGTGAGCGATAACGATTGGTATACTTTACAGGATAACATTGGAGAAATCGAATACCTAATTGAGTTTAGGCTGCATGACCTAAACAGTATTGGGGAGATGGAAAGCCTGTATCTGTCCGCCGGATTGCCCCAAAAAGGGCAATCTATTACGTATTCGTTGTACAGGTTAATGAATATCTTGTCGGATGGTATTGTGGCGGCCGTTATGATTCTTGTCGCTGTTTTACTGGTTATGATTGCCGCCTTGTGTCTGCGTTTTACCATGATAGCCGCAATTGAGGAAGATTATCGGCAAATCGGCGTAATGAGGGCTATTGGCCTTAACCACAAGGATATAGGAAAACTGTACCTTACAAAGTATGTCGTAATGGCAGCGGTCGCAAGTATAGGCGGTTACGCACTTTCTTTCATTATGGAGAATATATTTACAGCAAATATCAGGCTGTATATGGGGAAAACGGAAAAAACTTTATTTAGCAGACTGCTTCCAATGATTGGCACGGGATTCGTTTTTCTTGCAGTTGTCTTATTTTGCAGACTGGTACTCCGCCGCTTCCGGCACATATCCGCTGTAGAAGCCATACGAACCGGGAGCTCGTCCGACAACGGGAAGATAGTCCGAAAAAGCTTTCCGCTGCATAAAAGTAAAATTCCTGATGTGAACATATTTCTTGGAATAAAAGAAGTGTTTGGGCGTTTTAAGGTATATGTATTATTGTGCTTTGTTTATATTATTTGCACGTTTTTGATAATCCTTCCATTAAACACACTAAACACCATTCAGTCCCCAGATTATATCACCTATATGGGCGTGGGACGAAGTGATATGCGAATCGATATACAGCACGGCGATATGAACATGCAGTATGACGATATAATGGCGTATCTGCAAAACGATGGGGAGATTGAGAAATATGCTGGCTTTTTTACCGGTATGTATGAGGCATTAGCCCCCGATGGAACGAATGAAAGAATCCGAATAGAGAGCGGAGATTTTTCCGTATTTCCGCTTACGTATATGCAAGGCTCACCACCGAGTGAGGTGGGGAAAATCGCCCTTTCCGTTATGAACGCAGATGCGTTCGGGAAAAAAGTAGGAGAGCAACTGACCGTTTTGGTAAACGGACAAGAACAGCATTTAACGGTCTGCGGAATTTATCAGGATACAACAAACGCGGGCAAAACAGCAAAAGCAATTCTGCCCTATGACACCGAAAACATCCTTTGGTATATCGTGTACATGGATATAAACGACGGTGTGGATATTTCCGCAAAGTTGGATGAATACGCCTCGACTTTTTCCGAAACTAAAGTGAATGAGGTGGGTGAGGTTGTCCGGCAAACAATGGGGAATATCATAGAGCAACTTAAATCCGCGACGATATTTGCGTTCGGGATTGCCATCGGAATAGCAGTGCTGATAACGGCAATGTTTTTCAAAATGCTTACGGCAAAAGAGGCTCCTCAAATCTCCATCATGCGGAGCGTCGGATTTTCCATGAAGGATATACAGGTTCAGTACGTTACCCGCACGACGATTGTCCTGCTGATTGGCATCGTTATGGGAACACTGGCGGCGGGGACGCTTGGGCAAAGCATGGCCGCTCTGATGATTCCGGGCACATCAAGCATAAAGTTTGTGGTCAACCCACTTACCGCTTATCTTCTTTGTCCGATTTCAATAATAGCGGCGGTTATTATCACATTATGGTTTGTGGTTGTTTCCATGAAAAAAACAAGCGGATTTATTATGTCCGTGGAATGAAGGAGAAAATAATATGAACAACATATTGGAAGTAAGGAAACTGAACAAAACTTACGCCATAGGCAAAAATAACAACCAACAGGTTTTACGGAATGTAAATTTGGATATAAGTCAGGGCGAGTTTGTGTCCATAATGGGCCCATCTGGCTCCGGCAAGTCAACGCTGCTCTACAATATCAGTGGCATGGATCGTATGACATCTGGTAGCGTGAAATTCTGCAACAAAGAGATTGCCAAAATGGGCGAGGATGAATTGTCAAAGTTGCGCCTTAGAATGATGGGCTTCATCTTCCAGCAAAGCAGCCTGCTCAATAACCTGAGTATCTTTGACAACATTATTCTCTCCGCTTTTATGGCAAAAGCGGAGAGCCGTCAAGCTACGAACGAACGAGCGACACGGCTTATGGAACAAACTGGGATTCTGGAGCTCGCAGACAATAATATTACCCAAGCGTCGGGCGGTCAGCTTCAACGGGTGGCCATTTGCAGGGCGTTAATCAATAATCCGCAGATTGTTTTTGGTGACGAACCAACGGGTGCATTAAATTCAAAAGCGGCGGAGGAAGTGATGGATATTTTGGCGAAAATCAATCAGTCCGGCACGACGGTTCTGCTTGTTACCCATGACGCGAAGGTCGCAGCGAAAACCGAGCGGGTGTTGTTTATGACGGATGGAGTTATCACCGGTGTAAAGCATATTGGAAAATATAAAAAAGAGAACGGTGATATAAAGGTGCGAGAAAATCGTCTTTCGGATTGGCTTTTACAAATGGGGTTTTAGTACAATTTTTATTGAACAGTTTAAGCAAGCTGTACCCCTACCATCAAAGTATCGCAACAGCTTGATAATCTAAATTATCTAACGCAATAAAAAATCCACTAGACTATTCATCCTAGTGGAAATACAAACATTTTAATTATTTAGTTTGTCTACTTGACTCAATCACATCAGATTATCAAAAGTTAATCCGGCCGTTTTTAATGTTCTTTATTTAAATCTATATGCTATTCCTTATCTACAACTATAACTTGGACTTCTTCATCTTCAAATTTATTCAATTCATCTATAACGGCGTCCCAATCTGTGATCAAGGTGTCAAATTTATTAGCGTCACAGACTTTAATAAAGGTTTTAAATCCTATCTTTTGATTGGGCATCATAAGAATTTTCTGTCTTGAGTTTTCTATAACCGTCCGCTAGAATGTCGCTGTTTCATCCTCATCCGTGCCATTTGAAAAGCCGAAAACTGCATACTTGGTAGTTGTTATCAGTGTGCACTATTAACTCAGTTTTTACTTGAATTAACTATAGTTAGCTCCTTATAATAATGCACATGCTTTTTGATTAACTTGATAAATTCCTTCATACTTATCATTAATTAACGGTGTTACTTTTTCTGTTTTATTTCGTACGATCATTTTGTAACAGAAGTATGGAATAATCCATAAGATAGCTCCAATGAAACCAAAGATGATACACCATAGTATATTTGGAATAACTGCTGTTATTGCGAAAACTGCTCCGGCCATGGATGCACACCCAATTACTCCTATAAAATAAGCTATTGCTGAGCCTAGTAAAGTTTTTGATTGCTCTAAATTATCAAGTTCCTTAATATTGCTTTCAAATTGTTG
>Ga0153939_1001002_pt1 | contig 11234 bp, 9 predicted proteins | sample TSNJ023MetaG_FD_104734 | JGI IMG/M metagenome (GOLD analysis project Ga0153939, IMG submission 104734) | Attine ant fungus gardens microbial communities from New Jersey, USA - TSNJ023 MetaG | ecosystem: Host-associated > Fungi > Mycelium > Unclassified | place: USA: New Jersey, Brendan T. Byrne... | reverse complement strand
CATCAGCTGATATAATTGTACCGATTGTTATGTGTCATCGCATTTTTTATCAGAATCATGATGCTCTTTTCTAATATAATATTGCATGTCTTCTAAAATTTTTCTATTTGCTGCTATAATATCGGCCAGAATACCTATCATCCAACACATAAAACCTAATAACATTAAAGTACTTGCCAATATAAGAGACTGAACATGCCCTCCTGCCTGGTCAGTAATCATAAAAATAAGATATCTAACCCCCAATGCCAATCCTGTAATAAATGGTACTAAACCAGTAAATGTAAAAAATCTTAAAGGCTTATACATAATATATGCTCTGATAATAGTAATCATAGATCTTTTTACATATCCAAATATACTGTTAAACAGTCTGGATGGGCGCAGCTCTGGATTTGTCCTTATGGGTACGGCAGTCATGGCTATTTTTTCCCTACCTGCCTGTACAATTGTTTCCAAGGTATAAGTATACTCATTGATTACGTTCAGGCGCATTGCTGCTTCCCGGCTATAAGCTCTAAAACCTGAAGGTGCATCCGGAATGTCTGTGTTAGAAGCTTTCCTGACTACCCAGCTCCCAAAATACTGCAGCTTCTTCTTCACAAAACTCCAGTGCTCTGTATCCTCAATCGGTCTGGCGCCAATTACTATGTCTGCCTCACCGTTAACAATCGGTAATACCAGTTTCTTTATATCATCTCCATTATATTGATTGTCTGCGTCAGTATTCACAATAATATCTGCTCCATTGCGCAAACATGCATCAATTCCTGCTTTGAAACCTTCTGCCAAGCCCTTGTTACATTTAAAATTTATTACATAATTCACTCCCCAATCTCTCGCAACCTGAACTGTATTATCCGTACTGCCATCATTAATAATTAAGTATTCTATAACATCTATACCATCAATGGATTTTGGTAAATCATTTAAAGCTATCTCTAAAGTTTCTGCCTCGTTATAACAAGGTATCTGAATAATAAGTTTCATGTATAAACCCTCCTAATTACTTACAAATTCCGTATATTTCTTACAAATAGTTTCCCAAGAGTAATTTTCAATTGTATATTGTTGGAATTCTTTCGCCTTGCTTTTAAAATAAAGACGATTCCCCAATATTTCCTTTATTTTCTGTTCATACATTTCAACATTTTCACTATCTAGCAGATAACCATTCTTTTCATCTATAACTGCATCTGAAATTCCTTCAATTCCAGAAGCTAAGACAATTAATCCTGCTGCACTGGCTTCTACTGCAACAATGCCAAAACCCTCCATATCATTCTCAACTTGTATATTAGGCATAACAAATACATCAGATACAGAGTAACACTCTAATAATTCTTCTTCACTAATACGTCCAAGCAAATGAACATTGTTTTTCTGACAACTTCCTATTGCCTCCTCAATCTTTTCTTTCTCATTACCATCCCCAATTACTAGATAGTGTACTGGATAATCATTTAGTCGTGACATGACATTCCTTATAAACCATTCGACACCTTTTCTTTTTACTAATCTCCCAACTGTAATAATTATTAAATCGTTGTCATTAATACCGAATTTACTTTTAAATCTTGCACTAGCTTCTTCCGAGATATGTTGATTGGCAGTTACTTCAATACCCGGTGTAATTACCGAAGTACAAAGGATTCCTTTTGCCTCAAGAGCATCTCTTGTTCCTTTGCTAATACATACATATTCATCTGCACTATGCTTCAACCACATTTTTAAATATAACTGATAAACAGAGTTATCAAACAAAAAGTCTAATCCATAAATGATTATTTTACGTTTTGTTTTTCTGGAACACAATTTAGCTATATTACCCAAAAAACACAATACACTGTCACCAATTAACAACACATCATACTTCCTGATGTTTATCATAACATAAAATAATACATATGGGAAAAACCAAATCAAATTAATTTGATGCTTTCCCAATGCAATAATCTTTTTATCAATTATTCTCTCATCAAATCCGTTAAAAACGTGATAGCAAAAATTTTCCATTCCTCCTACCTGTGGAGGATATTTTCTTGTAATACATAATACTTTTTTTCTCTTATTCATAGTATATTTACTCCATAAATTCATTAAATTCTTTACAGTTAAACACTAATCATAAACAATTTTAATAATTGAAAATCCAAGCATTCTTCCATCTCCTGATTCATAATCACTTGGTATCCATGAATTACTTCTAAACAATAGGTCCATTTATATTTAGGACCGAAGTGTTGGAAGGCATATCAATAGATATATCAGTAAATGGATATAATGTAGAAAATGTTTTGATATGTAATGTATAACTTATGAATTTACCTTGTTTCTGCTACTAGAAAAATATTTATATGCGATGTGGTTTTATGGGTTTAGAGATTCTCCATAACCATTATAATCTTTTCTGTATCTGGATACAATACATACGCATGATATTTGATTTCCTCAGCTCAGGTAGTATTTAATGATTGTAAACCTATTATAACAAAGGACGTGATACAAGGGAAGAAGAAAAATAAAAAGAAAATTATCCAAAAAAAATTTAGACAGGTAGAATCAAAGCATTTCTTATCAATAACTAAATAAAAAAGTATGGATAAGTATTGTAATATATAAATATTTCTAAAAATTATAATGCGTCAGCTTTGAATAAACCCAATTTTACTTGACAATCAATACCAAATAACCCTAAAATATAAAGTATGTAAGCGTAATGGATATAAAAATTTTGTAAATCTCAATAACATGAATAGGAGGAAGCTAATTTGAACGAATTAAAAAAAGGAAAAAATGTAGTAATTTCAGAAGGCTGTAAGGTAGGTAAAAATGTAATTTTGGAAGATGATGTTTTCTTGGATTATGGTTGCATTATAAGAGATAATGTGACTATAAAAAAAGGAACTACTATTGGCGCAAACTGTATAATAGGGGAATATCTTTCAGATTGGTATACCAATCACGAGAATAAATCACATCCATTGATTATTGGCGATAATTCCATTATTAGAAGTGGATGTATTATATACGGCAATACAACAATTGGAAGTAATTTTCAAACAGGCCATCATGTAACTATTCGTGAAAATACATATATTGGAAGTAATTGTAGTATAGGGTCACTATCTGATATTCAAGGATTTTGCACAATTGGTAATTACGTAAGATGCCATAGTAATGTGCATATTGGACAAAAGTCCGTTATATATGATTACGTTTGGATTTTCCCTTATGTAGTGTTGACAAATGATCCAACTCCACCAAGCGAAATGTTATTAGGTGTCACGGTAGAAAATTTTGCAGTTATTGCAACTGGTAGCATTATACTTCCAGGTGTTACTATAGAGGAGGATAGCCTGGTTGCTGCAGGTGCTATTGTAACAAAGGATGTTAAGAAAAATACAGTAGTTGGTGGGAATCCAGCAAAAAATATTTCAACTACAGATAGAGTAAAAAACCGTGAAACAGGAGAATCAGTATATCCTTGGAGATACAGTTATGATCACAATATGCCATGGCAGGGTATAGGATATGATGAGTGGATAATGAATCATAATATGAGTTAGTATTTGTGATCGGTAAGACCACGAAGTGAAATATCTCCCGGCAAGTAATAAGATAATTGTCCACAATGGGATCTTCTATTGAATGGTATTAAAAGATGAAGAACTCTAAAAGGAGGTAGAGGGACATAAATTAAATATAGTAGCAGTTGTTGTGAATTGTTTATGGTTGTGTTTTGACAAATCAACAATAATACAAATATACAAAAACTGCTACTATTTCTTTTATTATTTTGGAAAAAGTAGTGAAAACTTGTAACGGTGGCTAGCCGTTACGCTAGCGACTTTGTACAATAAAACAATTTGCATTTATGTCCAAAAAGAACTTGCCAAATCAATACATAATAAAAAAAAATCAATTTTTTCTAAAAATAAATCGCTTACTGATTATATAGTTTGATATAGTGTTAATTGTCATAACTGCAAGTTTTGATGCAAATAATGGAAAATTTGCACTAAGTAAAATCCACATAGCAATACTATCAAACACTATAGAAAAAACTCTCATAAGCATAAACTTTATAAACGAGTTAATTTCGATTTTAGTTTTAAACACAAAATAATTATTGGTAAAATAAGCCAAAATAACTGAAAGTACAGTTGAAATAAAATTTGCTATTAAATCCATAAAATATAAATTTAGTATATACAAAAGCAAAAGACCAAAAACGATATTTATTACACCAAAAATCAAATAATTGATTGTCTCACGATATTTTGCTATTATTTTATTAACCATCTCAATACCTTACCCGTTTAAATAATTTTTTACTACATCAAAATAATCTAAAGCATGTTTTATGGCAGCATCCATATCATAGTACCGAAAGTCTGCCAACCTACCTAATAGGAATAAATTACTATATTCTTTTGAAAACTGTAAATATTTACTATAAATAGCTCTACTATCTTCAGTCAAAACAGGATAAAATGGTTCATTTTCTGCTAATCTGTTAGCTTTATACTCCATCGGATATTCAGTTGCTACAACCGTACCTTTACATACTGACTCATCCAACATTTGCTTCTTAAACTCAGTCCGGCGAGTATATCCGTCCGCTTGCGGATAATAAACAACTTCACAGGGAAGCATACTGTCAACCTCATAATAATCGTATTTTATATCCAAAGTGCGATATGGCAATGCTCCATATTTCATTCCAAATAGTTCATCTATAGGTCCAGTAAAAATTAGGCATTCAACAACTTCATCATCATAATATACAATTTTTTTCTCTTCATTAAGCTTTATATGATCTATTGCGTTTGTATTTAACTCTACACAAATGTTATCATGAGACAACATTTCTTTGAATAGATTTGTATAACCTTTTACAGGCATAAAATAAAAATCTAAGGATCCTTTACGATCTGAAAAATCTAAAATTAACGGTGTTCTATCAACAATACTATAATCTAGTTCTTCGGGAGTATGTCCCCACATTTTCGCAACATAATTTCGATAAACCTTTTCAAATAATAAATTTGCAAGGCTTACAATCTCGGTATCATCACACCGTATTATTTCATACATAGAAACCGTACGTTGTTCTCCAAATTTGTTTCTGAATTTTTTAAACAAGATAGATGCTTGTTTTGCTCCTACTAAATCAATTATTGTTTGAAAATTATATGGACAAAAAATATACTTTTCATCTATAAAAGTTCGCGTTTTAAATACATGCTCATATAAGTCTGTGTATTGTGTAACATATTCAACAACATCATATTGATTTGTACAAAAGTAGTGTGGTCCATATCGTTGAATTAATATATTGTGTTCATCATACTCATCATACATATTACCCCCTATATGATTTCGTTTTTCGATAATTGTTACTTTTCGGTTTAGTTTCTCAGCAATTTCCCGTGCGATAACTGCACCAGACCAACCGCTACCAACAACAATGATTTTTCCCATGTTCATTTATTAACCTCTCCACTCTATTTATAATATGAATAATACTATTAATGATATCTTCATTACATTTGTATTCAAGCATTAAAGCAATAAGAAATCATCATAGCTACGAATGTATTCACTCCCATCGTAGTACTCACTTGATAGAACAAGTAAAACTGAATCAGAAGAAAAATCGTACATATCTTTCCATATCATTTTGGGCAAGTATAGCCCGATATTTGGTCGATCCAAATTAAAAACTTTTTCATTGCCATTACAATCGATTGCCCTGATTTTGGATGTACCTCTTACATTAATCATGCAAAAGGCAGAATGTCTATTGGCATGTTGACCTCGGACAACTTTGGAATCAGAACCATAAATATAAAAAATGCGTTTGATATCAAAGGGAATGTTATGTCTTCCCTCCACCACAACAAGTTGCCCTCTATCATCACCTAGATGAGCAAATTCAATTAATTTTACATCATATACCGAACTCGTACCACTCATCATGATTTTATCATACTCATGCTTCATTAAGCGAAACCACTTTAGTGATTGAAATTCATTTTGAATAAAAATATGCTCTGAGAATTCTCCTTCATAAACAAATCCACATCTTTCAAAAAAATTAATGGCTGTTTCATTTTTAGATAACACGTTAAAATATACACGCTGCAAATCTAATGTATTAAAAGAATATTCAAGAATCTTCATAGTGGCAACGTATCCATAACCAAATGCTTGCGCCTCTTTCCGCAAAGAGATGACGTATTCAGCACTTTTATTGGATAGATTAATATTTTCAAGACTAACTATACCAAGATATTCGTCAGTTTCAATATCAGTAATGGCAAAACGCGAGTACAACGGAGTAACTTGGCTATCTTGTATGAAGTTATACATACTATCCAAATTTATATGGTTTGAATCCAAATGGAAGTAGCTTGCTATTGTTGTGTTACTAAGACATTCCAACAACAATGGTGCATCTTTTTTATATAGAGATCGGAGTGAGATATTATTTTTCATAAGCGTTAATCACCTCTATAACATAATTTTGCTCTTCTTCTGACATTCCGTTATAAAGTGGAAGCGATAATACCGTATTTGAATAATTTTCTGTTATAGAAAAATCACCTTTCTTAAATCCAAGATAAGAATAAGCTTCCGATAGGTGTGGCGGAATGGGATAATGTATAATCGAACCAATATTATTTGATTCTAAATATTCAATAAACTTTTCACGGTTTTTAACGCGTATAACAAACTGATGCCAAACGGTTTCACAACCAGTTCGTATTTTCGGTAAAATTAATGCTGGGTTCTTTATTTCATTTAGATATCGATTGCATAATTTCATGCGTTCATTATTCATTTCATCAAGATGTGTAAGACGGGTACGCAATAAAGCCGCCTGTATTTCATCAAGCCTTGAATTAGCGCCTATTACTTTATTAAAGTATCTTTTCTCGCTCCCATAATTGCGGTATACTCGGAACTTTTCCGCAAGCTCAGAGGAATTAAGAGTGACTGCACCCGCATCGCCAAATGCACCAAGGTTTTTTGAAGGGTAAAATGAAAAACATCCTATATCTCCAAAAGTACCAGTCATTTTCCCATTTTGTTTTGCACCGTGTGATTGTGCACAGTCTTCAACTACATATAAATCATGTTTTTTTGCAATGGTTGTAATTGCTCCCATATCAGAAGCCTGTCCATACAAATGAACAACAAGAATAGCCTTTGTTTTTTCGGATATTGCTTCCTCAATTCTGGAAACATCAAGGTTAAAATAAGCATCTGGTTCAATAAAAACAGGCGTTGCACCATTCATCGTTATACCCATTATGCTAGCAATGTATGTATTTGCCTGAACAATAACCTCATCCCCTCTACCTATGTCAAGTAAACGAAAAGCAATCCATAACGCATCAAGGCCGCTTGCTAAACCGATACAATATTCTGTCCCGACATAAGCAGCAAATTCTTTTTCAAATTCTAAAACCTCCTTTCCTAACACATACCAACCGGAACGTAATACGCGTAAAGCGGCTTCCTCATATTCCTGTTGATAGAGTTGAAATGGACGGTCAAGACGATTAGCCGATATTGTCATTAAATCATTCATCCTCTTCGAAATTTATTTTATCAGCAACAACCGTAAGCGGTCGCTTCATACTGCGGTTGTTGATTGATAATATGTACTCGCTTATTATTCCAAGAAAAAATAACTGAACAGCTCCCAAAAAAAACATACCTACAGTAAGAGCTGGTATACCTAATGGATAGGTATCCCAATTAAGTATTTTCAACACAAATATAACTATAGCAAATAATATGCACAATACACCTAACAGTAAACCTATAAATGTGATTAATCTTAATAACATTTTTGTATAGGACGTTATTGAGACCATTGCAGCATCATATTTGCCCCAAAAATTTAGATTACTCCGTCCCTCACGACCACCCTTTTCCAGTTTAACTTGAACTAGTTTAATATTACTCCCATACTCAGTAACTACACCTGTCAATAACGGTTGTACATCATCAATCTCATGTAATATTTTCACAAAACTTGCATCATATACACCAAACCCATTGGCTCCTGCAATTTGACGATTATTCGACAGTTTCCCGATAATTCCGTAATAGGCTTTTCTCATTATATTGAAGAACAAATTATAATATTGATTTGAACGCACTCCCATTACAACCTTATGACCACTTTCCCACTCTTGTATCATTTCTGGTAAATATTCTGGGGGATCTTGTAAATCTCCATAAATCATAAACACTGCATCGCCGGTTCCATACCTCATTGCAGCAAATGGGTTGCGATATATACCAAAATTCCGTGTGTTGCGCACACCTCGACATTTTTTGTCAGCATTACAAACTCTCTTGATTTCTTCCCATGTCATTCCATCATCAGGGGAGCAATCATCACAAAAAGTAATATCATAATCATACTGAGATAATTGATCTCTAAAAATATTCATCAAGCGTTTATACATGTTTGGAACGCTTGCACTGTCATTATAGCACGGAATTATTATACTTATTTTTTTCATTTATTTACCTCTTTACTTTAATATTTATCCTAATAAGCTGGTCCAATATATAACACTCCTATTGATATATCCCTCATATCGTTAGGATTATAGCCTTCTTCAGGAATTGCTTTTGATGGATTATACGAACCGTTTGTCATTATATTTATCTCAAATACACCACTTTCATTATAAGGTAATTCTGCTGCGTCTATATATATTTCATTTATCGTAAGCAACCGTTCTTCATCTAAGGGAATTGACTTTATTAAAATGTCATTGATAAAAATGTCTATCTTTAAAGTATCATTTTCGATAAAAGTATGTATATAAGGTGCCACAGTAAATTTAAACAGCAACTCACCTTGAGTTAAGTTGTCGGATTTTATCCAAATTGTAGCATCTGAAGAAAACCAGTGAAATGTTTGTTCCCAACCATATATTCCCCGACACATTTGTTGTAAATCATCTCGCTCAAGTGGATTAAATGAATAACCCGAAGTAAGTATAATATTGCCGGATACATTAACATATGCAAAATCTTTATTTTTCTCTTTTACTTTTTCTATTTTATTTACCAAATTTTCCATCAATGCTGCATCACCGCAAACCAAGTCAATTACCATATCTGCAGTCCCCTGAGGAATAAGAATTTTTTTTACTATATTATTTTCGTCTGTATATATTGTGGGTTTGTGATTGGAATCATAACCTCCATCAACATGCTCAGTACGACTTATAAACGTTGAAGGGTATGGGTTATATAATGCAGGAGCATGTTCTAGCACCGCCTTTGCAATAGGGGTGAATTCTAAATATCTACCATTGTTATACCTCATAGCGGAAGAAGTAACACATACAGATATTAACGCAGAAAGCACACATAAACACGAAACGATATAATTAACACGTATACCTTTTAATAACCTCGGTAACTTAACTGTTGCTATAAAAATCAAAAATGGAGATATCCATGCGTTGTAACGGGAAATTGTAGTCATTCCACAGTTAATATGTGGCATAAAAGAATATAGATATAAAACTCCCCAAAAACCTAAACCTATCATTATAATGCTCTTATCCTTTTTTATGATTCCAAGAATAAACGCTATAAAAAACATAATCAACAATATTGGAAAGTACGGCAAGAACCCCAAATTAAGGTCAAATAAATAAGAAAGAAAACGTCCGAACCATCCAACGTGAGCATTAGGTGCGAGTAGACCATTTTGAAGATTAATAGTACCAGCAATAATCAAATTAAATATTGGCATAAACAACGCAGGTAGAAAGCATACCCCTAGTAAGATCGTTTTTTTCCAATTAAGTAAAATTTGTTCTTTTAACGATTTATTCTCTTTAGTATATTCTGTTATAAAAAAATCAATTATTATAGCTATGCAAATAGCATTTATTGTAATGTTCAGTGTACTGGCAATTGCGCAAAACAATCCCGCTAAATATCGATTTCCGTTAAGCCAAAATACTAATGTAATAATCATCAATGAACAAATAAACAATTCTGCGGATGTCCAACAATAATACACCACTGCCGACGAACAGCTAAGTAGTAATATTGTTAAGAAAACAGTTTTTCTTGATGCCTTCAAAAAAAAATATACTACCGACAACGCAATTGTATAAAATATCACGTTACTGACAACATAAGCTCTTGACGGTGACGCTCCTATTAATTGTAAAAACCATTTAACTGGCAAAATACTAATACTATAAGTAGGAAAATACCATGGATACATATTTCCATCTTTGTCAATAAAATTTAATTCTAATTTAACAAAATCATATTGTTCTGGATAGTCTACTTTTACTTGTTCTCTATCTTCTGGTAAAATACGTTGTGAAAAAGGATGACGCTCAAACGCAATTGTACTGATTGTATAATCATCGCTTTCACCTCTAGGTCCAAGATATGTACTCATAGCTAAAATCAATAAAGTAATCATAAACATAAAGATTACAGCTTGTGATAGCCTATTAAATAATAAGTCCATATCAGTAAAATACTTTCTAATTAGAGCCACCTCCTATTCTCATAATAATTAACTGATTATTTGATGTATTAGTGATATCAATACTTCGATTAAAGGTTTTAGCAGACTTTCCATTTTTTGTCTTATATTATAACTTTACAAGCTTTCATCCCCAATCATACACCAGTTCTCCTTATATATTGCCGACAATACTAATTACGTTAAGTCTTTGATATAGGTCATATCACAAACCTCAAAATGGGCACCTATACTGGCTGAAACAAATCTTTAAATAGCTTAACACAAAATGAACATAAAATCAATTAGAATCGTAAGTAGCCATAAGTAGCCATAAATAGCCAGACTTTCGTTCCCAGCGATATCATATATAAACTCGGCTGACGAATGATAGACCATCATTTTGAGCAGGCGATCTTTTCTTCGCCATTCCTCATGGTTCCCTATTTCTACAGCATTTGCTTTTGCTGTCCCAAGCAGGGGACTAGCTATAAGCTATAACGGTCGCTTCTGCCCCGAATATCGTGTTTCTGAAGAGATATTTATGACACCCCTAGACTACAAGGTCGCACACTTCTCTCAGAAAAATGGAGACGCTGTAGACTCTTATGAATCAGCGTGTATGATCAGGGAAGAGAAAACGTCTTATTATGATGAAGCTACGCTACCATCAAGAGATTATTTAAGGCAAAAATAT
>Ga0153939_1001000_pt1 | contig 11251 bp, 9 predicted proteins | sample TSNJ023MetaG_FD_104734 | JGI IMG/M metagenome (GOLD analysis project Ga0153939, IMG submission 104734) | Attine ant fungus gardens microbial communities from New Jersey, USA - TSNJ023 MetaG | ecosystem: Host-associated > Fungi > Mycelium > Unclassified | place: USA: New Jersey, Brendan T. Byrne... | reverse complement strand
TCAATTAAGGGTTGTCCTATTTGGGAAACTCCACCGCCTACAACAATTATTTGCGGCGCAAAAAGATTTACAATATTCGCAAGCCCGACAGAAAAGCACCGGGAGATTTCCTCCAGAACAGAAACCGCATATAAATCATTCATATGAACAGCCGCATTAAACATTTCCATTGTTATAGATTGCCGGTTTCCACCGCACATGTCCAAGATAAGCGAGCCGCTCGGAATAGAATCGTCCATGAGCCGCTTTTGTAAAGCCCAACCGGAACAAAGCCTTTCCACAGTTGTGCCCGGCACCCCCGGCCTCCTTAAATCCGGCACATATGTCTGTCCAAATTCAAGCGCACCAACATCCGAACACAAGATGCCGTCACGCACAAGACCTCCCCCAATGCCGCTGCCAATATTCGTGTAAAATAGTGTACCGGCTCCTTTTCCTGCGCCTATATAATACTCTCCCCAGGCGGCCGCGTTGCTGTCATTGAATACTTGCGTTTCTATGTTCAACTTATCTTCCAAACATTGCTTTAAAGGATAACCGTCCCAGTCCTTTATCTGCTCCGACCCCAGCACAATGCCACGCGTTGAGTCTACTACCCCGCCGAATCCAATTCCTATTTTCCTAACGGACAATCCTTTTAGTTCCAACTGCTTGATTATATTGGGTGTATGCTCGTCAATCTGATCAAGTATTCCCTGGAACCCAAGATTCGGTTTAATTGCAAGGCGACGGTGTGATAAGACTTCTCCGTCCGGCCTGCCTGCCGTAAACTGCAGCTTTGTCCCGCCAGTCTCAATAGCCAGAAACACGTTTTCCACAAAGCGCCTGCCTTTCGCATCAAAGCTCATCTGTTTATGAATTAGGGCAACTGAAATGGTCCATGTAGCGTTTTGCCGACTCCGCTACCTTCAACCGCAGGAACTTGACAAATTCTCTCACATCGCCTTTCGGGTCTTCCTGTGTATATGCATAAAGCGCCTGTACATAAGAGTTCCGTATTTCCGTTCCGACATTTACTTTGCAGATACCCATTCCTATAGCCTTTTTTATATCCTGGGCAGGGATGCCGGTACCGCCGTGTAAAACAAGCGGTACCGGACAATTTTGAGCGATCTTCTCCAAAAGATCAAAGCGGAGTTTTGGTTCCCCGTCATAAAAGCCATGGGCATTTCCAATGGAGACCGCCAGCGCGTCAATCCCTGTCTGTTCGACAAACTTCTTCGCTTCGGCAGGGTCGGTAAATTTACTGACATCACTTTTTACCGGACCTTCATTGCCGGCGAGCACGCCCAGCTCGCCTTCAACAAATACGCCCATGGCATGACATTTCTGCACCAAATCTTTTGTTATGGCGGCATTTTCTTCAAAGGGCAAAGGCGAGCCGTCATACATCACCATGTCAAAGCCTGATTTGGCGCATTGAATGACCATATTCGGATCCGTACAATGGTCCAGATGGCTTTTTATTGAAACCGGCCTCTCGGCGTTCAGCAGACGAACCAGACTTGCGAAGTGACCGGCGCCTATAAACCGGACACAGCTCATACTGGCCATTAATATGACCTGCTGGTTACACGCAGCGGCCAAATCGGCAATTGCTAACATTTCATCATAAGTGTTTACATTATAAGCGCCTATAGCGATGCCGGAACGCTTAGCGCCAAGCAAGTAATTATCCTTCATTATAAGCCTTTCCCATACATTATTTTACAGCAAAGGGAAGAAATAACCGGATACGCAGACTCGTTCATTAGCCCATAGAAACCGCCACGGCGGGAAATTGGATGGCAGACTACGGTCTGCTGCATACACAAACGGAATGAAAGAGGTGTTGTCCGGATCAGAATTCCGTTTGCTATACAGCAACCCATGTGCCCGTCTTAGCTGATTCAAGAATGGCGTCTATGGTCTGGCAGACCTTATACCCGTCATAAAAGCTGGTCGCCACAAGGCTGGGATCATTTTTTGCAACCGCCTCGAAGAAATCTTTATACTCGACGCATTTTTGCTCAACATAACCGATACCCAGATCGGCCATCGGCCACATTTCTCCGTTCGGATGCTCAGGTCCCATTTTGATTGCCCTGAATCCCCGGACATCAGTGCCGTCCGCAAGGCTGTAAAACGCAAGCTCGTTTGGCCGCTCACGCGAGAACCGGGCTGAGCCTTTGCTCCCGTACACCTCAATATCCAACGTATCCTCGTGGCCCGGGCAAAAGCGGCTGGACCAAAGAATGGCCGAAGCACCGGATTCAAACTCCAGAAGCACTTTGGTATCGTCGTCTACATCCACTTTTTGTTTTCCGGTAATCTGGTCTTTGTCCGGTACCTTTGATAACAAGGCACTCTGCGCCACATTTCTTTCGCTTACAAAAGTGCTGTTCAAAGCAACTACTTTTTTGTAGTCGCCCAACAAATACCGCCCAATATCCAAAGCGTGAGACCCTGTATCGCCCAAAGTCCCCGAGCCCGCCCGGCTTGCGTCAAAACGCCACTGCATGGGAGCTTCCAGATCCATACCCCAGGACTGCACATAACGCATTTGGATACTTCGAATGACTCCCAGCTCTCCGTTATCAATCAATTTTTTCGTTAACCGAATCGCCGAGAGGGCCCGGTTATTATGGCCCACGGCATGAACAACGCCGGCATTTTTCGCTGCTTCATACATTTCGCGGGCTTCAGCCCCATTCATAGCCATGGGTTTTTCACAGAACACATGCTTCCCTGCCTTGACCGCTTCCAGGACGATGGGTTTATGTAAGTCGTTTGGCGTCGCCACTATGACGACGTCTGTCACGGGATCGCTTATCACTTTTTTCCAATCGGTATCTGCATGATTGAAGCCAAAGCAATGCTTTCCATCTTCAGCGATTTGCGCTACATTGTCCACGATAAACTCTTTCCGTATCTGCAACGCAGGGGGATAATAATATATTGGATAACTATTAATGGCAAGGGTATGCAGTTTTCCCATAAAACCACTGCCAATCATACAAACGCCAATTGATTTCATTATTTGATACTCCTCTTGGTATTATATTTTTTTCGGCCTCAATTTCAAAGCGAACCGATATTCCTTGCCCTCCAAGGCGCGATAGAGATTTTGCCCTGAACTGTATATTTATCGGCATGCGACGCCGCGGGAATATTATTGGCAATGCCATTAATCGCCGAATAGGCCAAAGTGGCAAACTTAACGGCTTCTTTATATTCGGGCGGAATTCCAATTTCATCAGAGGAGGCAAGCCGGATTCCATGCGGCAGTTTTTCTTGCAGACACTTCATGATGGCTTTGTTGCGCACCCCGCCTCCGCTTGCATACAGCACATCCGCTTTGGACAGTTTTTCATGAGAGATATAGTCATGCATGCTTCTCACAATCGCTTCTGCGGTAAAGGCGCACGCTGTGGCAAGTTTGTCCTCATTAGACAGGCTTGCATATTTATTAAGCATCTCCTTGCAATAATCTTCCGAAAAATCGATTTTCCAACCCGAGCGGGGAACCGGACGCTTGAAGAACGGATGATCCTTAAAATCGGCAAGCATCATCTCATTCACCTTGCCCGCCAGTGCATGCTCACCGTTGTAATCACATGGCAAATCATACAAATACGTTGCAAAAATGTTGGATACCAGATTGCCGGGCCCGGTGTCAAAGGCTACCATCTCCCTTCTGTCGCCGCATGCATAATGCACATTGGCAATGCCGCCTATATTCAGCGTCATGACGGGATGAGACTCTTTGCGGAAAAGCACAAAATCAAGATATTGCATCAACGGCGCCGCATTCCCCCCCTGTGTATGGTCAGCTTGGCGGAAATTTGTGACAGTCGTTATATCCGTAAGCCCGGCGATGACCGAGGTGTCGCCTATCTGGTAGCCGCAGGGATATGGCCCATCCAGCCACCGGCCGACCCAATCATCCTTTTCCATGTTCGTCATTTTTGAAAGACGTTCATGGTCAGGCTGCTCCTGGTAAATAGTCTGGCCGTCCACTCCCAAAACAGCAATTTCTTTCACATCTATGCTGTTCTCATTAACAAAGGCGCGCACCGCTTCGGCCATGGCCGCCCCCGCAATATAATTTAAACGCATAAGTCCGGGCATATCTACTTTGTTGTAAAACGCGGGCTCTATCAAATCCCGCACCTTTTGGGGCCAATCATAAGAGCCGCCTTTTAAAAACTTTGGCGGAGCCGGGAAGCCATCGTCTGCTATTTCAGTTTCCGCCAGTATAACATCAATACCATCAAAAGATGAGCCGCTGTTCATACCCATAATCAATGCCATTGTATTCTCTCCATTCTATTTTAGATTTTTTTCAATATTTTTTAGATATTCAATACTCCGCCGTGCGATATCAAAGGGTTGAAGCCTGCGTTCGGTAAAACCGGCCTCTAAAGTGATATAGCCGTCAAACCCAGTATCTTTCAGCGCCTGCATAACCCCCGAAAAATCAAAACCTCCCGCTCCCGGTCCCATCCGGTCGTAATCGGATATATGCAGATGCGACAATTCTGTTCCGAGCCGGTAAATATGTTCTACCGGCTGTTCAGACCGGTAAAATGCGTGAAATGTATCAAACATTACTTCCACATTGGAAAGGCCGCTTTGCCTTTTCATCAGGAGGGCGTCGTCAATGCTTTCCACCAGGTTTGAATCGGCGCTTGTGGGCTCAATAATCATGCTGATCCCCTTGCCCTGCGCATAGCGGGCTACCGTCTGCAAGCATTCCAAAGAATAGTTCCATGCCTCATCTTTGCTGTCGCCGTGAATAAAAAATCCGGCGACATATAAAATCTTTTTGCATTCCAATTCGTGGGCAAAATCGCAAATATCAAGCAAATGACGGGTTATCCACCGGCGTTCCTTTTCATTACCGGAAGCCGGATTATTTCCTGGCCCCGGCCCGGTAACAGGAAGCAGCGTGGAAAAATTGATATGATTTTTTTTCGCAAGCTTACGAATGGTACTCCGTTGTTGCGTATCCAGGAATTCCGGCCATGCATGCGGGGCTGTGCATCCCAGCTCAATTGCATCATATCCCATTGACGCAAGCCGTTCTATAACTTGTTCCAATGGATAGGCCGGCAGCCAGTTCGGGTAACTGCTAAATGCCCATGTGTTGCATGAATACTTCATATGAATACTCCTTTGCTCACAAGACAAGCCGATACAAGTCATCAGCGATCTGCCACTTATGGTTCCATTTATGCTACGCTTTTTTCTTCCTGTGTTCGGCAATGTTACTTAATGTGACCGCCGCAATAATAATTAACCCGCGAATGATCTTCTGCTGCGCGACGCCCAGGCCGCCCATGACAAGCCCGTTATTGATCATACCCATCAGCATTGACCCGACAAAAGCCCCTACAATACTTCCTGTGCCGCCTGTCATTGCAGTGCCGCCCAGTACAACCGCCGCAATAATACTCATTTCGTCATTCTCGCCATAGGTGTATTTGGCGGATTGCGTGCGCCCGGCGTATAAAAGCGCCGCGACCGCCGCGCAAAATCCGGAAAACATATAGGTTTTGATAATAATCTTGTTTGTATCGATACCGGAATATTTGGCGGCGGTTTTATTGCCGCCTACGGCAAGCGTTTTCCTGCCATAGGGCAGATAGCGCAGCATAATAAACCCAAGGATGACAAAAGCAATCGTCCAAATCAGCAGCACAGGAATGCCAAAAATGCTGCCGTATCCAAAAATATTATTGAATGTCTGATTGTAGATCGGCACTGCTTTGGTGTTGCTTATCCACATGGCAACGCCTTTCAAGGCGAACTGCATGCCCAATGTCATTAGAAAAGGCGGCAAAGCCATATACGTAATAAACGCGCCGTTTATCATACCCACTACGCATCCGATAGCCAGGGGGACTGCAACGGCAAGAAAAATGTTTCCGGTCTTTTCCAACAAAATACCCGCCATCAGGCCTGCCACGGGGACAATGCCGCTCACCGTCAAATCAATGCCGCCGGTGGATATAACAAATACCATACCAACCGCCATAATGCTGATCATTGCAGTCTGACGCGTAATGTTCAGTATGTTCGATAGAGAGAAAAAAGTTCCTCCCAGCCACAGCGAAAAAATGACGACAGCAATTATGAATATGATATAAACCATATATTTCGTTATATCAAATCCGGCGTTCTTTTTCAGAATACCGTCACGCTTGAACAGCATGTTGCAATTCCTCCTCATTATGAATCGTGCTTCTCCGTATTTCCTGTGTGATCCCCCCGTCTTTTAATACAATAACTCTATCGCATACGCCCAAAACTTCAGATAATTCGGAGGATATGAAAACAACGCTTTTTTGCCGCTCGACAAACCGGCGGATTAATTCAATTATTTCGGTTTTTGCCCCAATATCAACCCCTGCTGTGGGTTCATCCATCAAAATCACTTTCGGCTCTGTTGCAAACCATTTCCCAATAACTACTTTTTGCTGGTTGCCTCCCGATAAATTAAGCATCATATCGTTGACGCCATTCGCTTTTACATTAAATTCGCTGATACATTCCTCCGACATCTGCCGGCAGTGCTTCAGATGCAGAAAACCGCCTTTTGTCAATTGCTTAAGGTTTGGTAAAATCGTATTGTCCATGATACTGTGCGTCAAAGTAAGACCCTGAGTCCTTCTATCCTCTGGAATCAACGCGATTCCATTTTCCACGGCATCCTGCACGTTGCGGATACGGACTTCTTTTCCATCCACATAAATTTGTGTGCCTTTATGCTTTCGTATACCAAACAGAGCCTCAACAATCTCAGTCCGCCCGCTTCCTAACAAGCCAACGAGGCCTACCACCTCACCTTTTTTCACCTCAAAGGAGATTTTGTTGTGATTCTCCTCCCACGAAAGATTTTCCACCCTCAGCATCACTTCATCAAGTATCTGTCCCTCGCGCTCAATATACTCAAAATCACTTGCTTCGTTTTTGCCAATAATATCACCGATAAGGCTTTCCATGCTGAAAGCGCTGTTGGAGTCCGTGCGGATGACCTCTCCGTCACGAAGCACCGTTATTTCATCTGATATCTCCAACACTTCTTTCAGGCGGTGCGATATATATACAATAGATGCGCCTTTTTTTTGCAGATTGCGCATGATCTGGAAAAGATTCTGAGTCTCCTCTTCCGTCAGAGAGGCGGTGGGTTCATCCATGATGAGAACCGAAAATGCAGATGACAGCGCTTTGGCAATTTCAATCAATTGGCAAATGCCAATTTCCAAATTCCCCACCCTTTTATTTACATCCACCTTAACGCCGATCTCGTCCAGTAATTCTTGGGCTTTCGCATTCATCTCTTTTTTGTCTACAAAGGCGCCTTTTTTTATTTCATGGTTCAAGAAAATGTTTTCTACGACGCTCAATGTTGGGATTAAACTCAGCTCCTGGAAAATCATACGGATACCAGAGTCCCTGGCTATATTGGGATTTGTGATCTTTTTTTCTTCCCCGTTCACGGTGACAGTCCCGTTGTCACAGGAATAGACGCCGGTCATTATTTTCATTAGCGTGCTTTTTCCCGCGCCATTGCCGCCTACAAGCGCATGAATACTACCCTTTTTAATGGAAAAGTCCACATTTTTCAGGACAGGTACTCCACCAAAGCTTTTGTTTATATGATTCATGGACAGTACTGTTTCGGCCATTTCTTTTACCTCGCTATAGGACGTTTTTTGCCATGCAGGCGGGAACCAGTTTATTCCGGTTCCCGCCTGTAAACATGCGATAGTCTAAAACGGAGAGGTCCAGGTTTTGCCTGTGGCGGCTTCCCAAACTTTGATGAGGGAATCCGGCGGTTTAACATTAAAACAACCGGCATATGCATCCAGCACATTCTCCTGCGTAACGCCCTGGGTAGGCGTGGCTATGTAGCGGTGCGCAAGGTTTTTCTCCAGAAGCGCATACAACGCGGCATTGGCAATTGTTTCACCGTCTTCAAAGGAGCGGGCGGCGCCAACGGCTTTAATCATGCCGCCTTCTGCAATCACGCGGGCGGAATTCTCACCCAGGTCAACGGTTGTGATGATCAAATCGTCACGGCCCACAGCCTTCGCGGAGGCTATCGTTTCGTCGGCGGGAGTATCCCATGTGGTGTAAATTCCATCAATGTCCGGATACTGCGCCAGAATCGCATCAGCCGTTGTGCCTGTTTGGTTAGGATCGGCAAAACCGGCCTCCATAACGATTTCTATTCCCGGATATTTGGCCATAACGTCGCGGAAAGCCTGGTCGCGCTCGTTGCAGGTCCAAACATCGGCGTCATAGTAGACCATGCCGACAGTACCCTCATAGTTCAGCGAGTAAGCCATATACTCCGCGGCAAATCGGCCGCTGCCAAAGTAGTCGGTGCTGACAAGGGCGTAGTAATCTTTACCGGGAACGAAACCGGTTGGAGCGCACTCAAAGAATACAAGCTTGATGCCGGCATCTCTTACCTGCTGAAAAATTGGCACCATCGCGTTTACATCGTAAGCAATGGAGATAATCAGGTCAGGCTTCATACTGATTACCGTTTCCAGATTGTTGACCATTTGTTCCACCGAGGACTGTCCGTCCGTTACTGTGATGACCTCAACGCCGGAATTAGCCAGTACTTTTTTGATGATGTCTACTTTCATAGCGTTTACGTCATTATCCACTTGATGCATGCAGATGGCGACGCGATAATTGCCTTCCGCGATTTTAGCAAGATCTTCTTGTGTTAAATTTAGTGCAGTTGACAGTGTGGCTTCCTCACCATCGGGAGAGAGTCCATAAATCCGGGAAATATCCAATTCAGGTTCCTCTGCCGCGGGACTGCTGGAGCTATCCGTCGGTTTAGACGATGCGCCAGACGACGCAGCCGGGGCCGAAGGCTTCAAGCTGGGGGCGGAGCCGTTATTGCTACAACCTGCGAACAGACTCAACAACAAGATACAGCTCAATAAAAATATTGCCTTTTTCATATTCTTCTTCTCCTTTTTCTATTTATACTTATTTTAAAATGGAATCGTTTTCATTCAATCCCATAAAAAAACCACTTTCTGCGTTTTACCCGAATCAAACAACGTGAATGCTTCTACAGCCTCTTCAATGCTGAAGGACCTTGTTGAGATTTTATCAAGCGGAACTTTTTCGTCAACGATAAAATTCGCGATCTCACTCCAATCGTTACGGTTAAAATACCAGCATCCCATCATTGTCAGATGTTTTCGCATCATTTGCAGACTCGGGCTGAACTTGCTCTCGTTTATTTCACCGATCAAGCCGACATTTCCCTTTGATTTTGTACTGTCAAGAGCGGCATTTATAGCGGCCTCCGCTCCCACACAGACAATGGACACATCGCTTCCCCCGCCGGTGTACGCCCGAATAGCCTCTATGCTGTCCTCTTTTGCAGAGTTGATGATATATTTCGCGCCAAGCTCTTTCGCCGTATCAAGCCTTTCCTGGTTGCCATCGACAGCAATCACATCGGCTCCCATATGCTTCGCTATCAGCAGGCCTCCCATGCCCATTGGCCCGACGCCAAAAATAGTGACCGTGGTCCCTTTCCCGACTCCAAGGCGCTTACATGCGGTATATAAAGTGCCTCCAACATCGGTTGAAAGAGCGCCTGTAATGTAGTCCATCCCCTTCGGCAGAGGCAGGCAGCATTCCTGTGGAATGACAAGATAGTCTGCGTGCGCGCCGTTCTGATCCCTGCTGATCATACGCAAGTCAGGACAAAGTACAATATCCCCATCCTTGCAATGATTGCATTCCCCACAGCCCATGGCCAGAAAAATCGCGACTGCGTCTCCTTCTTTTACCTGAGTCACGCTGTGGCCAAGTTTGTGCACGACGCCACAGGGTTCATGACCTGGGGTAATATCAAAGTCGTCGTCGAAGTCAAACATCACCCTGTGATATGCATGCATATCGCTTCTGCAAAGAGCGGAGGCTTTCATCTTAATGAGCACCTCGCCTTCGCCCGGGACCGGAACCGGCTCGTCAACGATTACAATTGTTTCCTTTCGGGGCATTTTTACGGCTCGCATATGCTTCCTCCTCGTTTCACGCTTTTATTGATTTACTGCTCATCGGACACGATGATAGCTTTCGGCTAATATTGATACAACCTCTTCGGGACTCATTTTTTCAAATCGTTTGTATGCGGGATTCATAGGTTCACAAAGTACGGGGCCATCATATCCTCTCTTGTTGAAAATGTCACAGATACCCTTCGCGTCGATCAAGCCTGCGGTCATGGGCATCGCGCGCTGCCCGTCATCCTGTTCCAGCCTGGTTTTGCCGATAACGCCGTCGTTTATGTGTACCACCAGAAGCCGCTCTATATGGAATGCGAGATAGTAGACGTCGTCCATATTTCCGCTGCCGCAATACCAGTGGAAGGTGTCAAATAAAATCCCGATCTCCCCGCTGACTGAATCTGCCAAAGCCAGCGCGCCGCTTAAGGCTGAAATGAAGGGATACCGAAACGTATTTTGCAGCGTAACAGGTCCAACGAATTCAAGGCCATACTTCATATCATAGCGCCGAAACACGTCATAGACTTTTCCGATCCGGTTTGCGTACCACTCGAAATTTTCGTCATATTGACGCGAGTTGCTGCCGGGATGAATGTGGTTGTAAGCGCGATCCACTCCCAACCTCTTGGCGGCGTCACACCACAAATCCAGGGTTTCCAGCGATTTTGAAAACAATACGTCGTTAACGTCCTCCGCGTAAAAATCCACAGGCGTCGGCATAAGCGACCAGCGCAAGCCACACTGTTCCACAATATTATTGGCGATTTCGCGTCTGCCCCTATCCTCAAGCAATGAAACAGGTACGCAAATCCCTTGGATGCCATATTTTTTCAGCAAGGGGACAATCTCCTCAATGACATCTGTTGTCCTATAAAAACTACAGTCAAATGCAGTATACATGGGGCTTTTCCTTTCCGAAAAACTTTGCTTATGTACTTTTGCGCAAGACAATCTCATAGTCCAGAAATATTTCTTTGCTTATTTCTTTACCGTTCATACGGTCCATCAACATTTTGACAGCCGTATTGCCAATCAGCCGCATTGGCTGCGCCACCGTGGATAGCGGAGGCGTTGTCATTCTGGAGATATCAATATTATCAAAACCTATCACAGCCATTTCTGAGGGTACATCTATGGACGCCATCGCCAATGCTCTCAATGCTCCTACGGCAATCCGGTCTGAAATCGCAAAAATTGCAGTGGGGCGTTCTTTC
>Ga0153939_1000998_pt1 | contig 11263 bp, 14 predicted proteins | sample TSNJ023MetaG_FD_104734 | JGI IMG/M metagenome (GOLD analysis project Ga0153939, IMG submission 104734) | Attine ant fungus gardens microbial communities from New Jersey, USA - TSNJ023 MetaG | ecosystem: Host-associated > Fungi > Mycelium > Unclassified | place: USA: New Jersey, Brendan T. Byrne... | reverse complement strand
GATACCGCTGCTTATCACAATACTTTGAATATAGTCAGACTGTGTGTACCATGGTGCCTCACCAATATTATAGGCAGCAATTGCACCGCTGCCGGTGACGGTCAATACCCCATCCTTCAATTCCGCCTGATAGTTTCCTTCATCATATGTCACCGCTTCACGGGATTGTTTTGCATTACGCTTTGCGGTTTCCTTATTTTCTATATGATATCCATTCTCCGGAACGATTCCTTCCAGTTCTCCCGAAATCAGCGGCGGTTCTGTTTTTGTATCGATATCCCCCGCCATACACAGCATTACAGGGGTTACCCCTGACAGTATTATTATTAAAATTGCGTTTACGACTGCTCTTTTTAAGTTGTTTTTCATTTTGAAAAGCTCCTTATCCTCATTATTAAAAATCCCCCAACAAACTTATTATAAAGCTTACAGGGGGAGAATGCAAAAAGAACTTTTATCTTTTACAGTAAAAGTCCTTCTAATCAAATTTCATAATTTAAACAGTCCGTAGGGGAATCGAAATTAGGACTAGCACCTTTACTATGCATAGTTGCGCGATTCTGTGGTTCTGTAATTATCAAATCCCATGGAAATCCCTAATGAATTACCCTTATTGTAGATGTTTTCAAGTACCTCAACCGCTTTCGTTTCTTGCTCTTTTCTGATGTGGATATACCTATCATAAGTGATCTGTATATTGGCATGTCCTAACAATTGTGAGACTGTCTTTATATTTACGTCTTCAAGGATTAGCTGTGACGCAAACGTATGTCTTAATGCATGAATCCCATGACATGGCAACCCAATTTGACAACATATTTCTTTCCATCGTTTCTGTACGGTAGACATTGACAAATGGTCGCCGCTATAATTGTGAAGGACATAATCTGAAGAAATCCCGAAATCAACCATCCGATTCTTTAACAGCCGTAATGCATCTTTAGCAATCGCATTGAGTGGCACTTTCCGCTTCCCGGCTTTAGTCTTTGTATCAGATTCGATTTCGACTGTTTTTTTGTCTGAATCATACCGTCCACGATTATTTACGATAACCATGCTCTTGTCAACATTCAATAGGTTATTATTAACATCAGACCATCTCAATGCACACATTTCTCCAAGTCTCAACCCTGTCATCAGAAATAACACATAAATAGGAGCGTAACGATAAAGCCTTTTGTTTTGAAGATAGTAAGACTCGTCCATTGTTTCCTCTAATAATACTTGTACTTGCTCCTCTTTATAATATTCAATATTTTTTGTCTTTATCGCAAAGTTTCTTTCTAAGGGGAGTCTTACTAAAAGCATAGGATTTCTAATGATATCATTTTTGGCTACTGCGAATCTAAAACAAGGAGAGTAAATTTCATAAATTTTTTTAACCTCAGATTTTGAATATTGTTCTGATTTTTGATCAATCTGTTTTTGAATATCGTCAGAATCAATCTTACTCATTCTCATTTTCCCAATTTCGGTTCCAAGTATATGCCGTTCAAAAGTTTGCTCTAATCTATCATAAGTACTGTCTGCGACCTTTCTGTACTTATATAGTAGTAGCCAGTTGCTAATATATTCCTCAACTGTCGTCTTAGTCGGAACAAATGACCATACTTTGTTATTCTTTTGAAAATCTCTGCATTTTCGTCTTGCCTCACTTTCTGTCTTACCAGAAAAAGAACGTTGAACGCTGTCAATGCAAATCCTATACTCAATAGAACCGTTTGGTTTTACTCGAAAACTACCTGTACCACTTTCTCTTTTATTTTGCATCCAATCCACCTCTCTAAAAAGGCATATCGGATTCTAAATAATATGTTATAACTTATTATAGCACCCGATATGCCTTTGTTCAATCAATATATATTTCTTGTCCGATATTTTCTTTTATCCATTCATCAATCAATTGTTTTGTAGTTAAATAATCTCTCCCAATCTTAACAACTGGTATCTCACCGGATCGAATTAATTTTTGTATCTTCTTTTTTTCAAATGGTAATATTCCATATAAATCTCTTTGAGTTAGATAATCACCCATATTTTCTCCTAATCCAATCGATAAACCTCTACACTCCTCAATCCAAGATTTAACGCTTCTTGATGAGAACTGCAAAATATATCAACCCAGTTTCCATTCACTCCACTACCAGTATCTTCAGCTACATATTCAACTCCATCTATCAGTAAGTGAGTTCCCAATGGTACAATACTAGTATCTACTCCTACCGTCCTACCAGCAGTTGCAACTGTGCCAGATGCAGTAATACCCGTTGAATGACCGCAGCATGAAGAACACGCACAATAATAACTTGCTGTAAATGTACCTAAGTAAGTGGCATTTGAAGTCTTGTCTATATATTCTACATGGGTTTTTTCATCGGATAGATATTCATTACATACATAAGCAGTTCCATTTTTAGAATCTTGATATTCTATAAGACTCCAATCCCCATGTTTCGATACAACTGATACTTCCTTATTAAATGGCAACGCTCCTAACTTTTTGCTTTCTTTGCTATTGGATGATCTCACATTAAGTCCAACGATATCATTTACGTACATATTTTTACTCTCTTTTGCTGATACCATAATAGAAAAACTCGATAACATAGTACAAGTTAACAGTGACGCTATTGCTGTATTTAGTTTTTTATTAATCAATAAATTTCTCCTTTGTATTTACTCTTTCATATATCCATTACATTCATTATTTTTATCAGGGGTAAATTTAACCTCTTTTATTAATTTACCCCACGGCTCATTCTTCCAAAATCGTAAGCAGTCCGTTTTTTCACATTTACGATTTGAACAGTATATTACATCTTTCATTGTTTTCCGGTACTGCCCAAACCACCATTTCTTGTCTCTATAGCATCATCATCGTAAGTGATTCCATATTCCACGAAAATTCCTTGCATGAATCTGTCTCCTGCTTTTAGGTGCAATATTTTGCCATCCTTAGAGTCGTTAGTAATTTTTGCGAATATATGACCTTCGTTGTCAGAGTAGAAAAAATCGCTATCTATTATACCTACAGTGTTATCTAGCTGCAAACGATACTTACAACCCAGTCCACTTCTTGGATAACATTTCAACACCCACCCATCCTTAATATTTACACGAACCCCTGTTGGAATTTTAATAGATTGCCCAGGGAAAAGTGTCACATTTATTGGCGAATAAAAATCTTGACCTGCACTACCCTTTGTGGCACGTTTTGGTAACTTAATATTGTTATAAATTTCATTTATGTATTCGTTATTGGATATCCATCCAAAGATATCTTTATAATCTTTTACAAATTGCTCCAAACTTACTTTTTCAAATTTTGCTACTCTTTTCATTTATTTACTTTCTCCTTTTCCTTTTTAAATAAGCATTTCTTAGTCAGATCATCCATTACTCTGGTATATTTCTGTTTCACCTTATCTCTGACTTCATTTATCCCGTATTCACAGTTCATAGGATAAAATTGTCCTGTTGAGCTATCTACAACCTCAACATGTATCGGTACATCTTCTTTTGTAAAATCAATTATGATAATCATGATAATTAGATTTTTATATAAGCATGTTTGTCGTTTCAATACATTGAAACTGCAATATTGAAATCCTTCTCGCATGAAATCTTCTTTCTTAACATCTTTTCTAACTGAATGTGTATCCATAATTCCTCCTTATACTTAATCACATTTACTCCACCCACAAGATTTACATACATTACAGCCACCTTCGAATGTTAATTCATTATTACATTGTGGACATAACGGTTTATTTACCAAACTGTCTCTTGTGCTTTTTTCATCATAACTGTCTTCAAACAATTCATATTGCATTTCATTATACATATCAATCAAAGCGTTACCTATAGCAACAGGGCAACAAGACCCTTTTGATGTATCTTTCTTAGTTGCTGATCGAACAGCATATGAAGGACACGAACCTGAACTCTGTAGCTGATCTATAATATCGTGTATATTGCTACCAGTACGAGACGCTAAAGAAATCATTCTGGAAAGACCAATCATAAAATTATTGCATCCGCCTGAACTTCCTTTGCTAAAATAGGTTTCTAATAATTCTCCTGTAATTGGATCAAAAAATGCTTCACAATGAAGAGTTCCACACCCAGTAGTTAGTGTACGTTTTTTACCAACACAATTATCATCAACTTTAATCACCATACCCCTTGGTAGTGAATTTGTAGTATATGTTTTCGTTTCATCTTCTTTTTCTTTATTTTTAGATTCTGTTGAAAGAATGCCAGAACGTTTACAGCCGTCTCTATAAATCGTAACTCCTTTTAATCCTTTTTCCCAAGCATATATATATAAGTCTTCTACTTGTTCCTTTGTAAAATCATGAGGAACATTTACTGTTGATGATATTGAAGCATCTATATGTTTTTGCCAAACGGATTGCATATCAATCCTATTTCTATAGTTTAGTGTTTGTGCTGTAACAAAATACTCCGGCAAATCCTTATCATCTTCCAATCCGTGTTCATCCATATATCTTTTAATTATAGGAGTATAAACTTTATAATAAACGTCTTTCCCATGTAATGATTCCGTTTTCCTCTCATAGTAGTTAGCATAAACCGGTTCTATCCCTCCGGAAATACCAAGCATTGAAGATATGGTTCCTGTCGGAGCAATGGTTAAAAGCTGAGAATTACGCAATCCAGACTTATTTACCAATTCTAATATATTAGATAATGCATTGTATTGAAAATATGTGCTGCCCACAACTAATTCCTTTTTACATTTTGGATAAGCACCATGATCTGTAGCAAGTCTCGCAGATTCTAGCATAGCCGCATTTGCTGCATCAAACCCTATTTCGTCACAGAATTGGAGTGCTTTATTACTTCCATATGTAATACCAAGTTTTATCAGAGTATCGGCAATTCCCATAACGCCAAGACCGATCTGCCGCCAGTTTTTTACACTTTCTCTTTGCTCCTCAAGAGGATGGAGTGGAAGACCTTCATCCAGAACATCGTTTAATGCTTTGACTGTAATTCTTACTGTTTTTTCAAAATCATCAAGATCAAATTCTGCATATGAGGTAAATGGATTTTTAACAAATTCAGAAAGATTAATACTACCTAATAAGCAGCTTCCTCCTGCGGGTAGGGGCTGTTCCGCGCAGTTGTGAACCACATACCCCTCTACGATACCCCAATGTCTTTCTGGCTCTGTAAAATCATATACTTTCTCTACTCCATTTGGTTTAACGTTGGTTACATATGCTGCATTATTTTTCATCATTTGTTCTCTTTTATTCACATTAGTAACAGACATCAACCTTTTACCTTTTAAATCTCTTGCTAAACACTCATCACCATCTACAGTTAAGAATCTATGATCTGGCGTACACTTAATATTTCCATTCCCGGTTTGAATTAATACTGTTTCTTTTTCTCCACTACACCAAACTTTACTCTGAGATACATTGCCATTAACATTGTAAATAATTGGGTTTGTGTCACACAGTTCTTCGAATGTCTTGTATCCATCAACAGTTAATAATCTCATATCTCCAGTAAAACACGGATTTGTTCCCGCATAACTCATTTCATCATCTTCGCTTAGTAAATTCCAATTATTAATTTTATCCCAGAAAAGCATTCCTGGTTCCGCATAATCCCAATTTATTTCGCATATCTTTTTAAAAAGTTTATAAGCATCAACTTCCTTGATTATTACCTCTTCTGTTTCAGGACGCGTAAAAGACAAAGTAAACATTTCTCTGTTTTTTACTGCTCTCATAAAATCATCTGTGATACGAATTGAGATATTTGCTTTAGTTGCTCTATTTAAATCTGATTTTAATTCTATAAATTCTTCTATATCTGGATGAGAACAATCTATAGAAATCATTAAGGCCCCTCTTCTTCCATTTTGCCCGATTAACTCAGTCACAAGTGAATACAAGTCCATAAACGATGTAGAACCAGATGTTTTTTTAGCTGAATTATTTACTTTAGCTCCCTTTGGTGCCAATTTAGAAATATCTATTCCGCAACCACCACCATAGCTGTATGTACGTGCTAATTTACTCGCACACTCGAAGATTGATTCAATATTATCTTCTGGTGGTGCAATAACGTAACAATTACTTAGACTGACTTTTACACCTTTCTTATCTAATCCTCTATTAGACAATATTCTACCACCAAAAAGGAACTTCTTTTCTCTTATCAATTGTTTAACTTTTTTATCATCACCTGATACCCTATCCAGCCACTCTTCAAAAGTTTCATTTTCGTATTGATATTTATTTTTCCATATATCAATTCCTAGTTTATTTTCTTCACCCAACCATTCTTGTATAGTCAATCCTCATATCCTCCTAAATATCCTTTGCCTGCTTTCTTGACACATAAAACATAATCATATTCATTATCGTTATCACCAAATGCAGGTTTCTTAATAAGTTTCTCTATCATATAGTTGTCTGAGTATGGACAATCATCACCAACAAATATTCTCTTTCCATCAGGCAATTTATCGACCATACTCTTTAATTCTTCAGTCGTCAAAATTTATGTATATAATCCTCCTTCTATTTACATTAATAATTTCTTAACTTCTCGCCAGTCTAAACATCTTATACCAGCCCAATCTTCATTCCAAGAAAGCACTTTACCAAATGCTATGTTATACTTTGCATTGCTTGTTCTAAGCATATCAATATTATCATCTATTAAAAATCCATCACTCATGTCTATGTGAGATTTATTACTTACCTCATCAGTACAACACCCGATTAGATGTAAAAATGGAAGTTTTTCATACAACCACTTCTCTTTTAATTTTAAATTTGAATAAGTACCTAAACTTACAACATATATTTCATATTTTTTTGAAAGTTTAGTTAATACTTTTTTAGCTTTATTCATAAATTTTAAATTTTCAAAGAATCTTGGTTGACTAAAATATGCGACAATGTAATCATGCGAACAACAATCACATTCTTTAAGTTCGTAGGTGTTGATGTCTTTCCAATGAATAGGTTTATAATTTTTGTAATATTTAAAATCTTTATTATAAAGTTCAACGATCTTTTTTGAACTGTTTACGATTGTATTGTCAAAATCTATAAATAATTTTTGTTTACCGATTTTTCTTTTCCTCCAACTTACTTAATATTTCAATACAAATTTCTTCCACGCTTTTTTTATATCCATCATTATCAATAACAAAATCCACTTCATCTGATATACCGTCATATTGCCCAACATCTGTGAGATTTCTTCTATAAGCTTCTTCAATAACGTCACCACGTTCTAATATTTTTATAAGCCTGTCACGTCTAGGCACATTGATATAGAAAGAAACTATGTTTAAATCATCATTTTTCTTTAATAATTGTCGTAAACCATGTGGTGTTAAAACTACTACTTTATCATCTGTACAGTCTTCTTTTGCACTGCCATACTGCCAACCATTGTAACAAGCATGTTCAGCAAAGAAATCTTTACTTTTTAGTTCATTAAATTCTTCGTCTGTTATGAAATGATAATCGACTCCATCTACTTCACCATCTTTATATCTTGGAGATCTGGTTGTATATGAAACGATTTTAGAATAACCAAAATTTTCAACCAACTTACGCTCTACTGTGCTTTTACCTGATGAGCTTTCGCCTAATAATATGATCAATAATTACCCCTCCTTTAGATTCCTAATTCAAATGTCAATTGTGGTTTAACAGATTGGTAATCTTCCAATATAAAATCATTAATAGTGAAACTATAAAAATCTGTTTTTTCTGTTGATAGTTTTAATGCCGGTTTGCAATCAATCGGAGTCCGTCTCAACATTTCATTTGCGTTGTCAATATGTCTATCATAAATCTGTACATTGTTATTGAAATGTGTGAACACACCGGGTTTATATCCACAATGTTTAGCAACCATCAGTTGTAAAGCTACGTATTGTATCTGATTTATATTTCCCGCTGTGAGCCAATCACTTGATCTTTGAATAAGAGACATGTCAAGATACTCTCCATGAACATTCCACATTGTTAAGAAGCAGCAAGGTTTCAACCCATCAGTTTCTTTAAAATCTGCATATTGCCAAAGAGACATAATATGTCTTCTTCCATATGGCTCTGTTTTAATACCATCCAATAAATTGTTCATCTGGTCATATCGTTTTATTGTTGCACCATATCTTTGCCCTATCGTTCTAGGACTATCTTTAGATTCCCATTCATTCCACCAATGGATATCAAACTCATCTTCTAGAACATCTAAAGAATTAGTTTGTTTTTGATAAATCCATAAAATTTCCTTGATAGCATTCCTTATTGCTATCGGTCTTAATGTTGTAATTGGGAATTCATCTTTTGATAAATCATAAGTGTGCATTATATGGTTAATTGATATCGTATGTGCCGGGACTCCATCTTTATATTTAGGTCTAGGATTCATATCTTTATATCCATGATCTAAAATTTGTTGGATTGTTTCTTTCATATATTTATCTGCTTTTATCATTTAAATTTCCTTTCCACATCTACTGCATGTTCTTTTATGAATCGTTTCCATTGCCGGAACACCCATATACTCTCCAATCACTTCATGTTCTTCAGTAATTATTAAGTCGTTAAAACAATCAATACACAATTCATTCTTGCGGCATATCTTTTCTATTCTTTCATTAAATAATTCGTCCCCAGTTGAATCATATAAATCTTTTAAATGCCCAAGCATATATTTTGGATCGTCTTTAAAAGCCAACTCTATACATTCCGCTATGCTGCCTGCGTCTTTCAATTATGTAATCACTCCTTATCAAATATGTCTTTTATCGTATTTTTTGCACTATTGTGTTTTGCTAATGCAAATTTGTAGTTTGCTAAATTTATCTTATCATTTGTAATAATTGCTCTTCTGTTATAATAGGCACTCCAAGTTCTTTTGCTTTTTTATTTTTACCGGATGTACTACTGATATCGTTATTTACAAGGCAGCTTGTTTTTGCTGATACAGAGCCACTTACTTTTCCACCTAGCATTTCTATTTCTTCTTTGACAGCATCCCTATTTTCAAAATGATTCAAGGAGCCGGTGACTACAAATACTTTACCAGACAGATTTTTAATATCATCCGTTACTACTACGGTTTTACTCTTGTTGAAACTCATAATTTCTGAAAGCTCTAGCATCATATGAAAGTTGTTCTGTGTATAATTTTTGAGTGAACAATCCATAGCATCCCCAAAATCCTCCAATATTGTCCAACTAATCACGACACAACATTCCAAAAATTCTGTTATACTTCCATTACAATATTTAGATATTCTTTTACTTGCAGTTCTCCCAATCAAAGGAATACTCAAAGCATATATAAATCTATCAAAGGTTGTATTCTTGCTGTTATCAATAGCTGTCAATAGCTTGTCTGCTTTTCTTTTCCCAAACCCATCTAATTTAATCATTGCATCATAATGCGTATTGAGCGAATACAGATCCTTAAATTCTTTCAACCATCCAAGTTCAATAAATTTATTTAGGGTAGCTTCTGATAAATTATCAACATTCATTGCATTTTTACTTACAAAGTGTGAAAATTTCTTCAACAACTTGCCTTTACAGTAAGGATTACTACACATAAGAAATCTTGAATCATTATCTCTTTTTATTTTAGTTTCACTACCACATATAGGACAAACATCAGGAGGTGTTATTCCATTAAATCGGTCAGATATAATACAAAATTCATGTGGTCTTTGTGTACTAGATGCGTCCTTACTTAGATTTTCTTTGACTTGCGGAATAATTTGATTTGCTTTATATACAGTAATATTATCACCTATACCCAAACGTAAATTTTCAAAAATACTTACATTATGAAGCGAAGCACGTTCTACTGTTGTACCATCAATTTCTACAGGCTCAAAGATAGCTGTAGGGGTAAGAACTCCTGTTTTACCCATAGTCCAGTCAATTCCCTTTAAAGTGGTTTCCACTTCTTCATCATAAAATTTGTAGGCAATCTGGGAACGCAAGTGATGTCCTGTCATTCCAAGTGATTCTCCATATTTTATACTATTAAAACCAAGGACTAATCCATCAATTGGGTATGATAATTTATCAGCCTCATCTTTTAAATAATTATTTATATATTCAAAATCAGATATTGAATATACAATATAATATGGCACTATCTCAAATCCAAAATCAGACATCAAATCTAACTGGTCGGAAAAGAAAATATCATCCCTTTTAATCCCCTTTGCACATTTCCATGCTACAAACTTAATCTTTCTTTCGGCAGCAATATTACTGTCTAATTGACGAACTGATCCGCTTGCGAGATTACGAGGATTTTTATATTTTTCATCTTTCGGCAATTTCTCATTTATTTGCCGAAATGTATCATATGTAATAATCGCTTCACCATCCACAATTAGTTCGTCTTTAAAATCTATAGTCATAGGTACGTTGGTAAATGTCTTTACAGTATGGAGAACATCTTCACCTTCTTCTCCATTCCCCCTAGTTTCGGCTGAGATTAATTTACCGTTTAGATATCTCAATGAAATAGTAAGTCCGTCCAATTTTAACATCAGTATTCCTTCTTCATCATCAATAAAGCCTTTAAGTTTTTCTATGTCTTTTGTCTTATCAAGAGATAGCATTGGGTGATTATGCTTTACTTTTTGCAATCTACTTTTCACTTCATACCCAATTGTCTGTGTTGGGGAGTTACTTAGTTTAAATCCTGTTTCGTTTTCTAATTGAGATAGTTCATCAAATAAACTATCGTATTCCTTATCTGAAATTGCAGATTGAGAATCGTTATAATATAAATCCCTATGATTATTTAATTGCTCTGTTAATTCTTTAATTTTTTGCTTTTTATCCATTAATCCTCCGCTTCTTTTGCTAATTCGCCAGCGTTATCCTTAATATAATTACCAACTTTAATGTATCCTTCGTCATTAATTTCTGGGGCAAACCCTCTGAATTTAACTCTGGCCGGATAAGCCGATATTACTTCTCCATCATCATTTATGTCAATTACAATTGCCCATCCAAAAGTGTGTAAAACCATATTTATCCACCATAACAGACCAGTTTCTCTAAATTCTTTCCATGTTTTCTTTTTTACCATTTTTTATCTACTCCAAGTCTATTTCAATTCCACCAAATATTTTATCGTACACTGTTCTTCCTTGTAGACAATTATCTCATCATTTCTTAACATTGTTCCCTCGTGGGCATGTAGACAATTTGCATTTGGACAG
>Ga0153939_1000990_pt1 | contig 11305 bp, 12 predicted proteins | sample TSNJ023MetaG_FD_104734 | JGI IMG/M metagenome (GOLD analysis project Ga0153939, IMG submission 104734) | Attine ant fungus gardens microbial communities from New Jersey, USA - TSNJ023 MetaG | ecosystem: Host-associated > Fungi > Mycelium > Unclassified | place: USA: New Jersey, Brendan T. Byrne... | reverse complement strand
GGCTGCAAGGAGCTTCAGATCAACGGCTACACAAAAGACGGCCAGGAGGTTGCCGTTTTTAAGGATGGAAACTGGTCGATCTGATCAAATAGAGTAAAGGGGAATGCGTTATGAAGAGCAGTTTCAGCGAGAGCTATAAGGCGGCGGGTGTGGACGTCACCGCCGGATACAGGGCCATAGAGTTGATGAAAAGCCACACGGCCCGTACAAAAATACCCGGCGTGCTGTCCGGTATCGGCGCCTTTGGCGGTCTGTTTCAGCCCGACCTTTCCGGCATGAAGGAGCCGGTGCTGGTTTCCGGCACCGACGGCGTAGGAACCAAGCTAAAGGTCGCGTTTTTGATGGACAAGCATGATACGGTCGGTATCGACTGCGTTGCCATGAGTGTGAACGACGTTGTTTGCTCAGGTGCGAAGCCCCTGTTTTTTCTCGACTATATCGCCTGCGGAAAAAATATTCCGGAGCGCATTGCCTCCATCGTGGAGGGCGTGGCCGAAGGCTGCGTGCAGGCCGGCTGCGCGCTGATCGGTGGCGAAACCGCCGAAATGCCCGGCTTTTACCCGGAGGACGAATATGACCTTGCGGGCTTCTGCGTCGGCATGGTCGACAAGGAAAAGATTCTTGATGTTACAAAAATGCGGGAGGGAGATGCGCTCATCGGCATCGCCTCCTCCGGCGTACATTCCAACGGCTTTTCGCTGGTGCGGAAAATTTTCGGCATTGACGGCGATTCCATCCATAAGCACTATGATGAGCTTTCCATGACACTGGGCGAGGCGCTGCTGACCCCGACAAAAATATATGTGAAGGCGGCTCTTGCGGCCATCGAAGCCGCTGATGTGCGGGCGGTGTGCCATATCACGGGAGGCGGGTTTTATGAAAATGTTCCGCGTATGCTGCATACGGGTTTTACGGCTAAAGTCGAGCTGCAGAGTATTCCTGCGCTGCCGGTGTTCCCGCTGATACGGCAGCTGGGGAACATTCCGCTGCGCGATATGTACAACACCTTTAACATGGGCGTCGGCATGTGCCTTGCGGTTTCAAAGGACACGGCGGACAGGGCTGTCAAAGCTGTGAACGCCACGGGAGAAAAGGCCTTTATCATTGGCGAGGTCATTTCCGGCGATGAGGGGGTCGTGCTTTGCTGAAGATCGGAGTTTTGGTTTCCGGCGGCGGGACCAATTTGCAGGCGCTGATTGATGCTGAGAAGTCCGGAAAAATTAAAAATGGAAAAATTTCGGTCGTTATCGCCAGCAAGCCGAATGTCTATGCCCTGGAGCGCGCGAAGAACGCGGGCATCAAGGCGGTGGCGCTGCCGCGTAAGGACTACCGGAATGTGGATGATTACAGTGACGCTTTGACACGGGAACTGCAGAAAAATAAAGTGGATCTCGTGGTGCTGGCGGGCTTCCTGACCATCACAAACGGCGCCTTTGTAAAGGCTTTCGAGAACCGCATTCTCAACGTACACCCTACGCTGATACCGGCTTTTTGCGGAAAGGGATATTACGGCCTGCATGTGCATGAGGCCGTGCTGGCGCGTGGTGTAAAAATCACGGGGGCCACCGTTCACTTTGTCAACGAGGAGTGCGACGGAGGGCCGATTGTACTGCAAAAGCCTTTAGCGGTTTTGGAAAACGATACGCCTGAAACGCTGCAAAAGCGTGTGATGAGATCATGTGAATGGGAGCTTCTGACACGGGCCGTGTCCCTTTTTTGCGAGGGCAGGCTGAAAATTGAAAATGGAAAGGTCAGCATTGCGTGGGTAAAGGACCGGTAGTCTGCCAAATCTAAAAGTGAGGTGAAATGCAAGCGTTTTTCGTCTGTCGAGACGAAGGACGCGGCTTTGCTGGCGTAAAGCAAGGACGACAACAAGGAGAGGCGTAAAAATACGCCGCAAGACGCCCAGGATTTAGGTTTGATGGGCTACTTAGGGAGGCAACTATGAGATTATTGGACATAGGAAAAGAGCTTGCGGGGAACAGCTATCCCGGCAGGGGTATCATTATCGGCAAATCGGAGGAAGGAAAAAACGCGGTTTTCGCCTATTTCATCATGGGGCGCAGCGTCAACAGCCGCAACCGTATTTTCGTAGCGGATGGGGACGGGCTTCGCACCCGGGCGCATGACCCGGCGCTGCTTTCCGACCCGTCGTTGGTGATTTATTCGCCGGTAAAGGTGTTGGGGGACCGCTTGATTGTCACCAACGGAGACCAGACAGATACCATTTATAATCACCTGAAGGAGGGAAAAACCTTTGAGGATGCCCTTCGCTCACGTACCTTTGAACCGGATTCGCCAAGCTTTACGCCGCGTATTTCCGGTATTCTGAATTTTAAAGACAGGAACTTTACTTACCAGATGTCCATCCTGAAAGCCCTGAACGGTGATGAAACGCAGCCCCAGCGGTTTTTCTTTGACTATGTATCCAGCGACGGACTGGGCCATTTTATTCATACTTATAAAGAAGACGGCAATCCGCGAATTCCCTCCTTTGAGGGAGAACCGAAGCTGATCACAATCGATGGGAATATTGACGCCTTCACCAATAACTTGTGGATGAATTTAAACGAGGATAACCGGGTTTCACTATTTGTACGCTATGTGGATCTTGAAAGCGGTAAATATGAATCCCGAATCATCAATAAAAATCTGTGATGGGGGAAATGAAATGAACGAATTGCTTTTGAAATACGGCTGCAACCCGAACCAGGCGCCGTCAAAAATCTTTATGAAGGACAGCGGTGAGCTGCCAATTAAGGTTTTAAACGGTAAACCCGGCTATATCAATTTTCTCGACGCCCTGAACAGCTGGCAGCTGGTGCGGGAGCTGAAGGAGAGTACGGGGCTTCCCGCGGCGGCCTCCTTCAAGCATGTGAGTCCGGCGGGTGTGGCGGTTTCTGTTCCCCTCAGCGATACGCTTAAGAAAATCTACTTTGTGGACGACCTGGATCTCAGCCCCATTGCAAGCGCCTACGCGGCGGCAAGGGGGGCCGACCGCATGTCCTCATACGGCGACTGGGCGGCCCTCTCCGACATCTGCGATAAGGAGACCGCGACGCTTCTGGCGCGCGAGGTGTCCGACGGAGTCATTGCCCCCGGCTATACCGGAGAGGCCCTGGCAATCCTTAAAACCAAGCGTAAGGGAGGCTACAATGTGGTGCAGATCGATCCGGACTACAAACCGTTTCCCATCGAGCACAAGGATGTGTTCGGCGTCACCTTTGAGCAGGGCAGAAATGAACTGAAGCTGGACGAGCAGATTTTAAAGGAAATGACCACAGAGAAAAAAAACCTCAGCGACGAAGAAAAACGCGATCTTATCGTTTCACTGATCACACTGAAGTACACCCAGTCCAATTCGGTGTGCTATGTAAAAAACGGTCAGGCCATCGGCGTGGGCGCGGGGCAGCAAAGCCGTATCCACTGTACGCGCCTTGCGGGGAATAAGGCCGACAATTGGTATCTGCGCCAGTGTCCAAAGGTTATGAACCTGCCCTTCCTTGCGAACATCAGAAGACCGGACCGCGACAACACCATCGACGTATACATTTCGGACGAATGCGACGATGTACTGCGTAACGGCGCGTGGCAGCAGTTCTTTACCGAGCGGCCGGAGGCCTTTACCCGTGAGGAGCGCGCCGAATGGCTGCACACCATGACGGGTGTTGCTCTCGGCAGCGACGCGTTCTTTCCGTTCGGCGACAACATCGAGCGCGCCCATAAGAGCGGCGTTACGGTGATCGCGCAGCCCGGCGGCTCCATCCGCGACGACAACGTCATTGAGACCTGCAACAAATACGGCATTGCGATGGCTTTTACCGGAATTCGGCTGTTCCATCACTGATTCGTCATTTCAAAATGAGAGTCTTTTGTTTTCCGGTTTCGGACGGGAAAGCAAAAGACTCTGTTCAGCTTTTTCGTATAACTCATTTCACGCAGCCTAAGGAGGATGGTTATGGATATATTAGTGGTAGGATCCGGTGGTCGTGAGCACGCGATTATCCGGGCGCTGAAGGAAAGCTCGCGCGTTGGGAAAATCTACTGCGCGCCCGGAAACGGCGGCATTGCCTATGACGCGGTGTGTCTGCCGGTGGGGGCGACGGATCAGGAAGGCATTGCAAAGGCCGCTCTTGATAACAAGGTGGATCTGGTTTTTGTAGCTCCGGATGATCCGCTGGTTGCTGGTATGGTGGATTACCTGGAAGAGCAGGGAATACGCGCCTTTGGGCCGAACAAGGCCGCGGCGGCGATTGAGGGCAGCAAGGTGTTTTCAAAAAATCTGATGAAGGATTATGGAATTCCCTCGGCGGGATACGGTGTGTTTTCGAATCAGGACGACGCCCTGGCCTATATTCGGGATAAGGGTATATATCCGGCGGTCATCAAGGCGGACGGCCTGGCCCTTGGAAAGGGTGTCATCATAGCTCAGAATGAGGAAGAGGCTGTAGCCGGTCTGCAGTCCATCATGACCGACAAAATTTTTGGCGCTTCCGGCAATGAAGTGGTCATTGAGGAGTTCCTCACCGGGCCGGAGGTTTCCGTACTGGCTTTTACCGACGGACGAACCGTGAAACCGATGGTATCTTCAATGGATCATAAAAGGGCCTTTGACGGGGACAAGGGCCCCAACACCGGCGGTATGGGCACCATCAGTCCGAATCCCCATTATACGGATGAAATGGCGGAGCAGTGCATGCAGACGATCTTCATGCCCACAATCGAAGCCATGAACCGGCTGGGCAGGCCCTTCAAGGGCATTTTATACTTTGGCCTCATGCTGACGGAGAATGGCCCCAAGGTCATCGAGTACAATTGCCGTTTCGGTGACCCGGAGGCCCAGGTGGTTCTGCCGCGGCTGAAAACCGACCTGCCGGACATCATCGAGGCCATCCTAGACGAACGCCTGGATTCTCTTAACATAGCGTGGGAGAATGGCGCGTGCGCCTGTATTGTCATAGCAAGCGGTGGCTATCCGGGCAGCTATCCCAAAGGCTTGCCCATTGCTGGCCTGGACGAAAACGGGCAGCGGGACGACGCGGTGATCTACCACGCGGGCACATTGTCGCAGGACGGCATATTCACAACAAACGGCGGCCGTGTGATAGGCGTGACGGCAAAGGCTGATAGTCTGGAAGAAGCCCTCGGCAAGGCCTATCAAGCGGCGGAAAATGTCACGTTCGACGGTTCGTTCTATCGGAAGGATATCGGCCGGTTATAAGCCGTTATTGCTTTTCCTCCTGCAGGATTTCAGCAAGGTCAAACAGATCGCTCTGTTCCATTTTCCTGAGATATGGGCGAGTGTTTTCCTGTATTGTTATTTGCGTATTCCGGCTCTCTTTTTTTCAATTGTGAATTTTTGATATATTTGACGGAGCCCTTGTAATTTTCGCTGCTTAGGGATATAATAAAACTAAGTTAGGGAAACCTAAAAATAGGAAGGGCAGGGGAAAGCATGGTGAAATATATTCGGAGAAAACTACCGGTTCTCATTACGCTGGGATTGATTCTGCTGCTTGCAATGGTATCCGGTCTATGGCGCTTGTAACAGAAACGCCTTGCAGGTTCTGTTCTTTCATTTCCTGAAAATGCCGCACTGTTTCAACGCGTCGAGATCGTTATACATAGAATTAAATGATGGGGGCTGGCAGATCACATGGATCTGTCAGCCCTTTTGTTCCTTTTGCGCATTCAAGGTGATACGGTAAATACAGACCTGCCTTTCGCCTCTTTGATACATGTCATGATCCTCGGGCAGCCGGGCGATTTCTTCCAGAACGGCGCCGGTGTATTCACAGGTCCTGGCAGAAGCGCGGTTTTCCGGATTACAGGTGATAATGAGTGTTTTCATGCCGTGCTTTTCCGCCAGCTTAAATAGCAGCAGGCAAGCCTTTCCCGCATAGTGGTTCCCGCGGTACGGTTCGTCGACACGGTACCCGATATTGCCGCCGTAATAAAGTCTATCGTTGTGTCCGATGCGCAAATTGCACTCGCCGACCGCCTGTCCGTCCAAAGTACGGCATATGGTAAAATGATACGCGGGTACCAACTGCTTTTCCCCGTCTGCGGGTGTCTTCTTTGCCAGCCGCAGAAAAATTTCACCTGTTTTTAAATCGTCCGTATCAAGGAATCGCATGGTACCACCCTCCAAGAAAAAGTGGAAATATTATACCCGATGCGGTTCTTCCTGTCAATCACAGATGAAAAGCTGTAGCGGCTTAGATCCTATAAGTACGCGGGCTTCTTTCATCCGCGGTAAAGCGCAATACGCAGTAATCCGGGTCCGTTACACCTTTGGGATAATACTTTGTGTCGCCCCTTTGCCATAGCTCGTCCTTTATGGACTGTTCCTGCAGCACGTCCATTTTTCCGCGCAGCATGACACCCTTGAAAAAAAATAAGCTGCAAAAATACAAGCAGGCCTTTGGGTTTTTCCGAAATTGCTCCACCCGTCGGGAGGATGTATTTGTAGAAAAGTAAAAGACTGTACTGTTTTCCGTTTTCCGGGGAAAGAGCATCACCTTGACGTTTGGGAACCCCTCCTTATCCACAGAGCCGATAAAGGCAAACCTGCGTTTGGAGATAAACCGCTGAATTTTTTGCTCCGGTGTCATGTGCGGTCCTTCCAGTCGCCCCAGTTACCGAGAGGCTGCCCCACGGAAAAATAGGTCTGCTTGCAGGAGATAACCGGTTTTGCGAGTTCAAGGGGCAGGGGATGCCGACGGTTCTCTATCAAATTTTCCTCAGCAAGAATGTTCCGGACACGGCACAGGAATACATCACCGTCGTCCAGCTTGATTTCCTGCTTTACTTCCAGCTCGTATACCCACGGGCTTTTGGTGAGAATCGGGACCTCCAGCACAGCCCCCTTCTGCACGGAAACCTCCACCTTCATCTTATCCGCTTCATATCCTTCATGGTTGCCGAAATAATCCGCCAGGGGGAGCAGCTCCTCTGTTACAAGATTGGCGGAAAAAATACGCTTTTTCCGGATGATGTCCTTTGTCAGCTTTTCTCCGCCGATACAGGCCATAATGCCCATTTCACCGTCAAAACAGTAGCTGAACCAGCAAAACAGGCCGAAATTGGGTGTGCCGTCGTCCTTATAGGTGCCGTAAAGAAATAGTGCCTGGGGGCAATAATCGTTGGATAAGGAACCGAGTGATTGTTTCATTTTTTCCTCCTCATTGAATCTTCATATTCGCTTAAATTTTTAAGGATTTGTTTCAGTTTTTCCTCGAACGCCGCCACTTCCTCCTCGCTGAAGCCCTTGTAGTAGAATTCGTTGATCCGGTCGGAGAGGGAGTTGTAGTCGCGCTGCAGCCTTTTTGCCGCCGGGGTCAGATGAATCAGAATCGCGCGGCGGTCGCTTGGGTGCTGCTCCCGCGTGACGAGCCCTTTTTCCTCCATGCGGTCAATCATACCGGTCAGTGTCGTCTTGGCAAGGGCGGTCATTCTGCCGATTTCGGTCAGTGAAACCGGACCATGCTCCCAAAGAATGTAGAGAATCCGCCCCTGCGGTCCGTTGAATTCGTCTATGCCGGAATCCTTCAGTATCTGTTCAAATATCCGTCCTCCGATCTGTTTGATTTGTGTGATTAAAAATCCGCCCTCTGTTTTCACGCAATAACCTCCTATAAAGGATAGTACTATATAGGATTAAAATTGTCAAGCTCCAAAATAGAAATGTCAAAAAGAAACTCGGGTGAAGTCACCTGAGTTTCCTGATTGTATTCAGTTGTCGTTCACCGGTTTAATGGGGATCGTCAGGGAACCGGTCGAGTCCAGCCGGTAATCTGTATAGTAAGCTGAAAAACTTTCAATTGACTTTAACTCTTCCTCTGTCGCAGCATAATAATCCAATGCGAAAGTGTAAATATTGGTACCGTGATTATATTGATAACGAAGCAGGCCGGTATGTCCGTTTGCCGTTGTGACATGCTCATCGTCATAATAGATTTCATTTAAACGCTGCATCACGTTGACACGGCCATAGGGCTCCAGTTCCATTTCAACACTACTGTCTTTTATGGTAAAGCTTCGAACGATAAATCCGCCCAGAGAGCTGATTTCTATCTTTTGACCCACAATGCCTTCCAATTGATAGGTGCGTTTTTCCAGTTTATTGCCGCCTAACCGAATGGGTGTAAAAGTGATGGACTCTGCTTCCGGACTCAGGCCGATTAGTTCTGTTACATTGGTTTGCGAATAAGGAAAGCTGCTTCCTATTGTGGGATCTTCATAAATATCGATGACATTGCCTTTATCGTCTTCCATGTACAGCATATGGGGGTACAGCCCTTCAATTTCGTGAGAGTCCTCGGATGCGCTGACCTGAAAGGTCATCGATGCGCCAAAAGGAGAGATGGAAAGCCGTTTCAAAGATAGTGTTTCCTGACCGTTTTCCGTATCCAGCGTATATTCACCGGGTTCCGCTTCACGGCAATAGGGATTTTCTTCTGACTTATCCACGCTTACTTGAAAGGTGAAGGGGTTGGCGTCGGTGGTTTCCGGACGCTGACCCATGAGATCCTGACCGCTCGTGTCATATATGTGAAAGGCTTTAGCGTGAATGGTGAGCTCGTCCGGGTACTCTTCCATGAGTGTATAGCACAGGGAGAAGCGTATGGTTCGGTCGTCCACAAAATACCCGTCATAGCTTGAGGGCCAATAGGCGTCCGGCGGCTGTGCGTCCTGGTTGATGCCCATCCAGAAGGTGGGAATGAGGCCCATTACATTGCTGTATTCCGGGTAAGTGGCTGGATATACATCAGGATACATGGCTTTAAAATCGATGGCTTCTTCATATTCCGCCGTAAAGAACAGAAAAGCAAAGCAGCTGTCAATGGCTATGTTGTCCAGCGTGATACTCACGCCTTCAGATGTGATGGTTTTTCCTACCGGAGTGTTCAGCTTTTCAATGGCGGCTTTCAGCCCTTCATGGAACAAGGGGCCGGTGGTATCGTGGCTGATTTCAGGTTCACTCTGCTCCGTGATGATGGCACTTGGGAAAATGCTCTTTTCGTCAGGAAAATAATCCACCTCGTTGCTCGACAGCTTGAGAATTTCAGACGCCGCCAGAACACCGGTTGCCGTAAGAACGATCAGGATGGCCGCAATCAGCAGAATGCGGGGCTTTAAGCGTTTCGGCTGCATTTTTGAAAGCTTTAGGACGGGCTTCTCAGGCTGCTTCAGATTAAGCCTTGTGAATACCGCTTCTGAAATCTTGTCGTTGTCGACTCTTTCCGGCGGAAGCTGCAGCAGCTCATCTGCAAAGGCTTCATCTATCAGGAAATCTATTTTATTTTTCATAGCGTACAGTCCTCCCTTATTAAGAATGCTTTCAGCTTTTTCCGGCCGCGTGACAGCTTGCTTTTGATGGTGGACTCCTTGATGCCGGTTTCGTCCGCAATTCTCACAACAGTCTGCTTCCAGAAATAGTGCCGTAAAAAAATATCCCGGTCTTCTTCGGAAAGTATTTCAACAGCTTGCCGTACGGTTTGGATCCGCTCACGACGTTCGGTCACGGAAAACAAATCCGCCTCCTCGTCGGTGAGCCGGTTTTCTTCCAGCGGTTCGGTAAAACGCATTTTGCGAAGAAATCCGAAGGCGGCATTTCTTGCCACCACCGCAAGCCAGAATTTGAGCGCACCTTCTTCCCGCAGCATGCTTCGGCTTTTCCAAAGGGCGACAAAAACGTCGGTCAACAGTTCCTCCTTGTCCTGTGGGGCGGCATGATTTCCCAGGATTTTAGAAAGCACTGCCATCGTATATCCGCTGTACTCCCGGATAGCCTGCTCCAATGCAGCCGGTTCCGCATTTTTCAGCTGCATTATCAGTTCTTTTTCATTCATAACGAACCTCCTTGACAACCGTCAACTATAAGAACGCGTTTTTCCGGCTTTTGGTTGCATAAAAAATAAATATTGAATGTGATTGTTCGCTGAAAAAACACCGCAGGGGGCATGATTGCATCCTGCGGTATGATCAAGTATATTTTATAATCGATAAACGGGATTTTGTACAGGTACGTGAACAGCTAGCCACTTGTTTCAAAAATATTTCTGTGACAAAAAAATTGGAACAATGGCTCCGAGCCACTGTTGCACATAAGAGCTGTTCAAACAGTGCAGACATCGCCAAACTGCTTTTTGCCGAGTACTCACATTTTCGTCCGGAGCAGAATTTCGAAAATTTTCGTACCCAGTGTCTGTATCAGATAAGCGGTATTTCGGCCGGTTATGGCCAAAGAGGCATGCCGCAGAACCTCCGGCTGCACCAGGGACAGAAGTAAGTAAACCACCAGAAGCCCGCACAGTCCTCTGAGTGAAACGCCGTGTGTTTTAAGAAAACGATGATATTCCTCATACGAGCCTCCTGATTTGCTTTCCATATGATAATAGAAAAGATTGCCCCGCTGTATAAAAGATATTGTATGGACAGAAAAGCTAAGCGTTACATAAATGCAGGAATTGCACTGCCCAAAAGGTCAGATCACATTCGAGGGCATATTTTCTTTTGTAATCCGGTTCTAACCGCACATCCACATAGGCGGTCGATAATCTATTTTCTTAGGGGAATAGCGTTTGTTGTGGGGGATGTCAAATCTCATGTCTAATATACCATCGTTACCGATAGCGTTCTTAACATTCGCGATGGAATCCTTTATCACTTCTACGCGTTCTCCCACCCCGAGCATGGCAATTTCCGTCAATAAGCGGCGGTATGTTATACTGTCAATTACATCCACACGAAATGGCCGGATCCGGCTGTTTTGCATATCGAGCGGGAATGGCACATAATACTTTGCGCCGATCTTGACATGTATAGGGTTCATGCCATGCATAATGGCATTATAATGGTTTAAGGCGTCCGTCATCAATTGAATATTTTCCGGTGTTCGCCATGCGTTTGTATAAGCCAGTGCTTCTAAATGGTATTGACATGGAGAACTCACGCTTTCTTCAATATAGGGGTAGTTATATTTTGCTTTGCTTTGACGTGTTTTTGTAATCTCGCTGAGCGAGGAAAGCGGCAATATGCTCCGAAATGCCTTTAAATTGGGGGTTTTACATGGGATGCTCTAGAAGCTTAATGCACGTAGAAAACGCTTGTTATCAGACCTTGGTAATTAAGGCGTTAACATTATCCAAGTAAATCCAGTAATCGTTGTAACAGTGGGTATGTGTTCATTTCTGTATTACCAAGTGCGGAGACAGTTATCTCTGTTTGCGGAGAATAGACTGAGAAAAAATCAACACCAAAATCGCCGCCAACAGTATAGTATGTTTTCCTTCCATCCTTT
>Ga0153939_1000982_pt1 | contig 11323 bp, 11 predicted proteins | sample TSNJ023MetaG_FD_104734 | JGI IMG/M metagenome (GOLD analysis project Ga0153939, IMG submission 104734) | Attine ant fungus gardens microbial communities from New Jersey, USA - TSNJ023 MetaG | ecosystem: Host-associated > Fungi > Mycelium > Unclassified | place: USA: New Jersey, Brendan T. Byrne... | reverse complement strand
TGCCGGAAATATCATCGTCAGGCACGATGAAAGGCGCGCCGGTTTCTTCAGCAACATACCGGTCAATGTATCCGAAGCGCTCGCATATGGCGTCATAGCTCCAGCCTTCAACAGGGCGTCCCATGTAGACGCCGATAAGCTTGCCCAGCACACCAGCGTATATCTGTTCGCTGTACTTTTTAACTAACATATAAACATCTCCCGATTATTTTAATTAATCACTGTTAACCTTTTACGGCGCCACTGGCCATGCCTTCAACAAAGTGCTTCTGAAGCAATAGAAACATGATTAGAACAGGTAAAATCATAATCACCGCGCCGGCCATCACAAGACTATAATCGCCGGAATACATACCGTTGAGACTCATAAACTTAACGCTGGCCGTAAGGTTGGCGTCACCTTGCAGCAAGGTAGAGCTAAGCAAATATTCGTTCCAGGAAAACAGACCTACAATAACCGCAACGGTAATTAGTCCGGGAGAGACTATCGGCAGCATCACTTTTGTAAATACCTGCCAGGTATCCGCTCCATCAATTCTAGCCGCCTCTTCCAATTCATATGGAATTTTAAGAAAATATGTGCGCATAAGGAAAATTGGCATAGGCAAATTCCAAGCCGCTATCACCACTCCCAACGCAAACGGGTTTCCCATTAGTCCCAGTTTAACAAAAGCAGAATAAAGCGGCAGCATGAAAAGCTGGAGAGGAACCGTGGTTGCCAACATAAAATATATAGTAATGGCCTTCCATGTCCATACCTTCCTGCCGGCCAGTACATATCCAATGCTGCCGGAACAGAAGCAGCCGGTAATTATAGCTGTAACCGTAACCTTTATAGAGTTTGAAAAGGCTTTCGCGAAGCCTACGATCCGCCAGGTATCTGTGTAGTTTTCCAGATGAATCACCGTAGGCGTAGAAAGGGGATTTGCGATGATTTCCTGATGTGTTTTGAAGCTGTTGATTAATACCAGTACCAACGGTGACAAACATATAACCACCAATGAAACAAGCGCTGTCAAGCTTGCTATGGATGAAAGGCGGACTTTTGCTTTATTACTCATTCCGATACCTCCTTACGACTAAGGTACGTATAGAAAAAGGCGGCAATAGCTCCAAAAAAACTCATCACCAGCGCAACCGCAGCAGCCCTGCCAAACTTGAAGGTGTTAAACGCCATGCTGTAAGCATAAGTGCTCAGCATCTCCGTAGCATGGGCGGGGCCTCCGCCAGTAAGCAAGTAGACGTAATCGAAGGTGAGGAAGGAATAGATGATTATAAACACAAACATCATCTTTACAGTAGGGGAGATATTCGGCATATACACCTGCCAGAATAACTGCCATCCCCCAACGCCTTCAATTTGAGCCGCTTCAATTTGATCTACAGGAGTTTGTCGGAGCGCCGCCAGATACACAATAGCCAAAAAGCCCCAATAATGCCACATATCCACAAAGGCCACTCCATATAAAGCAGTCTTCATATCGCCAATCGGAGAGGATACGGAAAACCCTTGACGTCTTAAATACCCGAACACCCCGCCACTGGGGCTGAAAATCATGTTTGCCCAAATCAGAGCATTGGTAACAGGGGCAAGCACATAAGGGATTAGGTAAACCGTTTGAAAAAAGTTACGGCCTTTGCTTCGCCGCGCCAGTAAAACAGCGCTAAGCATGCCAACTACTACGGGAATGGTAATAAAGATTAAAGTCCACTTAAAGTTATTTGTAAGTGCCTGCCAAAACACCTTGTCGTTGAATAGGACCTGAAAATTTTCAAGTCCTATCCAGTTCATGCTTTTGCCTACTCCGTTCCAGTCTGTAAAGGCCGCGTAGAAAGTATAAACAGCCGGAGCGAAGACCACAAGGCCGCTAAGCAGTATGGCCGGCAGGGTGAGCATATGTAATCCTAGTGTTTTGATCCTGCCATTTCCAGATTTCATATAATTTCCTCCTAAATAATGCGCTGATCAATTAGGCTGCATTCTACAACCTATAGTCTCGCAAAAGAAGTAAGAATCTTATACGGCAGGTTTTGCCAGCGGGGCAACCAAGCCTGCCTCCAGTTCCTCCGCAAAGGCTTTGTCCACCGCGTTCAGGAATTCCTCTGGCGTCATAACACCTTGCCATACCGAGTCAACATTTCGCCATTCATCCTGAGTAACAGGGGGGAAGAACGCACTGGGATGATATCCGAAATTTCCAGCGTTAATCTGCGGAACTGCCTCTTTTATAATTTCCATAAATTTTATGCTCATTCCCGCCATATTACTGTCGTCCACACCGCTCATATCCTTGAGAGGAACCGCCCAATAGCCAGGCCAGTACTCAGTCATAGTTGTACAGAATTCCGCGCTCAACATAATATCAAGAATTTTGGCGCATTCGTCCGGCGCTTTGCTACTAGTGTTAACAGCAAAGGAACAGGGCATGGTCAAGTCATACACGTCTTTATCGGGGGCGTATAAATTAGGCATTGGCGCAAAACCAAACTCGTCTATTTTATTATCTGTGAAGGAATTAGCGGCAAATTGAATATATAAGGTAGGAGCCATAAGAAAAGCGGCCCGTTTATCCGCTATTAGTTGAACAGCTTCCTGTGAATCCAACGCTGTATAGTCGTTCCCGGCTAAATATCCAGCCTTGTACCAATCTTGCATCATTTGTACGCCAGCCAGCATTTCAGGGTTGCTAAAAGGCTGATTTCCTGACAGGCACTCATAAAGATTAGTTGGACTCACAAAGTGATTTATCATTACCGAAGAAAAGTTGTCATTACTTGGGCGCCAACCCCGGTTGCCTCCTGAGCCGCCGTATAATCCCATACTTTTGGCTTCTTCCATAATATCTATCATTTCAGCCAAAGTGGAAGGAACCTGCCAGTTGTTTTCCTGAAATAACGCTTTATTATAGAATATGCCGCCCACAGAGATTGAGTTTGGCACTGAATACAGCTTTCCGTCAACAGTACACGCATCATAATAAACTTGAAGCAACCGGTCTTTCCATCCATACTGCTCGGCATACGGCGTAAGATCCACCAGCTTATCCTCAGTTACGTATACGTTGCAAAAAGACGGACCTGAGGTATAGATAATATCCGGGCCGGAACTTGCGCTTAATGCCACCGGAATGTCGTTATCAACAGTATTGCGGTACTCTATAACCAGTTCATATTCATTTTGTGAACTGTTATACACATCAATCAAAGCTGCTTGGAACGCAGCTTTTTGGTTTTCATTAGCGCCCCAAAACCACATTGATATTGTTTTGCGACCTTCAGCAGATGCCTGAACTGACTGATCGAGAGATTCTTCGTTCTCGGTCTGAGAGGCTTGAGCCGGGGTTTCTACTCCACGGGCTGTACTTTCAGTCGATACACTGCAGCCGGAAAATAATCCACACAGCATCAGCAATGCTATTGATAAGGTCATAAGTTTTTTCATGTTATCCTCCTTTTTTAACGTGGCCGATATTCATCATTACTTTTACTTTTCGCCGGCATCCTGCCAGTGAGGCGTCAGTTCAATGAGCTGCCGCGCAATTTCGGCCAGATTATCTTGATTCATTTCATCAACTTTTCTTCTCCAAGCTTGGGGTACCGCGTCTACTCCTGAATAAGCACCGGCCATAGCTCCTGCTATAGCGGCGTTCGTATCGCAGTCGCCTCCCAGATTAACCGCAAATTCATTCACTATTTTGGGATTTCCCTTGCCCAGCACAAACATGCCTATAGCTACCGGTACCGAGTCGGCGGCCAAATCTCCGCCGCCGAACATTTCATATACCTTGTCAAGAGTTCGCTCATGGTTATCTGTAAGCTTTATCATATCGCATATAAATCGAATACGAGTGGGTATATCCGGAGCTGATACGACATTTCCATATTGCGCGCCTATTTCAGCGGCCTTCATAGTTTCGCCTATAATAACTTCAATATTTGCTTCCCCTCGTATACAGAGCGCCACACCCCATGCTACGGAAGCTGCGGCAGCAATACTTACGCTGGTATTGTGAGTGGGAAGACAGGTAAGGTGCACATCCCTTACCAAAGTCTCTAACGTGGATTTTTTGAGCCCATGTATTATACCCAGCGGGCTTATGCGCATAGCGGAACCATTGGTGACGCCAAACTTCCCGCTTTCCTCAATAGGCTCGCCTTGCTTGATGGCTTTCAGAGCTCTCTCCGTGCTGGGTCCCAGCGGGCTGGTATACTTGTTTCTTACCCGATCCGCCCACTTGATAATCTCATCTACTACGTCCTGCGGTACCACTCGTCTGTTGCGCACAAATGAACGTGCCAACGCCAGTGCCTGTTCGGTGTCGTCGGTATACTCTCCCGGCTTCAGTCCTTCATGAAATATGTGTCCTTTTTCCGGCGGATAAAATGTATCTATCCAACCCCATTTTTCCTTGATTTGGCTTCGGGTTTGGAAAGAAGACGGAACCCCAAGCGCGTCTCCCGTAGCCATTCCATACATGCATCCCAGAACTCGGCTGTATTCTGTGATTTCCATATTCGCCCCCTTTGTTATTCGTTAACTGAATCATTACCTGCGACGACTCTAATTTTTTTGGCTATTTCCGGCGCACATCGGCTCAGCCGATGTCTCACCATTTTCAAATCAGCTTGACCGTTTTGACCGCCTTTCTTCTCAATTACATAACTAGAGCAGCAGGAGCCTATGTACCCGGCTTCAACAGGCTCATATCCTTGCATCAGCCCATATACCACACCGGCTGTAAATGCATCTCCCGCTCCGGTAACGTCACATAATTTACCTTCCCGTATTACTGGAATATTGTGGACTTCTCCATTTTGAAACAACTTACTGCCTTTACTCCCATAAGTGACATATACTAAAACGGATTTCAGAAAATCGGATAGACCTGCAATATTATTGATGCCTAGATGCCCTATTAGATTTTCCGCTTCGTATTGATTGACTATCAATACGTGCAATTTCTTCAAATAAGGCAACAGTTCTATAGAACAAATGCCTGTCACAACTAATTTGCTCTTATTACATATTGCTTTTTCAAGCACGGGTAATGTGAACTGATTTAGCACAGGGCAAATTACCGCCCATTCACGTAAGCTCCCGATATTATCGGGAATTGTTGTTTCCGCCGCTCCCCCATAACCAAAGCAAATAGTTTTCCCATTCTGTTGAGTGTATAGCCATGCTTTGCCTGAACTGTCTTTGCTATTTACATAAACACCGGCGCAATCTAAACCTGCATTCTCCCAGAATTGCAATACGCCTCCCGTTACAGCGTCCTCGCCAACAGGATAGAACAGCTTAGGCCTGCATTGGCCAAGTTTTTGGATGCCGGTAGCAATATTGGGAGCGCAACCACCTGGATAAGGAGCAGGGCAATCCTGTAAAACCTTTACGAAGCCTCCGTCTAAAGGGAACGATTCAATGTAGAATAGATAATCCCAAATTGCGGCGGCTCCAACTACACAGACTTCTTGCTTTATTTGTTACACCTCCTTTGATTCATCACAACCGTCAACATATGAACAAATCGCTGGAATCAGCGCAATTTCCTATGACATTAAAAATCGTCGGAGATAAGCTTAACAAAATATTCCCTTTTCCTCGGACCGTCGAACTCCAGAAAATATATCCCCTGAGAATGCCCCAGCAAAAGCTTCCCTTCATGTATTATGATAGAAAGGTTAACGCCTATCAGGGATGATTTTACGTGTCCCGCCGCATCCTGCGGAGTGTCATGCTGATGCTTGAAATCTATTCTTGTTGGAATCAGCCTGCATATTTCATCCTGCAAATCCTCAAACCCTTTAGGATCCCAGAAGGATGTAATAGTAAGCCCGGCCGTCGTATGAGGCGTATGAATGACGCAAAGTCCCTCTTTTATTTGATTTTCCCCGACGAATTTTTTTATGGTATCCGTTATCTCTACCACGTCTTTCTCATTCGTAGTTATTTTAAAATGTCCAAGCATTCATATCACTCCGCTAAATTATTTCGATTTCACTGTTATGTATGGCCGCTCCGCCTTTACAGAAGCTCCACGGCCCCTTGCAGCCGCGGCCATTCTCTTCGCCTGTCATTTCCATCATATATCCCGCCAGCAGGCAAATAGGTACGAACTGCATCATAGGATTCAGCAAGGCAAACTTTGAAGCAGGTACTTGTATGCAACAAGCGCTTTCAATAGGAAAAGCTTTTGGATTATCGGTTATGACAACCATGCTCCGTCCCATTTTTTCCGCGTAGCCTAACAGCTCACCTGCGCGGCTTTTTGCCGGGCTGTCTCCGCCGCAGACCAGTACTGTACCAATTTTTTCCACCCTTCTCATAAAGCAATTGAGATGCAGCCAATCCTCCGTATTTATGTGCATGGAATACCTTCCCAACGCTTCGAATATTTTTGCGTGACCGAACCAAGCAGCGGCGTAATCCGCTCCGGAGCCTATAAAATCATAAGCCTCCATATCTTTCCAGGATTCAGCCAAATTAATGACCTGCTGATCCATCTTGCAAAGCGCGTCCTCCATTTTATCCGCCATAGCAGCCATTTCATGCCTTATATCCATAGCATGATCCATAGTGTAGTTTCCGCGCACCTCGCCGATACGTATGGCAATAAGAAAAAGCGACATTAGCGCGACCATATAAGAACGAGTGCCGGGCGCGCTTTCAAATGGGGGCACGTCCAAATCAAGCACCCTGCCTGAGCTTTTGCCCAACAATGAATCCCTGCTGCCTGTGATGCCCAGCGAAAAGGCGTCATGAGCTGCAGCACGCTGTATGGCTTCACCTACCCGCGCTACCTTTCCAGAATTACTCACTGCGATGACCAGCGGGTTATGAGGCGCGAACCCTAGCTGTTTTTCAGGATAGTATCGGCTTAATTCAATGGCTGTCACAACCTCTGTGGGAACTCCGGTTAAGCTTTCGAAAGCATACTTGGATGCAAGTGCCGCCGCGTAGGAATCGCCGCAGCCGGTCAGCAGGATTTTTTGTATCGAAAATATCTCCGGGGTAGTCAAAACACAGCGGGTATTGGGCTCCAAATCTTTATATTGAGTGCGTATAAGCTCCGGAAGGCTCATCACTTGTCGGCGCATAGCGTTGTCATATTTCATGTATTTCCTCCTCGTCTTAAACTATAATAGTTTATTACTTGTATTTAATATAAAACAAATCAGTCAAAATTGCAATACCTTTATTGACTTTTTACAAAATACGTGTGATAATTCTTATAAAAAATACTTATTTGTATGCTTATATATAATAATCAAACGAGGAGGAAGCAATAATGCATCAATCAGCTTTGATTGACAAATCTTCGCCTGTGCCTGCCTACCATCAGGTAGCAGAGGATATAATTGACAGAATCAACATGGGAGAATGGGAGGCCAGCAGGAAGCTGCCGACTGAAGCGGCGCTCACAAAAGAGTATGATGTAAGCCGTGTTACACTGCGCAAAGCATTAGCTTATTTGGAAGAACAAAAATTTATAGAAACATATCAGGGAAAGGGCATCTTCATTGCTTCCCCTCCTAAACCATTTGTAGAAGACTTAAATTTCCCTAGTCTTTATGCTGACAAATACTCAAAACGGCCTAACAAGCCCAGGATCATCAAAATGCATGAGCTAAACAACCCGCCTTTATTTGTAAGCAATGCCTTACAAGTCAAGGCCGACCATCCCTTAATATTTATCCAGCGCATATTTATACGTGAGGATATAGTTATTGGGCTGAATAATGTCTGGATGCCTTATGACCTGGTGCCGGACATTTTACAGAAAGGATTGACAAACGACAGCATTACGCAAACCTTATCTACCAGGTATCAATATAAAATCAGCTGCATCGAAAATTATATTGAAGCAATCAACATTAACGCCAGAGACGCTAAAATGTTGGATGCCCATTATGGAGATCCGGCTTTAAAAATTCAATCTTTACACACTTTAAGGGACCAGCGTCCGATTGAATTTTCCATAACTACTTGGATCGGTGATTTAACCAGGTTCCATTTTACTGTGAATGAAGTCGATCCTATAAAAAATACAGAGGAGGCTGATTCTTATGAAAAAGATAATTCTTGACTGCGACCCGGGCATGGACGATTCCATGGCAATTGTACTGGCGGCAAAATCTCCTGCGCTTGAGCTTATGGCTGTAACTACGGTTACCGGGAACTATCCGGTGGCTGTTACCTGCGTCAATGCCCGCAAGGTGCTGGAGATGATAGGACGTACGGATATTCCCGTTGCCAGAGGCATGGAAGCTCCAATGATACGAGCGGCTCCCAAAGACCCTTTCACACATGGCGAGGACGGCCAAGCGGAAAATTTTCTGCCTGAGCCTAAGATGCCGCTTGCTCAAAGCCACGCGGTTGACCTAATTATTGATCTGGTAAAATCCAACCCTAACGAAATCCACATTCTTTGTACAGGGCCAATGAGCAACCTCGCAATGGCTATGAAAAAGGCACCGGAAATTAAAAGCATGATTGCCGGCGTCATTGCAATTTCTGGAGCGTTCGGCTTGAATGAATATGCATTTGCCAATGCAACCGGCGATACGCCGCAGAGCGAATGGAATGTATATGTGGACCCGGAGGCGGCCGAAATAGTATACAATTCAGGAGTAAGCTTAACAGCTCTCGGACTGGATGTAGCAACTCACTTTAGCGTCAATTTTACGGTGGAGGATTTGCAAGCTTTGGAAAACAGCGAAAAGCCGGAAGCAAAATTTCTGCGGCAAGCCATAAGATTCGTCAACGGTCGCGGTTATGACGCCTACTGCACCATAATTGACTGTTTAGCCGTAGGATACGCGGCGGATCCTACCCTCGTCAGCACCAAAAAGGCAAGAGTTGGGATAGAAACTCATAGCAGCCTAACCTTAGGAATGACAATAAGAGACGGAAGACACCATCATGTATGGGAGCAGCTTCCTGTTATTGATATCGGATACGATTCTGACTATGGGCGTTTTTTAAAAATGCTTTTGAATTTAGTGTTATCATGAGTTCTTGCGTTAATTGATGCACTAAGTAGTAACGATTTTCGTACTATTACCAATGGAGGTTACATAATGAAAAAAGAGAGTATATATATAGCCGGGCCGGAATGCTTTTACAAGGATGGGCCGGCTCAACTAGACGTGATGCGCAAGCGTTCTGAAAGCCTTGGATTTGAGGTCACTCTGCCTAATGATAACCCTTTAAAGCTAGACCATGATGATTTACGGCTCAATGCGGACGCTATTTTCAAAAACTGCTGCGATAGTATAAATAAATCCACAGTTATAATAACTGATTTGGAATTTTATCGCGGCCCCGAGGTAGATGGAGGCAGTGTCTACGAGATAGGTATGGCTTATGCCCGAGGCATTAGATGCTATGGATACACCAGGGATAAGCGTAACATGGTTTGGAAATATCATGGAGGAATGTTGAAAAACGAGCGTATATATGACAAAAAAGGGCGTCCTTTACCCTATGCGGATTTGCCATTTTCACCAAACGTAATAGGATCAACAAAAATCATAGAAGGTGATTACGACGACTGCCTTCATACGTTGATAGTGGATATTGAGGAAGAGCGGAAATTTACCGGAAGTCGGAATAAGTTAACAATGACTCGCCCAGACCGAACTCTTAAGAATATCGATATGCCTGTTGTGTTTCTATCCGGACCTGAGCGTTATGATGAAGATTGCGAAGAAAAATATCGACTGATGAAAGCCATATGCAAAAGATATGGGCTTTATGCAATAGCGCCGATTGACAAAGCACCCGGTGTTGAAGCGATAGGGTCCGATGATCCGTATACTCGCGCTTATAATATTTTTTACCGGAATCAACAGCATGTACGCAATTGCGACATCATTATCGCTAATCTAAACGATTTTCACTGCTGGGAACCGGAAAGCGACACCTCCTTTGAATGCGGAATGGCTTTTCAATTGGGCAAAAAGCTGTATGCATATATGGATGACGTCAGTATTATGAAGGAACGCGTGCCAAACCTGGGCGAGGCCCATGAGTACCGTGACGCGTGCGGATGCAATGTTGAAAACTTCGATTATCCTGTTAATCTGATGTTCTCGTCGTCTATGAAAATATTTGAAGGGAAGTTTGAAAAAATTATTGAGCAGGTAGTTATGGATTTAGATCTAAGAATTGACAAATATACAGGTGTCTAAACAAAATGCTGTTGACATCAACACATCAAATAATATATATTAATAATATAGTTGTATATATCTTATAGTTAGGGTTGAAATATATGGACATGCACTCCAATTATCCTCTTATAGATAAGCTGTCGCCTATCCCTGCATACCAGCAAATCGCAACCGACATGATCAACCGCATTGAAACCGAAGAATGGCCTGTAGGATATCAATTGGATAATCAAAACGCTCTTGCCGCCTATTACGGCGTCGCTTTGGTAACAATGCGTCAGGCTCTCGCATTGCTTGAAAAAGGAGGGCTTATTGTACGAAAGCAGGGCCGAGGCGCATTTGTGCTGGAGAACCCCAAGTTTTTTACCTACAATATTCTGCCGCCTTCTCTCAGCTCCAAAGCAGATGCTTCAAAAAGCTCCGCCGAATCTAAAGATATCACGATTCAACTTGACGAATCTCCAGATAAACTGGTTAGAGAGAAACTGAGAATAGAGTGTAATGAACCGGTGTTCCATCTTCAGCGCCTTCTTACGTATAATTCGATTACAATAGGTCTTGAGCATGCATGGATACCTGCCCATTTCACACCAGGCCTGGCGACAGAAGGGCTTATGGATAACAGTGTAGCAAAAACACTAAAAAACAAATACTCAATTGAGGTTATTGACATAGAGAATATTGTGGAATCGATCCGGATAAATGCATATGAAGCGTCTTTGCTTAGCGTAGCCTACGATGATTCTGCCTTGAGGATAGATACGCTGCATTTTATTAACGACAAAACCGTAGTCGAGTTTGCCAGAACGATATGGCTAAGCCGGTATACCCGCTTACTGTTTCATGTGTCAAAATAGCTTTACCTGGCAGCTTTGGCTTTCAACGATATTCGTTTGTAAAATTTCTCAAATGTAGTGTTGGCAATCAACTCCTCCGGAAATGCAATTTCTTCAAGCAATTTAAGCGCGGAATCGAAGCGTCCTACATTTTGAGGGCAGTGCGCGTCGCTTCCAACCGCAACCTCTACCTCAAGCTCGGCGCAGCGCGCCGCTATTTTTCTTGTCATTTCATTAGTATTATCCGCAAAATTACAGGCATAAGCTACTGAATGCTCATTGATTTCAATTAATGTGCCATGTTCTTTTGC
>Ga0153939_1000980_pt1 | contig 11325 bp, 12 predicted proteins | sample TSNJ023MetaG_FD_104734 | JGI IMG/M metagenome (GOLD analysis project Ga0153939, IMG submission 104734) | Attine ant fungus gardens microbial communities from New Jersey, USA - TSNJ023 MetaG | ecosystem: Host-associated > Fungi > Mycelium > Unclassified | place: USA: New Jersey, Brendan T. Byrne... | reverse complement strand
TCCCCGTATGTCCCGCGTCCATATATTCGATTGCCCTTTTTCTAAAATCAATACTATATGCCATACTTTATATATCGGCATAATCTCGGAAAAGTTTACCTTTTTATTTTTAACTGACTATAACTATCCTTACAGGCATAGGATTGCCGTCACTCGCCGTTATCACAAATTGATGGCCGTGTATGTGCATCGGATGCGCGTCGTGGCCAATATTGCCAAGCCTAATACGCATGGTTTCACCTTGCCTGACATCAAACGGCGTAGTAAAAGGAAAGCAGCGCCCATTTACTGTGAAGAAGTTGAAATCATGCGACATTGTATCGAGATCGTACACCCCGGGCTTTACTTCGCCCATTTCAAGCCCTTTCAAGGTGAATTCGCCTACCATGAGAAAATAGTCGCGCTTCAGCATTTCTCTGCGGTTTCGGTCTAATATGATGAAACCGCCGCCAAGTCCCATCATCTGCTGGACGCCGGAGTTCATATGCGCGTGGTACATGTGTGTTCCCGGAGGGTTGGCAATTCTAAATTAGTAATCATAATAGTTTCCCGGCTTAATGGCCGGTGACAGCTCCATTTCGGGTACGCCGTCCATAGCGTTTGGGATATCAAGCCCGTGCCAGTGAACGCTTGTAGCCTCGGGCAGACGGTTTATGACCCGGATACGGACGCGGTCCCCTGTATAAACCTGTATCGTCGGGCCGGGGATACTGCCGTTGTAACCCCACCCATTGATAAAAACGCCGGGCAATATCTCCCGCTTAACAGGCTCGGCTGTCAGTTCAAAATATTTTACGCCATTCTCTATTGAATATGGCAGGTCAGATACGTCAGGTGAGATAACCATGGCACAGCCTCCTTGAAAGTAATTTCTGTCTATTTTATTCAGATTCGCGGGCTGCCGTGCCGGGTGTGCTTTATATCTGTTTATTCATTCCTAAATATCGTTTGGTTACTTTCATATATGCCCGATATTGGTCCCTGAATCTTTCCTCAAGAAATCGTTCCTCCTCAAGAATCTGGAAGTGGAACATGATGATACAGAACAGGGTAACGGCAATATGCAGAACGTTGGGAAAAGCAGCCGCCAACCCAATATAGAATAAGTCGAAACCGAGAAAGGCCGGATTCCTGCTGTATTTGTAAATCCCTTGGATAACAAGCTCCGTACTTTGTTCGGAATCCACGCCCGCCCTCCAATTCAAGCGCATTGTCAACATGGCGGTAATAAAAACGGCTGTACCCAATGCGGATATCAGCAAACCGGCGATAATAAGCCAGCCTATGTCATTAAAGGACGGAATCCATCCAAGCATACTGACCGCTTGAGCCAAAGCCACCCCAAGCGTCGCAATACTCAAAACAAGCTCAATGATGAATGTTTTCTTTGGCTTGTTTCCTCTAACAAGGCGGTTAGCGGAAACACCGTTTATTTTGAGAGACAGGTTTTTAGAGATATAAGCACCATAAAAAGCTATGACGACAGCCAAAGCCGTTATTTGATAGACACTCAAACCATTCACCACCAAATTTTACTAAATATATTTCCTGTCGTAGAGAAGCGCGGCGTTCAGTACCACCATCACCGAACCGGCGTTATGCACAAGTGCGCCGGTAATCGGATTAAGCAGGGCAAGGACAGAAAGAATAATCGCTGCAAAGTTGATAAGCATGGACAGAGAAATATTGAACTTTATCAGCCTGACAGTAGCGTTTGAAAGGCGTTTCAGGTACGGAATTTTTGATATGTCGTCGCCCATCAGCGCAATGTCGGCGGCTTCAATGGCGATATCGCTGCCCATGCTGCCCATCGCCACACCCACATCAGCTGTTTTGAGCGCCGGGGCGTCGTTCACACCGTCGCCGATCATGCAGACATTGCGGCCTTCCTTTTGCAATTCCTGTATCCGCTCAACCTTTTGCGCTGGAAGCAATTCGGCATAAACGGATTCTATGCCAACCTGCTCCGCAAAATAATCCGCTGCTTGCCTGTTGTCGCCTGTCAGCAGAACGGCATCGGCACGCGTTTGCTTCAGCTCTTGCACCATGTTCTTTGCGGCGGCGCGCAGCGTATCGGACAATGCGACAATACCCTTGCAGTTACCTCCGTTTGAAACAAGTACCGTCGCCTTGCCCTGTTTGCGAAGCCGCTCCAATGAAGCAGATATATTGTCACCTATTTCAACGCTGTTTTCCCGCAGCCAGGAACTGCTGCCGCACAGTACAGGCCGGCCGCCAACACCCGCGCTGACGCCCTTACCCGGCATCATCCTGAAATCGGAAATCGGCTGTATTGTAACACCCTGCTCTTTTGCATGGGTAACAATGGCCTTCCCAAGCGGGTGCTCCGAATAGGATTCGGCTGAAGCGGTGAGCGACAACAGATCGTTGTCGCTCATTCCGGTGTCAAATGAAATCACGTCGCTGACGGCGAGGTTCCCGTGGGTGAGCGTCCCCGTTTTGTCAAAGGTGACGGTATCTACTTTTCCCATGCGCTCCAGCGCGTCGCCCGATTTGATGATTACGCCGTGTTTTGTGGCTTGCCCGATGGCTGCCATGATGGAGGTTGGCGTTGCTAAAGCTAAAGCGCACGGACAGAACACCACAAGAATTGTAACAGCTCTTACAATGTCCCATGTTATCAGGTATGTAATAACAGCGATTGCCAACGCGACAGGTACAAGCCACGCCGCCCATTTATCAACGATACGCTGCATGGGGGCTTTGTTGTTTTCCGCTTCCTGCACCATGCGGATGAGCTTTTGCAGGGAGCTGTCCTCGCCGACCTTTGTGGTCTTTATATCTATCGAGCCGAAACGGTTTATCGTTCCGCAGAATACGCTGTCACCGGCCGTTTTATCTACCGGCAGGGATTCGCCTGTAATGATAGACTGGTCAACGGACGTATTGCCGGAGACGATTTCGCCGTCCACGGGAATGGCCTCGCCGGGCAGGACACGCAGCACATCATCTTTCTTGATTTGCTCAACCGGCGTCATTTCTTCGTTGCCGTCAACAATCCTCCGACCTCGCTCCGGCGCAAGATTGATAAGCTGTTTAATCCCTTGGCCCGCTGCGCCGTTTTATCCTCCAGTATCCCGCCGATTGCCATAATGAACGCGACCTCGCCCGCGGCGAAAAGCTCCCCAATGACAATGGACGCGATCATAGCAATGGAAATGAGCAAGGCGGAAGATATTTTGCTTATTCCTCTATTGAAAATAATCCTTGATATTGCAAGATATAAAAGCGGCAGGCCGCAGATCAAAACCGTAACCCACGCGGGATCAAATAAGACGGTTATGTTCATCAGCATAAGTATAAGACTTGCGACAAGGAAAATGCCGCCGATGATTGTCATTTTCAGGCCGGATAAAAACTCGAATGTTTTCGTTGCCAACATTATCCCTCCTGTTGCAGCCTCTTTTTATATTTCAAGAAACCTTTGGTTTCTTCAGCAATATCCCATAAACCGGACGCGGCAATCGCTTTTTTAATGCTGCTCCGCGTTTGATGCCCGCCGGACAACAATAAGAAGCCGTCCGGTTTGGCGATTCTCGCCAATTCTTTCAAAAATGAGTTTGTATCCGCGACATGGTGAAACATATCAATGGCACAAATCAAGTCCGCTGTTTCCCTTGCCAATTCACTGTCATAACCCTTTACGAGTTTTAGCTCCACGTTTTTCAAGTTATGTTCTTGCAGTCTCTTTTGCGTCTCTCTCAATGCGGCTTCCAGTAAATCGACTGCGTAAACCTTGCCTTCCGGCCCTGTGAGCCGGGCAAACTCTACCGTATATCGTCCGGGGCCACAACCATAATCTACGACCGTCATGCCGGGCTCGATGCCAAATGTCTCAGCTTGCGCCGGTACATGGGGATGTACCGTGTCTATCAACTTCATAAATGCCCGCATAGCTCTAAATTCCGTGTTGCTTAATTTCTCTTTCAAATCTAAGCACCTCCTTGCCTGTTATCAAACAATGCGAGAAAATTGCTCTATTGCGGAGGACAGCTTTTTAATCGTTTCTTCTTCTTTGCCTTCACGGATACCGTCAAGGACACAATGATGAAGATGCCCCTCTAAGATAACCTGTCCTGTTTTGTGCAGAGCGGATTTAGCGGAACCGATTTGAATAAGAATCTCCTCACAGCTTTTGTCGTCTTCGATCATCTTGATAAGCCCGCGCACCTGACCCTCGATTCTTTTTAATCGGTTGGTAACAGCGTCAACATCCATACATTGTTTCATCGAATGAACCTCCTTATAAATACCATATACCCCTATATCCTATATGATATATGGCAATTTTATTTTTGTCAAGGCTATTCAAGCCCACTCGCATTTTTTATGGTTGTAATAAAGGAGAACGCCGTCAAAAGCGTTCTCCTTTGATATTACCTAATATTGGCTTGTCTATGTCCTGTTTTGCGTAAGATTTTTTCTAACCTCCATCCAAACGGTCGCTGCAATCGCTATTCCCGCAAGGCATAATACAGGTATAATGCCGATAGCGGTCAGGTTCAAATACTCCCTGAGTACCGGAATATTCAAGGCTACTGCCAGAAACGCGACCACACCGCACATCCAGATGTTAAAGGCTCTGCTTGAAAACACGCCTGTTTTTATCAAAGGTACATTGTTTGTCCGGGTGTTAAAGGCCAATGCCACATGCCCGAACAGCCAAGCGGTAAACGCAAAAGTCTGAGCTGTGGTAACATCACTGCCATTGAACCAGCTATAGAGATACACGGCCAGCACGATCACGGCCAGTGTGATGCCGCCGCTGAAAATACCCGATATCATAGTCCTGTTCATAAAGCTTTCTTTGGAGTCTCTCGGCTTGCGTTTCAACACGTCGGATTCCGCTTTTTCCACCACGAAGGATGTGGACGCCGCCAGGTCCATGAACAGCTCCAGTATGATGATCTGTAAAGGCGAAAAAGGCAGCGGGATATTCATAAGCGTGGGGATAAGGATAGAGAGGATAAGTCCCACCTTGCAGGAAAGGTAATATTTCACACACTTGGAAAGGTTATCGAACAAGCGCCGACCTTCCTCGATGGCGGTCACGATGCCCGCGAAACTGTCATCCTGCAATATCATGTCCGCCGCTTTCAGGGCCGGCGCGTCGTTGATGCCGTCGCCCGTTACCGCGATGACCTCCCCGTTTTCGCGCAGCGCGGTCACAATATTCAGCTTTTGCTCCGGAGAAATCCTCGCAAACACATTGTAGCTTTTAATTGCAGAGGCCAGCTTTTCAGGCGGGATGCTGCTCAGCTCTTCGCCGGTGATTACACCTGTTACCTCTATCCCGGCGTTCCCGGCAATTCGCTTCGCGGTGGCGGCGTGGTCGCCGGTTATCATGATGACCTTGACGCCCGCCTGGTTACAGCTTGCGATGGCCTCCGGTACTCCCTCACGGATCGGATCGTCAAAGCAGATGAGGCCGACGATTGTATATAGTTCTTCCGCTTCATCTTTCCATGCGACAGCGATAGTCCGCAGCCCGGCGGACATGGCCTCTTTGAGCCTGCTTTCCAGATCATCATCACGCGCCGACAGGGAAAACACACTTTCAGGAGCGCCTTTGACTATGGATATAGTTTTATCATCATACCGAAACACCGATTGGAATGTTTTCGCGGCCTCATCAAATCCGGATTCCTTTACAAGAACATACTCTTTCAAAAGTCCGGCTCTGTCAATGCCAAGCCGCGCCGCTTTATCCACAACGGACTTATCCATCGGGTCGCCCAAAAAGCCGCCGTCACTGTCATGGGCGACATCGGCCATCAGCGCGCCAAGCTTGTACAAAAGCTGCTCGTCTTTTGCATAATGGCGCTCAATGCTCATTTTGTTTTCGGTCAACGTGCCGGTTTTGTCCGTGGCGATCACGGTCACGCTGCCTAAAGTCTCGGCTGCTTTGGTGCGCTTGATAAGGACGTTTTTCTTCGATAAATGAATTGCCCCAAGACCAAGCACCATTGTAATGATAATCGGCATTTCCTCCGGTATGGTGGCAAATGCAAATGAGAGGCCGGTCAGGATATTCTCCTGTACGCTGCTCCATGTAATAGGCAGATTCCTTAAAATATTGATGACTGGCACCAACACGCTGAAAAACACCGCAGCCCAAATGAGCGTCTTTGAAAGCTGCATCATAGATTTTTGCAGAGGCGTCTTGGGTTCCCTGGCTTCCTCGGTAAGCCCGGCGATTCGGCCCAGCTCGGTATCCATGCCGGTAGCGGTGACAATGGCTGTTCCTTTCCCTTTGAGGATAACGCTGCCCATATGCACCATGTTCGCCCGGTCGTTTAGGCCGGTGTTTTCGGCTATAGGTTCAGCGGTCTTGGCAATGCCCATGGATTCGCCGGTGAGCTGCGATTCGTCCGCTTCCAGCCCCTGGCTTTCCAGAACGCGGGCGTCGGACCCTATTCTCACGCCGCTTTTGAGGATGAGGATGTCGCCTAAAACAATCCTGCTTGTGGGGATTTCGGCAGGCTTGCCGTCCCGCATGACCCATGACATAGGTTGCGCCAGCGTTTTCAGTGATTCGATATTTTTCTTTGCCTTGTACTCAGTCCATACCTCGACCAACGATACGGTGAGGATGACGCAGATAATCATAACGGCATCCCCGATATCACCCCATATGCTGTACAGGACGCCGATCAAAAGCAGCATAAGGATCAGCGGCTCCCGTACTTCCTCCCAAAGAATATCCCCAAAGGTGATTTTCCGTGAGTGCGTGATTTTGTTTTCACCCGATTCCTTCAAACGGTTTTCGGCATTATGAGAACCAAGCCCCTTTGAAGAATTTGCTTTTAACACCTGTTCAAGAGTATTCTGTTCCATTGCCCACGGCGCTGTTAGCTTTTTCACGACCATCACTCCCATGCTATTCTGTAATAAGTATTACTTGTAATACTTATTACAGAATAGCACTTGGATTCCTCTTTGTCAATAGCAGCTAAAGAAATTTATGAAACCTATTGACAAAGAATAACGACATGTGTAGAATATAAGTAACGACATATGTAGAACATCATTGGCGTGTTTCGTTGAGTAAAAATGGAGGCGGTGAGATGCCTATGATAAAGAGGCTACCGGACGCGGAATTTGAGATTATGAAAATTATTTGGAACAGTACGCCGCCCATCACCACGGCACAGATCATGGAAAAGCTGGGCGATGAAAAAGATTGGAAACCCCAAACCGTGTTGACGATGCTGGTACGGCTGATCGAGAAAGGCTTCCTGACAAGCGAGCGGATCGGCAGAGAGCGCAACTACACGCCCGCCATTCCGCAGCAGGATTACATGCAAATTGAAACCGGAGATTTTATGAAGCGGTACTATGGAAACTCCGTGGGAAGCCTTGTGAAAACGCTGTACGACGGCAAGAATCTTTCAGAGGAGGATTTGCAGGAACTGAAAGAATGGCTTGCCGGAAAGGACGTGATGTGAGTGGCACAGTATGCGCTGTCTTTTCTGCTGACCTCACTCGTCATGTCTGCGATTATACTCGTTATTTTAGTGTTCAACGCGCTGTTCCCAAAAGCGTTTCCGGCGAAGCTGCGCTACGCGGTATGGCTGGTTGTTCTTCTCGGATTGATTATCCCCTTGCGGCCTTTTATCGGAGACGGCTTTGTGACTATTTCATTACCCGCGACGGTACAGTCACAGCCTGACGAAATAAAGCAAATTACCGAACCCTTGCCGGAAATGGATTTCCCGCAGGATTCGGCAGAAATAGGGGGAACGGGCCGGACTATTTCTCCTGTGATAATTTGCATAATAGTTTGGGGCGCTGTCTCCGCCATGATATTTGCCTATCACATCTGGCGCTATATCCGTTTTATCAGGATGATACGTCGCTGGGGCGTGTCGGTAAAGGACGAAAAGATTTTATCCGTGTTACGGACGGTTCGGACGGAAAAAGGATTGGATCATAAGAAAATCGGCCTCAAGGTATGTGGATTTGTATCCAGCTCCATGCTCACAGGCTTTTTGCATCCCGTGATACTCCTGCCGGAGAAACACTTTGAAGAAGATGAACTGGAGCTGATATTCAGGCATGAACTGATCCATTACAAACGCCGTGACCTGCTGGTAAAGCTCATGTCAGTCATAGCCGTATCCCTGAACTGGTTTAATCCTATTGTTTATTGGATGTGTGCCGCCACGCAGACGGATGGGGAAGTATCCTGCGACGAAGCCGTTTTGCAGGATACCGGCATAGAAAACCGGCAGTTTTACGCCGAAGTGATCATCGGGATGATCGGCGGCAAAAATACATCGGGAACCTTGTTATCCACCTGTTTCTATGGAGGGAAATCCAGCATAAAAAGACGGCTGGATTCCATCATGGACACGACGCGGAAAATGAAGAAGCCTGCTGTTGGCGCGCTTGTGGCGGTAACCGCGCTGACGGTACTATCCGGCTCCGTTTTCGCTCTCGCTGTTCAGGAACCGCCCGCTGTCATAACGCCACCCGTCACACCGGAAACGGCGGCAATCGCCGGAATAACGGTGGATAAGGCAAAGGATATCGCGCTGGCAACGGTTGGCGGGGGTACTGTTACTCAGTGCAAGCTCGAAAATGAGCGGGAAGTTTATAAGGCCACCGTCCTGTACGGCGATAAAAGGTACAGCATGGATATTGACGCCGTTCATGGGGCGGTAACCAATTACCGGCTGGAAGCAATCGAAACAGTCACGCCATCTTCTTCTTCTGAAACGCAAGCACCATCCGACACACCAGCCCCACTCACAACCGATACGCCGCCTCCGGCGACAACGATCCCGCCGTCATCCAGTTTACAAAGTACGCCCAGTCCTTCAACCCCCTCGTCAAACAGTGAGATAACAACGGAATGGGCAAAGGAAATCGCTCTTGCCAAAGTTGGCGGCGGCACTGTTACCGAGTGCAAACTCGATTATGAGAACGGCAGGAAGGTATACGAAATCAAAATCGTATATGGAAACACAAAGTACGAAATGGATGTTGACGCTATCACCGGCGTGATTTCAGACTACTCGGCGGAAACCATCAACGGTTCCTCCGGTAGCAAAACGGATCATGACGACGATCACGACAGCGACGACGACCACGATGATTAAAATTAAACGGGAGGTATTGCCATGAAGAAGAAACTGACGATTGCCATTGCCGTGATTTGTGTGACGGGATTCATTCTTGGCGGAACGGTGTTGGCTCAAGCCGCGACTGCAAAGCAGACCATAATAGGGTTTGCGAATATGGCGGCAAGTGTTGAAAAGAGCTATGGAACCGTGTTGGAACTGGACTTGACAATGAGGAACGGAGAGCCTGTTTACAAGGCCAACGTCATTGTCGGCGGGAAACGGGTGCTTGTATATTTTAACGCCGTTACCGGAACGGAAATTGAGCGAAAAAGCGCAATGGCGCTTGATGAAGATGAAACAAAAATTTACTACGACTACAACATCGCGTCCTCGGCAAGCGGTCAAGGGAAAACCGCATCGGAGATTGCCGCCGGAGCGCAAACAAGTTATTCCGCAGAAGCCAAAATCTCTTATGAACGGGCAAAAGAAATAGCCCTTGCCAAAGTCGGCGGCGGCACAGTAAAGGAAATTGACCTTGACTATGAGCATGGCGTCCTGGTGTACGAGGTTGAAATCAAATACAACGGCGTTGAGTATGATGTGGATGTTAATGCGGCAACTGGGGAAGTAGTCAAATTCAAATCAGACCATTCCACCGATAATACCTCGACGCAAAAACCGTCCACATCGACACCGTCTCAGTCTCAGAGCGGCTCGTCTACCGCGCAGATATCATATGAAAGAGCAAAGGAAATCGCTATCGCAAAGGTCGGCGGCGGTACGGTAAAGGAAATTGATCTTGACCGTGAAAACGGTCGGTTGGTGTACGAGGTTGAAGTTAAGTATAACGGGCGGGAATATGAGATAGATATTGACGCGGCAACGGGAGAAATCGTCAAATACAAAATAGACGATTAGGTGTATTGAGGGAAATACTTTCTGAAAGGGATGATTACATGAAGAAATTGTTATCTATCGTTTCGATGGTTTTGATTTTGGCCATGTTCACTACCCCCACCCTTGCCTGCGGCTCACATCACAGCGGAACGGGAACCACGAGCTATTCTGTCTGTACTACAAAAAGCTGTACGCAGACAGGGCTGCATACCCACAGCGGCAGGAACTACACCGCGCATTATTATGGCGATGGACACGACTATCATACCTACTGCGATATTGAGGATTGTATCCTTACCGGATACCATGAGCATGATGGTGTGTATTGCTTCGGGCATACGGCAAACGACGGGCATAACTATCATGATAAGAGCGGAGGACATCATTAAATAAGGCGCGTTCCAACTGAAAATGGCATGGCGGTTCATACTGAACTGTCATGCCATTTTGTCTATTCGGAAATACCGCTGTTCAATTCATAGACTTTGCCGCTGTAATCGTCCAACAATTTTTTGCACTTTTTCAGCGCATCGCCGGACGGCGTTTTCAGGGGAGCGGAGAAAAAGTCGCGCACAGTAATTTTTCTTAGCCATTCTTCAAGCTTGTCATACTCGCTTTCATTTTCCTCGATCTCGGCGAAAGTGAAGTTTTGCTTTTCAGTTTCTTTCTCTATTTCCCGGAAGAAGTCCTCACACTTGCCCAAGAATTCTTTATACTCCTCATCCCTTGCCCTGTTAAAAATACTGGTAATATCGTCGGTGTTGCCTGTACTGATGAAGCTGGCCTTCAGAATATATGCCTCGCCGTTATTCTGCAATATGTCACCCGATATTTCTGTGAATACGGAAATATGCTCATTCGACAAGGGCAAGACCCACATGGACTGTCCGATGTTTACGGAACCGGACTTTTTCAATTTTCTCCATGCGCTGACCCGTACACGGGAAGGCTCCTTTGGCAAAGTAAAGTTGAGAATTAACCATTCTATTGAGTTCATGAGGATGCCCTTCGATTGATGTAATAAGTATTACTAATTATAAGCAGATGTTATTGTATTGTCAATAGACGAGTTAAAATTACCTCGTCTTATTTTTTGTTTTCAAACCCTTACACTACCGTAAAGACCAGTACAGCTTAAACTCTACTTGCTCGACATCCCTCTTTTGTTTATAGCTGACACTTAACTTAATTTCTTCAGGGATGCTGACGCTTTGCTCTAAACCATTTATAATTTCCCTTATATCGTTCGTTTCCCGCAGCTTTTGCAATTGCAGAGCCATATCGCCTAATACCGCCGCCCTGTCGTTGCCCACGCAATCCTCATAAACCGCATAGGTAT
>Ga0153939_1000978_pt1 | contig 11338 bp, 14 predicted proteins | sample TSNJ023MetaG_FD_104734 | JGI IMG/M metagenome (GOLD analysis project Ga0153939, IMG submission 104734) | Attine ant fungus gardens microbial communities from New Jersey, USA - TSNJ023 MetaG | ecosystem: Host-associated > Fungi > Mycelium > Unclassified | place: USA: New Jersey, Brendan T. Byrne... | reverse complement strand
ATCATAGTGCTTGCGGCCTGCGTGTTCCTGTTGATCGTGCTTCTGCAATCCTGCATGGGCGCTATGGTTTCCATCGGCAACGGCATCGCGGGCGCTATCGGCGGCACTTCCTATCTGGCCGAGGATACCGACATCAATCAGTCCGAGCTTGCCTATTCCGAGTGGGAGGCCGACCTGACGCTGGAGGCCCGGAACGCGGCGCAATCCCACCCCGGCTATGACGAATACCGTTATTCGATTGATCCCACGGGCCACGATCCCCATGCCCTGCTTGCGTTCCTCACGGCAAAATATGATGATTTTACATTCGCGCAGGTGGAGCCGGTATTGCGGGATATTTTCAATCAGCAATACAATTTGACTTTTACCGAGATCGTGGAGGTGCGTTACCGAACCGAATATTACACCTGTGACAACGGCCATGAACACAGCTACCAAGTACCGTACAATTATTACATTCTGGAGGTGACGCTCACGGCCCGGCCCTTTGCCGATGTGATCGGCCCCCTGCTCACGGAACAGGACGAGCAGGACAGGTACGATGTTTACAATGTCACCAAAGGCAACCGCCAGTATGTGGGGAGTCCGTTTCCCTTTAACTGGTTGCCCTATGTGTCCAGCACATTCGGTTATCGCGTTCACCCCATATCCGGGGAGAAGGATTTTCATACCGGCGTGGACATTGCCCTGCCCACCGGAACGGAGATACAGGCCGGGGGCGAAGGGGTTGTATTGTCGGCGGGATCGGCTGGCGATTACGGCCTTGCGGTAGTCATTGACTACGGCGAAGGCGTGACCGCCCGGTACGCGCATTGCGACGCGCTTTTGGTGAGCGCCGGGCAGACGGTGCAGGCCGGGGATGTGATCGCCCGCGTGGGGAGCACGGGCAACAGTACCGGGCCGCATGTGCATGTGGAGGTTATCAAGGACGGGGAGCGGTTAAACCCGTTGTATTTCTTAGTAATACCATTCGATTAAAAGGAGGATTTTTCAGTTATGGCAACCACAAAGGCCGCTAAGGTCGAGGTCGAGATCGAAAAGGTCAAGGCCAAAATCACCGAATTTCAAGGCAAGCTCAGGGAGCTTGAACACAAAAAGACCGAGATTGAAAACACCGAGATCGTGGACATTGTGCGCGGCATGAGCATCCCGCTTGACGAGCTTGCCACACTGTTGCAGGCGGTCAAAAGCGGCGGGGCGCTCCCCGATCCCACTTTCGCGACATCCGTGATATGGTGCGGGTGGGCGAAGAAAAGCCCGTCAAGCTTGTAGAGCTGGAGCGCGACGCCGAAACCGGCGAGGTTGTCCGCATGGTTGTGAGCATGAAGGAAGCCGAGCAGACGATGGAAACCGATCTGCACGCCGGCAATTCCTATACCGGCGCGATTAGCGGGTTCTCCGAGACCGCCTATTTCGTCAAGGTGGAGGGCATTCCGGTGGAGGTGCGCTGCCCGATCCGCTCCAACTCCATTTTGGAGACGATGGACCTGGGCGACATGGTAAAGGTGGTAATTCGCCGCATTTCAGATCGGGGCGCGTATATCGGCTCCATTCGCAAGCTGATCAAGAAAGCGGAAAAGTCGCTGTTTTAGCGGCAATCAAACAAATTGGGAAAGGAGAAGGGCGGGGCCGCAAGGCTCCGCCCAAATTGATTAATATGACCGACACGCTGTTTGTTACTCTGTACGACGCCCTGTCCCGAAAGTTGGCCCACGATATGCAATGCCCCGGCGTCGTTCAGAGTCTGCGGATCATCCCTGACGCGCTCCCGGCCAAAGGGGCGCCGGTGATTCTCTATGAGGCTATCCACAAGGGTTCGGTGGCGTATACCGGGTACTATCCGCTGAATGAGCAGGCTTACCGCATCGCTTTTCCGAAGATGGGCCTTGTGCGGTTCAACATGAGCAATATGTATAACAGCCGCAAGCGCGTTTTTACCTGCGGGGTGGATTGGCTGGACGGCGCCGGTTGCCTGTACGCTGCGCTGGATCTGCCGATGGTGCCGGAGGACCCGAAGGCCGCCCATGACGAGCTGTTCCGCTTTATCGACGCGCTGGCGGCCTCACTCAAGCTGCACCTGGTTCCGGTCAAGCTGGGCTGGTACAAGGCGGACCCGACATAAAGGAGGAGTATGGAAATGAACAATAAGGAAAATCCGGTACGGACGCTGTATGAAGCGATTACCGGGGAGATCATAAACCGGGAGCCGCCCCTGGCTTTGCGGACGACGGCCGGGAGGGGCCGGTGGCGGCAGGAGCTTGTTCCGGATAAGCGGTATTTTACCGCCATGCTGGAAAACCATATCCTGGACCGGACGCAATCGGCGGTGCTTGCTATCGAGGCGGCCGGGGACGACTGCCTGCTCCGGCTCTGCTGCCCGCTGACGCCGGAAGAGTATAGCAGGCTGGCGGGCCTTAACTACGCGCCGGTCCTGCGCTCCAAAATCTATCTTTCGGTGGGCCTGAGCGACGATGACCCGCCTTATGCCTGGGCGTCCGTCCGGCTTTCATCACGCGCCGGCGTCATGGATGGCCTGGAGGCCCTGCGGGTGCTGGGGCGGGAACTGGAGAAATTTGTCTCATTTTTGAATTAATCGCAAGGTGCTAAATTTATATATTGGCAACACCATGTAAATCGCTTATAATAGAAGTGTTGATTACGCTGCACACATAATTTGCAGGAAAGGAGCGATAATGCAGGGTTGCCAGGAAAGGATGATCTGCGTGAGCACTAATAAAATATCACCGGACCACCAAAAAAGAGTCTACACGGTAAAAGAGATTGCCGCCATTTTGGGTGTGAGTGATCGCCATGCTTACAATTTTTGTAATTCCACAACGGAGTTTGAAATTGTCAAGATAGGAAAGAGCATCCGTGTAAAGAAAGATTCTTTTGACAGATGGTTTGGTAATTAACACGGAGGTTATAATAATGGCATCCATAAGAAAACAAGGAAGCAAATATTACGTTTATTACTATCATCCATTGTTGAAAAAGGCAGATGGTAAACCGGAACAGCAGTACGAAGATTTCTACGATGAAGCATCGGCAATCAGCAGAAAGGACGAGATCGAACACCAGATTAAGAGCGGGTATTTTAAGACTCCGGCAAACATGACGGTCGAGGACTATTTCAAGTTAAAGTTTGTACCCCTCTATGCTGTTGTAAAATGGAAATTCAAGACATATGACACAAACATGAGCTTCTGGAACAATGATATCTTGCCGTATTTCAAAAACATGCGTGTGTCGAAGGTAACTCCTGCCGATGTGGAGAAATTTCTGATCGTAATGAGGAAAAAGAAGGTCAGGAACATGAAAAACACACCGGAAGAGGAGCGTCCGTACCTGTCCGAAACCACAATACGCTATGTCTTTACGCTGGTTCATTGCTTTTTTCAAAAGGCCGTACAGTGGGATGATCTCGAAAAATCCCCTGTGAAAAGCGACAAGCCGGGGACGAACAACACGCAAAGAGACTTCTGGCAGCCGGAACGCTTTGAAGATGCGCTGGCTGATATTGAGGACGAGCTGTTGCACCTTGCCATACATATCGCGTTTCGCTGTACTCTGCGTATTGGTGAGGTTTGCGCCCTAAACTGGGAAAATATCAACTACGAGGCCAAGACAGCTTCTATCGAAAAAACGCTGCAAAGAGTAACCCTTGACGCGCTTGAGAAAATCTCCCCTAAAGAGGTTTTTCATGTGTATCCGCCAATCCGAAAAGATAGCATGTCCAGATTAATTCTGACTACACCAAAGTCCGACTTTGGTGTCAGGGTAAACACCATGTCTGAGCATTTATGCGAAGAGCTAAGGCAACGGCAGCTAAAAGTAACAATGGATAAAGTCCGGTATGGCAAAAAATATAATGACCACAATCTTGTGTTTTGTTATTCGGATGGTCGTCCAATAGAACCTGGAAAGCTCTCCCGTAAATTTGCGGCATGGCAAAAGCAACATGGTATTGAGGATGTCGGCAGCGTTGACTTCCATTCCATTAGGATTAGCAGTACGTCGTTGAAGCTGGCGGTATCGGGTGGTGACGTCAAATCCGCGCAAAAGGATCTTGGCGACAAAACCACACATATGGTGCTGTCAACCTATGCCAGAAGCTTGGACAAGCAGCATACAGCCATGAATGAGAAGTTTGACGAATTTTTTTATGGCGATGTTGAGCCGGGGCTAAGGGCAAACGAGTCAATCAACAACGAATTACTGCTGCAGATGATGACTGAACATCTGAAACGTCCGGAGTTTCTTGAAACGGTCTTAAATGCACTCAGTACAGTCACTTCAAGCAATGCAAAGTAAGCAGAGTTATTTGAGTATGGAAAAAAGTATGGAAAAAACTAAAATCTCAAACATAAAAATGGGGGATGAATATGAAAAGTCAGAGACTTCTTTCCATAAAAAAACAGTGATGCGGAGCCGGTGTCGTTACCACCGAAAAACCGCGTCACTATCACAAAAACTGGTGAACCAGCAGGGATTCGAACCCTGGACCCTTTGATTAAAAGTCAAATGCTCTGCCAACTGAGCTACTGGTTCATAAATATTAGATTGTCTACCTGGAGCATCTGATTAAAAGTCAGGTGCTCTGCCAACTGACGCTAATGACTCCTACACAGCTTATCGCAGCAAGAAATACTATACAGGAATCGGGTGGAAAAGTCAAGCCCTTTTTGCCATATTTCTCTACCGGCTCAAAGACCGCGCGGGCCGGTTGCATTTTGCCGCCATTTATACTATGATAGCAAAAGTATGTTGAAAAAGGGGACAAGCCCGCGTGAATCTATATGAACAGCTGGAGAGGATATTGGACAAGGTACAAAAGCCCGCGCGCTATGTGGGCGGGGAGTTGAACAGTGTTGTGAAAAAGGCGGACGAGGTCGATGTCCGTTTTGCGTTCTGCTTTCCCGACCTGTATGAGATTGGCATGTCCCATCTGGGCATGAAAATCCTCTACGCCCTGAAGAACAAGAGGGAAGACATCTGGTGTGAGCGCGTCTTCGCCCCCGCCGCCGACATGGAAGCCCTGATGCGGGAAAGAGGCATCCCTCTTTACGGGCTGGAAAGTCTGGAACCCATTCGGACCTTTGACTTTATCGGGTTTACGCTGCAGTATGAGCTCTGCTATACCACCGTGCTCAATATGCTGGACCTGGCCGGGTTGCCGGTACGCAGCGAAGATCGGGACAGCCTGTCGCCCATCGTGATGGCCGGTGGGCCCTGCGCCTGCAACCCGGAGCCGGTCAGCGCCTTTGTGGACCTGTTTGTGCTCGGGGAGGGCGAGGAGGTCAACCTGGAGATGATCGACCTCTACAAAAAGGCCAAGGCCCAGGGCTGGAGCAAGCAGGCATATCTTGAGGCCGCCGCTAAAATTTCCGGCATCTACGTGCCGTCGCTGTACGAGGTGAACTACCACGCCGACGGCACCGTGCGCGCCGTATCCCCCTTGGACGGCGCCCCCGCCAAGGTGACCAAGCGGATCGTCGCCGATCTGGACAAGGTGTTCTACCCAAAGGAGTTTGTGGTGCCCTTCATCGATATCGTCCACGACCGCGCGATGCTGGAGGTGCTGCGGGGTTGCCTGCGGGGCTGCCGGTTTTGTCAGGCGGGCTTTATCTACCGGCCTTTCCGGGAAAAGTCCCACAAGACCCTGAACCAAAACGCAACAGACCTGGCCGCGTCCACCGGCTACGAGGAGATTTCCCTAACCTCGCTGAGCACCAGCGACTACGCCGGGATTCAGCCTCTGCTGACCGAGCTGCTGGACTGGACCGAGCGGCAGCGCGTAAATCTGTCGCTGCCGTCCCTGCGGGTGGACAGCTTTTCCCCGGAACTGCTGGAGCAGATCGCGAGAGTGCGCAAGTCGGGCCTCACTTTCGCGCCCGAGGCCGGCACGCAGCGCCTTCGGGACGTGATCAACAAAAACGTAACCGAGGGGGAGATCATGGACAGCTGTCGCACTGCTTTCGAGGGAGGCTATGCCTCGGTCAAGCTCTACTTCATGCTGGGCTTGCCCACAGAAACCATGGAGGATGTGGCAGAGATCGCCCAGCTGGCCCAGCGGATCGTGAATATGTACTACAGCTTGCCAAACAAGCCCAAGGGAAGGGGTGTGCAGGTGACCATCAGCGCCGCCTGCTTTGTGCCAAAACCCTTTACACCCTTTGAGTTCGAGCCCCAGGACACCATGGAGCGGTTCGCACAAAAGCAGAGGCATTTAAAGGAGAGCATCCGCTCCAAAAAAATTAGCTTCAAGTACCACGACGGTGTCACCAGTGTGCTGGAGGCCGTGTTGGCCAGGGGGGACCGCCGCCTCTGCGACGCGGTGGAGGCCGCGTGGCGCGGCGGCAGCAGGTTGGACGGGTGGGACGAGTACTTCGACAGATCCCGCTGGGACCGGGCCTTTGCGGAAACAGGCGTCGATCCCGCTTTTTACACGTCCCGCCGCAGGGCGTACGACGAGGCGATGCCCTGGGCCCATCTGGACTACGGCGTGGAGCGGGCATACCTGATTGAGGAAAACAGGAAAGCCCATGAAGCCCGGACCACCGGTCACTGCCGCGAGGGCTGCAATTTCTGCGGCGCGGCCGCACTTTACGGGGAAAGGGAGCGTATTCCGCCATGCTTATGATTCCTGTGCGCGTCTTTTTTTCCAAGACAGGCCGCGCAAAATACACCTCGCACCTGGATACCATGCGCACCATGTCCCGCGCGCTCAAGCGCAGTGGGCTGCCGGTCTGGTACACCCAGGGCTTTAATCCCCACCTTTACAGCACGTTCTCCCTGCCCATCGCGCTGGGGTACGAGAGCGAATGCGAGTCCATGGACATCCGCCTGGTGCGGGAGATGGATCTCAGCGAGGTGGCGGACAAGCTGAACAGAAGCCTGCCGCCCGGCTTTAAGGCTACGCGCGCGGCGGCCCCTGTGATGGAGCCGTCGGCCATTGCCTGGGCGGACTACCGGGTCACACTGCGGTATCTGGACGCCGATAACACACGCATGAGGCACAAGCTGGAGGACTTTTTGCGCCAGCCGGCGATCGAGGTGCAAAAGCGCACCAAAAAAGGGGAGAAGACACTGGATATCCGGCCGCTGGTTCAGCTTTTGGAGGCCGGATCGGAGTCCGGCGTGCTGGAGCTCACACTGCGGCTGGCCTCGGGCAACGCGCAAAACATCAACCCAACCCTGTTCCTGAAAGCGTTTTACGACTTTGCGGACAAGGAGCCGGACGGCGTGCGCATCATACGCACCGGCATTTACAACAAGGATCTGCAAATATTTTTGTAAGATGCCCTTGCATAGCCCTATGCACTGTGGTATAATACCACAGTATGCAACGATCCGCCTCCGGCTTATGGAGGCTGGGGTTCGATGTATGGTTTTACCAACACATTGAAGCGGATATTCCTCTGTCCCGGGTTTTCGTGAAAAACCTGCTGTGTGGGAGCATGAATGTCTGAGGAAAAGGAGGAAGCACAAAGTATGGACGCTTTAAAGCTGATTGCACAGGATTCGCTCAGGGAAGAGCTGCCCCAGGTGGATGTGGGCAACACCATCAAGGTGCATGTAAGGATCAAGGAGGGCGAGCGCTCGAGAATTCAGGTATTCGAGGGTACTGTAATCGCCAAGAAGCACGGCGGCATCTGCGAGACCTTTACCGTTCGCCGCGTTGCGCACGGTGTGGGCGTGGAAAGGGTTTTTCCGATCCACTCGCCCTCGATCGACAAGGTTGAGATTGTGCGCAAGGGCCGTGTGCGCAGAGGCAAGCTCTACTACTTGCGCGGCAGAGTGGGCAAGGCCGCGAAAGTAAGAGAAGCAATTCGTTAAAATGCGCATAGAAAAAGGGACTTATTGAAGAGTCCCTTTTTGCTATTTCGGCTGGCCGGCATTGAGAACCCGTGCTCATAGATCAGAAAAGGGGATGGCCACGATATGAACGAAGAATTTTATCCTCAGGAATCCCTGGGCAAATCGGTGATGCGGGAACTGTTCGACTGGGTGGAGGCCGGCATGGTCGCTGTGGTCGCCGTGGTGCTGCTGTTTACTTTCGTGGCCCGCATGGCCGGCGTGGACGGGGAATCCATGCTTCCCACCCTCTGCCACAACGACCGCCTGATCATCACCCGTATGCTTTATGAGCCGGCCAGGGGCGACATCGTTGTGGTCACAAAGCCAAACAGCAGGGGAGAGCCGCTGGTAAAGCGGGTCATCGCCACCGGCGGGCAAGTAGTTGATATCGACTTTCAGCAGGGCGTGGTCTACGTGGACGGCGAAGCCCTTGACGAGCACTACGTGGCCGAGCCCACCTACACCGGCTATGATGTGGAATTTCCCCAGACCGTGCCCCAGGGGCATGTATTCGTAATGGGGGACAACCGCAACGCTTCATGGGACAGCCGCACCAGCGCGGTAGGGATGGTGGATGAGCGATACATTCTGGGCAAGGTGATTTACAGGCTGATGCCCTACACCAAAATGGGAGTGCCGAAGTAATGGAGTCTACAACGCCCTCGATCCAGTGGTTTCCCGGTCATATGGCCAAAACCAGACGCATGATCTCAGCCAGTCTGAAGCTGGTGGACGTGGTCGTGGAGCTTCGGGATGCTCGCATCCCCTTGGCCTCCGCAAACCCCGAGATCGACAAGCTCACCGGCAAAAAGCCCAGGATCATTCTGCTGAACAAAAGCGATACGGCCGACGAGGCCGTAACAAGAAGCTGGTGTTCTTTCTATCAGAAACAAGGCATCCCTGTGCTCGCCGTGGACTGCCGCAGCGGCAAGGGTCTGAAGTCCTTTCCCGGCGTGGTGGAGCGGACACTTTCCGAGCTGCTTGCGCGGCGCAGGGTCAAGGGCATGGCGGGCCGTCCGCTGCGCATGATGGTGGTGGGGATCCCCAATGTGGGGAAATCTTCGTTTATCAACCGGCTGGCCTCCGGCAAGCGGGCAAAAGTGGAGGACCGCCCCGGCGTGACCAGGGGCAAGCAGTGGGTAAAGCTGGAGGACGGGAACGATCTGCTGGATATGCCCGGCGTGCTCTGGCCCAAATTCGAGGATCAGCAGGTAGCCGAGCACCTGGGCTTTACCGGCGCGGTCAAGGATGATGTCCTGGACATCGAAGCGCTTGCCATGCGGCTGTTGGAGCGGCTCGCGCGGGATTACCCCCGGTATTTGTCCGAGCGGTTTAAGCTGGAGAGGGAGGACTTGATTCTGGACGGCTACGGGTTGCTCTGCCGCGTTGCCAAGAGCCGCGGTATGTTGACAGCCGGAGGCGGACACAACACCGAACGCGCCGCGATTACGGTGCTGGACGAGTTTCGCGGCGGCAAAATCGGGCGCATATCGCTGGAACGCCCGCCACGGGGGGAGTCATGAGCTTATACGATTACGACAAGGGGATACTGGGGCAGGGCTTTACCTGCCTGTGTGGCGTTGACGAGGCCGGCAGAGGCCCGCTGGCAGGCCCCGTGTTCGCGGCGGCTGTGATTTTGCCCCGGGACCGTGAGATTGAGGGCCTGAATGACTCGAAAAAGCTCACCGAGAAAAAACGGGAGGCGCTTTACGGGCAGATTACCGAGCTGGCGCTTGCCTGGAGCGTGGCCAGCGCCACCGAAACGGAGATCGACGAGCTCAACATCCTGCAGGCATCCCTGCTGGCTATGCGGCGGGCGGTGGAGGGGTTAGGCAAAAGGCCGGACTGCCTGTTGGTGGACGGCAACCAGGACCCCGGGGCGCCGCTGGTACATACCATCACCGTGGTAAAGGGGGACGCCACAAGCGCCGCCATCGCCGCGGCGTCGATTTTGGCCAAGGTCTCCAGGGACCGCTGCCTGGCCGGGCTGGATGCCTTGTACCCCGATTATCGGTTCGCCAAGCACAAGGGGTATCCCACCAAGCTACATTACGAGCTGCTGGAGGTTCACGGCCCCAGCCCGGTGCACCGCGTGAGCTTTTTAAAGAAGTGGCAGGCGTCGAGGCATGAATAGCCAAGCCGTTGGAAAGCGCGGCGAGGATTATGCACGCGAGCTTCTGCGGGAGATGGGGTACACGGTTGTCGCTGCCAATGTGTCCAGCCCCTACGGCGAGGTGGACATCATAACCAGCGACAAGCAGCACATCTGCTTTGTCGAGGTCAAGGCAAGGAAGCGGGGAAGTATGGTGAGTGGGACCCAGGCGGTCTCGCTGTCAAAGCAGAGGAAGATTATCGCGACCGCGCTGTGGTATCTGCAGCGACACCCCTGCGATTTGCAGCCCCGCTTCGACGTGGTGAGCATCATACTCAACGAGAGCGGGCAGCCCTTGTCGCACGACTATCTGACGGGAGCGTTTGACGGTGAAGCCTATGAAGGATACGCTGATTTTTGATCTGCACTGCGATACCCTGACCTATTGCCACAAGCACGGACTCGATCTGGTCAACGCTCAAAGCCAGCTGTCGCTGGACAGGTTGCCAAAGGGATACCGACTGTGCCAGTGCATGGCGGTGTTCATGCCGGACGAATACCGGGGAGCACAGGCGGAGCGTTTTTTTGATCAGCTTCAGGCGTTTTATCTGGAGCAGACGGCGCGCTGCCGCGACCGGGTTTGTGCGGTGCGGGATACCGCGGCCATCGGCGAGGCGCTCGCGGAGAAGCCGTTTGCCCTTTTGCTCACAGTGGAAGGCGGCTCGGCGCTGGCGGGGAAGCTGGAGAACGTGCAGCGGCTCCACAACCTGGGCGTCAAAATGATGACGCTGACCTGGAACGGCGAAAACGAAATCGCCGGTGGCGCCGCGACCGGGCTGGGCTTCAAGCCCTTTGGGAGGCGCGTGGTTGCCGAGATGGAGCGCCTGGGCATGGTGGTGGATGTCTCTCACCTCAGCGACAAGAGCTTTTGGGAGCTGGCATCGTTTGCGTCGCGTCCCTTTGTGGCGAGCCACTCCAACGCGCGGGAGCTGTGCGGGCATCGGCGCGCGCTGACCAAGGAGATGTTTCTGGAGATTCGCGATAGGGGAGGTCTGGTGGGTCTCAACTACTACGTGGGCTTTATCACCAAATCGGGGGAGTCGGACAAAATGGAAGACCTGCTCGCCCACCTGCATTATTTCCTGGAGCTGGACGGCGAAGACACAGTGGCCTTGGGCTCCGATTTTGACGGCGCGGATATGCCGCCTTATCTCAGCGGCATTGAAAGGGTGGCGGAGCTCCGGCAGGCTGTCGAGGATGCTGTCGGGGCAAAGCTTGCGGACAAATTGTTTTTTGAAAATGCGCGGCGCTTCTTCGCCGGGAACGCGGCACTGGAGGAATAAAGAGCATGAAGTACACAAGTACAAGGAACAAGCAAATCAAGGT
>Ga0153939_1000971_pt1 | contig 11347 bp, 12 predicted proteins | sample TSNJ023MetaG_FD_104734 | JGI IMG/M metagenome (GOLD analysis project Ga0153939, IMG submission 104734) | Attine ant fungus gardens microbial communities from New Jersey, USA - TSNJ023 MetaG | ecosystem: Host-associated > Fungi > Mycelium > Unclassified | place: USA: New Jersey, Brendan T. Byrne... | reverse complement strand
TTTGTAAACGCCTTGATAACCAATACAGCGGGTGACGGAAAAGAGGGCGACCCGTTCTGGACGAAATCGGAAACCCTTTTGTACTGCGCTTTAATCGGGTATATCGTCTTTGAGGGGCCGGAAAAAGAACGCAACATGAATACCCTTGTGGATATGATTAACAGCATGGAGGTAAAAGAAGATGATGACAATTTCCGCAATGCCGTAGACTATATGTTTATGGGGCTGGAAAAGCGCAAGCCTGACCACTTCGCCGTAAGGCAATATAAAAAGTATAAATTAGCCAGCGGCAAAACAGCAAAATCCATTTTAATTAGCTGTGGCGCACGTTTGGCCCCCTTTGACATTCCACAGTTACGGGAGATTATGAGCTATGATGAAATGCAACTTGACCGGATGGGCGACAGGAAAACGGCGACATTTTTCATTATCAGTGATGTGGACACGACTTACAATTTCATAGTGGCCCTTGCCTTTTCCCAGATGTTCAATTTACTTTGTGAACGCGCCGACAGCTTGAAGAATAACCGGCTGAAACATCACGTTAGGGTGCTATGGGACGAGGCCGCAAATACCGGGCAGGTGCCGCAACTGGAAAAAATCATGGCGGTTATCCGCTCCCGCGAAATATCCCTGTGCTTGTTCCTTCAAGCGCAATCGCAACTCAAAGGCTTGTATAAAGACCACGCTGAAACCATTCTGGGGAATTGTGACAGCGTGATTTTTCTTGGAGGCCGGGAGCATAGCACGATTAAAGAGCTATCGGAGGTCATGGGGAAAGAAACCATATCTATGTATACTGAAAGCCTGACGCGGGGCCAGCAGGAGAGCCACGGTCAAAACCTGCAACGGTTGGGAAAAGAGCTTATGACAATGGACGAACTTACCACCCTTGACGGGAGCAAGTGTATATTGCAGTTAAGGGGCCTCCGTCCTTTCCTTTCCCCCAAATATGACCTAAAGAAACATCCGAATTACAGGTACACAGCCGAGGCCGACAAGCGCAACGCCTTTGACGCGGGGCGGCTTGTGACCCGACGTATGAAGCTAAATCCAAATGAGGAATACACCGTTTACGAGGTAAACGCGGAGGAAAGCGCAGACATAGACGAGAACGAGGACATTCTCAACTATGATGATGTGGACGACCCGGACGCGTTCATCTAACTTCGGGCCAATGTGGCCCGAAGTTGCACAGCCGCCATTTTAGGCGGCTTTTTTTATTGGCGGGGCAATGCCCCAAAACAAAATCATTTTATGGAGGTAAACATTTATGGGATTCTTTTCAAGTGCGGTTACTACATTGCAAACCCTTGTTGTCGCGCTGGGCGCGGGCCTTGCCGTATGGGGAGTGATTAACCTTTTGGAAGGGTACGGCGCGGACAATCCAGCCGCAAAATCGCAGGGTATCAAACACTACATACCCAAGTAGTTGTAACAAAATTTCAAGTAAACGAATGGCGCGTACATCGAGAAAACCTTATTAAATCAAAGAAAACGGACGCTACATCAAGCGCCCGTTTTTAGTTGGGTTGCATCTCTTATTGGTAATACAATTCCCACGTCGATTCATCGCCGCTCCACGGCACAAACGCTTCGCTATATCTACCGTATTCGTGAAATAACGGCGAGAGTGTGTAATGCTCAGCAGAGGAAAATTTCTCCTTGGGTGTTGATAGTAATTCATCGATGTCAAGCCAAAACTGTTCACCCTCATCGGTTTCTGCGATTAGCTTTCCACTGTACTCTGTTGTCTTGTACATAAAGCAAAGATACCGATCATCATTTTCTCTGTCTACCCAATGAACAAGACCACAGTATTTGAGGTTAACTACGTCAAGACCCGTTTCTTCTTTGACCTCTCGTACAGCGCAGTCATAGAAACTTTCGCCGCATTCAACGTGGCCACCAGGGAAAGACCATCCCGGATATTTCCGCTTGCGGTTTTGAACAAGAACCTCGTTCGTTTCGGTATTCTGTATCATTACACAAGTTACCATTTCAACATTCATTTCGCCGCTCCCCACTCATCTTGTAATATGGCATACTGGTATCTATCACACCATCTGTTGTCAAGCGCACTACCGCCAAATTGTGCCTTGATAAAGTGGGCTTCACGCCGCATACCGATGATTTCCATGATTCTGTAAGAACCCCGGTTTTCGGCATTGCAGCCAGCAATAATCCTGCGGAGATTAAGAATATCAAAGCCAAGTCGTAACATCGTTTGACCAATTTCAGTACCATAGCCCTGCCGCCAATGTTTACGATGGAGTGTCCATCCGATTTCAGGTTCGTCTGGTAAATGCATCAGCGTTGCCGCGCCGATTAGCGAATTATCAGACTTCAAGACAACAGCATATTCATAATTTGTGCATTCTTCAGCTACGGCATTTGAAATAGCCCAATTTATGTAGTCACGGACTTCATTCTCAGTTCTTGGTTCTCCTCGCCGGTACTTCATATTTTCCAAATTACTGAGCCAATCAAAGACTATCTGAAAATCATTTTCAATGAATTTCCGATACAGTAGACGTTCCGATTCAAGCTCTATAAATTACATTTTCCATATCTCCCTACTTTCGCTTCTTCACCCTACGCACCGGCGCGGAGCTATCCAGCACCTTCATCAGCACCCGCCATTCTTCATCGGTCAGCTTAGAAGCGTTCAGCCCCAACTGCTTGCACAGGACAATGGCCTTTGCTTTGTTGGCGGTTTCGTCTTTCCGCACATCAAGATAGGTCTGCACATGCTCTTTCATATCGGCAAGCATGTCAGACTGTTCCGGCGGCAGCTTGTCCGTCTTGTGATGGTCAAACAGACTTTTCATCACCATGTTGAAACGCTCGGAAATGCGATAGCGCAGATATTCGTCCTCGTCCACAACCGACTGTTGCAGGAACGCCATTATCTCATCGTTTTCGGGAACCTCGGCGTTTTCCTTTATGGTCTGTTCGGCGTATTTGTACATGGCGTTCATGGTGTTCATTTGCGGCAGCACCTTGCGGTCTATGTAGATTTCCATCGCGCTGAGAAGCTGCGGAAAATCAGCGTGGGCGATGAACTCGCTGATGAGCCGGTTGTTGAGCTTGCCGTCTATGAGAACGGCTATCGCTTCATCGGACAGTCGGAGCTTGTCAATCTCAACGTTGCGGTACTGGTCTAAATCGGTCAGCCCGAAAAGATAATCCGTCGAAACACCATAATACCGCGCCAGCGTTTCTATGTCCTGATACCCGACACGAATATCCTCATCAGCCTCCAACCGCTGCAAGGTGGATGTGGAAATACCCGTAGCTTCTGAAACATCATCAAGTACCAGCTTGCCGTCGCGCTTGTTGCGTAAATCCTTGAGCTTTTCGCCAAGGGTGAGTTTTGCTTTTGCCACGGTACCGCCTCCAACCTTTCGCTTCGCTTATATCAAAGGATATGTACATGCTAAAGAACAATGAGCACATAAGTATTTTGTTCCTTCTCCATCATGTTTGCTCATCTTAGCGCATTCTTTGTAATTGATGAGGGCCTCTCTTTCTATTTCAATATGCCAGCTTACCCCTGAGATGAAGCGATGTGGACAGGCCTCCACGCATTTCATACATCCACCACATTTGCTACTAATCTCTCCAGTAAAAACAGGCATATTGTAATCAATCAACAAGCAGGAAATCCTGACTCGCTGTGAATACTTCTCGTGAACAAATACGTCGTTTTTCCCAATAAATCCCAATCCAGTGTGAATAGCCGCCCACTTATATGAAAATTCCGCCAAATGTTCACCATCATTTTTGGGGGAAGCTGGCGGCGTTGCATAATGGATATTATTTTCATCAAGAAATATCTTGAGTGCATTTAGTTTGGCGCTGTGCTCTTTGCGGAGAGTTTCAAGCATCTCAAAATACTCAATAGCGTTATACACATAGTTCATATCTGAGTATGGCATAAGAGTAACGACAGCGCATTTGCATCCTGTTTTTGCAGTCAAGTCCTCATCTATCGCAGAGAAACCATAAAGTGATTCGTCAACAAAAATGCTTTTCAATGCATCAAGTAAGACAGAATCTGTCATATCGCCACCCACTTTACACTTCTACTTACTAAGCACTTCGGAAAGCCGTTCCAAGCCGTTTTTATAATTCTGCGATACTTCGTTGAATAAACCATTGTAGAAATCAACAGCGGTTTTTTGACGTTCTATTGCGATTGCCTTTGCACGTTCGGTATTAAAAGAACTATATACTTTTTTGAGTTTGTAATTATACTCTTGAAAAAATGACGAAATCTCAGCGCCGCCGCCATCAACGATGATATTCTCATTATCATCAAGCAAATACAGCGGTTCGCTAACTTGACCCCCGTATATGAGAGTTCGCGCAATGCCCATTGCTCCGCTGGCATCAAGTTTGTCAGCATCAAAAAGTATCTTTGCTTCAATGCTTTCAGGTGGATTATCTCCTCTATATCGGTGAGAAGATATACATTTCTTGACGTGAACGGCTTTTGCTTCGTCCCATTTACGGTTAATTAAGTATTCATAAGCCATGTCACCGCCGATTTGAGCATGGCACAAGCTTAAATCGGTGAATTGCTTTTCCCTTCCAATATCATGGAGTAAGCAAGCGGCTATCAACACATCCAAGTCAACTGTGGTTTCATAATTCGATATGTCCAATGCTGAGTTCAGCACTCGGTATATATGATGCTTATCATGGGCACTGTCTTGCATTTGAGACAGCATAAAACTTTCGATTTCCCTGTATTCTTGATGCGTCATTTAGATAACTCCTTCAAAACGGTTAATTGCGAACTGTCGCTCATCGTATTTATTTATTATACAACAAAATATCCCATTCCGAAAGCAGTTTGTGAAACCTCACAGGCTGCTTTTTTCATATCTGGGAAAAACGGCAATTTTGCCCTCGAAACCCAATTAGGAGACATGCGGGATAGCCTATCAAAATTTGAGATGATAGCCATAGCGAAGCACTTCACGCTTCGTACAACTGAATACCGCAGCCGGTAGGATACCGGGAGCGTTCACCTTGCCAAGTCTGCCACCCGGGGGAAGCAGGCGCGAGGGAACGCGACCGAGCCAACGCGCCCAATGGTCACACAAGGCCGGACGCAGGAACGATGCCGGGATGAAAGCGGAAAAGCACATCATCACGCTTGCCATCCTCCGAGGTGAGCGCAACATAGAAAGGAAGATCGCATGAATCCAAAAGAACCCAAAATCCTGACCACCCTTGACGGCAACACCCTCATGGCGCGGGAGTTCGAGCCTCTGTGCTTCTCCGTTGAGAAAATCCTGCCCCACGGCCTGTTCATCCTCGCAGGCAGTCCTAAAATCGGCAAGTCGTGGCTGTCACTGGCCTTGTGTCAAGCTGTCGCCACCGGTGGCAAGCTATGGGATTTTTCCGCCGAACAGGGCGATGTTCTGTACCTCGCCCTTGAGGATAAATACAACCGCCTGCAAGACCGTCTGAAAAAAATGGGAGCGGAAAAGCTGGATATCTCCCGGCTTCATATGACAACGGCGTCATTCGGCTTGCAGGATGGCTTGCTGGAGCAAATCCACAACTTTATCGCCACCAATCCCGGCACAAGCTTTATCGTCATCGACACGCTGGAGCACATCCGAAACGGCGATCAGACCTCGAATCTCTATGCCTGCGACTACCGCGATATGAACCGGCTCCGTGAAATTACGGACAAGCACCAACTGACCCTGTTGCTCATCCACCACACCCGCAAGATGTACGACCCTGACCCGCTGAACACCATCTCCGGCAGCACCGGCTTAATCGGCGCGGTGGACGGTGTGTTCGTTCTCGAAAAAGCCAAACGCACCGGTGACGGCGCGAAACTCACCATCGCCAACCGCGACACCGAGGGGTTCTGCTTCAATCTGCGATTCGACAGCGAAGCGTGCCGCTGGGAATTTGTCGGCAACGATACCGGCGGCGATGACGATGAGGACACACTCATTCTGCTGCTGGATGATTTTCTGCAAGACGATTGGAGCGGAACGGCGACCGAGCTTTGCAGTGAATTATCCAAAGCTGGCAGCGGCTTTGACCTCACTCCCGCCATCCTCACCAAGAAGCTGAAGGCCCTGTCCGGCTTATTCAGAAGGGATTTCCACATCCTCATTGACTTCGAGCGCACCCGCAGCAGCAGGCGGATTTTCCTGCGCCGGGAGCAAGGCGCGTGACAGTGTGACGGTAAATATGCCTATACCCCCTGCCGTTGCCTACCGTCACGCTCCGTAAAAACCGTGACGGTAAATCCAGTTGGAGGGGTACACCATAACAGCCGTCACACCGTCACAGCCGTCACGGATACCACAATAAATCAGTAGAGCGGAAAGGCGTGGGTTACGGAGAGCAAGCACAGCAAAAGGATAACCTTTTGCCAATTTGTGCTTGTTGGGCGCTGCCCAAACCCGTCTTAAAAAACACGGCTACAGCCGTAAAGGAGATGAATATATTTTGCAAAACAGAGCGAGAGCTGTTCAGATAATCATCCGGGTAACGCCAGATGAAAAGGCGCTGATTCAGAAAAAAATGCAGCAGCTCGGCACGGACAATTTCAGTCGTTACGCCCGGAAAATGCTTATCGACGGTTACGTCATCCGCGTTGACCTGTCCGAATTTCAAACGCTGGCCTCCGAGCTGAACAAAATCGGCGTGAACATCAATCAGATTGCCAAAACCGTCAACGCCACCGGCACAATTTTCGGTGACGATATGCAGCAGCTAAAGGAGATGATGGATGAAATATGGCGGTTACTAAAATCATCCCTATCCGGGTTACTATCGAAAAGTCGGTAGACTATATCTGCAACCCCGCCAAGACTGACGGCAGCCTGTATGTCCATTCCGAGCATTGCGTTCCTCAGACGGCAGCGCTCACGTTCCAGCATCATTTGAGCCAAGCCCGTGCGGGCGGAAACACTATCGGGAGGCACTTGATACAATCGTTTGCGCCGGGAGAAACCACACCGGAACAGGCGCATGAGATTGGCAAGCGGCTGGTGGCGGAAATCCTCGGCGGGCAGTATGCCTTTGTCATGGCAACCCATGTTGACCGCGGCCATATCCACAATCATTTTGTGTGGGGCGCGGCCAATGTGGAAACCCATAAAAAATACCATTCCAACAAACGCAGCTACCACAACATCCGCGATGCCAGCGACCGCTTGTGCGAGGAACACAGCCTGTCGGTCATCGTGCCCCGTGGCGTTGGCAAGAGCTACACCGAGTACCACACCGACAAGCAGGGTACGAGCTGGAAAGCGAAGCTCAAGGCGGCAATTGACGACATCCTTTCCGAATCAGCCGATTATGCTGATTTTCTCCGGCGTATGGAATCGCAGGGCTATGAAATCAAAAAAGGTGCATATATCTCATTCCGCGCCCCGGAGCAGACCCGTTTCACTCGCGCCAAGACATTGGGCGCTGATTATGCCGAGGACGCTTTACGGAGAAGAATATCTAAAAAATCCGCCCCAAAACAGCACATCCAAACGAAGCCCGCGCCGGTACAGAGCATTATCGACATCGAGGGCAGCGAGAAAATCAAATCCAGCCCCGGCTATCGTCAGTGGGCGGCTATATTCAATCTCAAACAGAGCGCGGCGGCGTTGAACCTCATTCAAGAATATGGCGGCATCACCGCTTTTGACGAGCTTTACAGTCAAGCCATCGGGGACAAGCTGGATCTTGCCCGTGAAATGAACGGCGCAGACGCGGACATCAAAAGCCTGTCGGCGCTTCGCAACCACCTTCGAGCCTATGGGCGGACAAAAGATATTTTCAATCAGTACCGTGCCCTGCCCGAAAAGCAGCGGCCAAACTATTACCGCGACCACAAGGACGATATTGACGCGCACAGGGCGGCAAAAAAGGCGCTGTCCGCGTCAGGGCAGCCGGTTCCGTCCGTCAAGACTGTCACCGCCGAAATCGAGCGCCTGCGTGCCACCAGAGCCAATGCCGACGCCCGGTACAGGCAGAACGAAGCTAAACTGAAAGAGATGGAAACCATCCGTAAAAATCTTTACACCATTATACGCCAGAATCGCAGCCAAGACCAGACCAGAAATACAGAATTGAGCATTTGAGGGAGTGATTATCATTCGCATGGATTCAAAACTTGTGGAGCAGGCCAGAAGCACCGATGTACTGGCCTTTTTGGAAAACCGCTACGGCTTCACGTTCGCCCAGCGGGGCGGCGTGTACCGCTGCCGCCAGCATCCGAGCCTTGCCGTGAAAGGCGACAGACTGTCGTGGTACTGGCATAGCAAAGGCAGTGGCGGTCACGGCGTACTGGATTATCTGATGAAGATTGAAGCAATGCCGTTTCGTCAGGCGGTGGAATCCGTGGCGCACATCCCCGCCGCCGCGCTGGTCAGCGCGAAAAGCCAGCCGGACAAGCGGCTGATTCTTCCCGAAAAGGCCGGTATTCCGTTACGGCTGTACGATTATTTATGCCACAAGCGCGGCATAGACGCGGGGATTGTCGGCGCGTTGCTGGACGAGGGCATCATTTACGAGGACAGGCGCGGCAATGTTGTATTCGTCGGCTATGACGAGCAGGGCGCGGCGCGGTTTGTCAGCCTGCGGGGAACATACGGCGGTCAACAATTCCGCATGGACTGCGCCGGGAGCGACAAACGATACGGCTTTCACATGACGTACTCGCAGTCGGAACGGCTGTATATCTTTGAAAGCCCCATCGACGCCATGAGCCACGCCAGCCTTGAATCCGAATGGCGGCGGGATAACCGTCTGTCTCTGGCGGGAACGTCGGACACGGCGCTGCCGCAATACCTTGAAGCCCATCCGCAGACAAAGGAGCTTGTCCTTTGCCTTGATAACGACCCGCCGGGGCGTGAAGCGTCCGTTGCCATCGCCCGAAAATATACCGGTCAAGGTTACAGGACACGGATAGAGCTGCCGCAGAGCAAGGATTACAACCAAGATTTACTCCAAAAACGCGAGCTTGAAAAGGCTAAAAAAACCACCGGCAATCTGCACAAAGAAATGGGGCTTTAATGGCATTTTCAAGATTTGCGGCAACGTATTTATCGCGTTTTCCGGGATTCGGTTTGTGCATATTTACGGACGCGCCGTTCTTGCGCGATAGAAATCTCCAGAACGATGTAGGGTACGTTAATACAATTCAAACGGCTGGAAACGGCTAATTCAGAAAGGATGATTCAATGGCAAAAGAGCAGAAGCGGGAAATATCCGTGGTAACAATTTTTGACGGCAAGCAGGACGGACGGCAGGCGTTTATCGACTTGATTCTGAAAAAACGCCGCGCCAGCGCCGATTCCCGGCAGTTTGGAATTGACGCCGCCCCACCTGACCGATATACTAATGGTAAGGTTTTCTCTGATGTACGTGTCGGTTGAAAGGAGAAAATCGCATGACAAATACAGTTTTTGCGAAAGACACGTATACAGAATCGAATCCATCGGAAATGAGGGCGGCGGTTTACTGCCGCCTCTCGAAAGATGACGGTGAAAGCGAGGGCGATAGTTCAAGCATCCAAACGCAGCGGGCAATGCTGGAGCATTACTGCGCCCAGCAAGGCTGGGAAGTGGTGGCGGTCTATCAGGACGACGGTTTTACCGGGCTGAACATGAACCGCCCCGACATGACCCGGATGCTCAAAGCGATTGAACGCAGGCAGATTGATGTTGTGGTGACGAAAGACCTCTCAAGGCTTGGCAGAAATTATATCCAAACCGGGCAGCTCATCGAGGAATTTTTCCCGAAGAACGGCGTTCGCTACATTGCGGTGAATGATTCTGTCGATACGGACAAGGACAGCGTGTACGACATGACCCCGTTCCGCGCGGTTATGAACCAGATGTACAGCGCCGATGTATCGAAAAAGGTTCACTCGGCGTATGTGATGAAAGCGCAGTCCGGGCAGTTTACAGGATGCCTCGCGCCGTTTGGTTATCGGAAGAATCCCGAAAATACCAGCCAGCTTATTCCCGATGAGGACACCGCTTGGATTGTGAAGCTAATTTATGATTATGCCAAGGAGGGCTACGGTCCCAACTACATCCGGCGCAAACTGGAGGACAGGGAGATACCCTGTCCGGCGTGGTGGAACAGGAAAAAGGGGCTTCGCAACACCTTCACCAAGTTTGAGCGCGATGACCCGGAGCGTGGACATCTCATTTGGGATTTTACCACAATCAAGGAGATTTTGCAAAATCCCGTTTACATCGGCGCAATCGCCTCACAAAAGCAGGTGTACAAGTTCAAGACCGGCTGGATTAAGGACAAGAAACCCCACGAATGGCTTATTGTCGAGGATATGCACGAGCCGCTTGTGAGCCGGGAAGTCTTTGAACTGGTGCAGGAAAAGGTCAAAATCCGCAAACGCCCAGACGCGTTCGGCAACTACAGCATTTTCGCGGGGCTTGTGAAATGCGGGCAATGCGGCAGCACCATGAACATCCGCAGGGCGAACCAGAAAGGCAACGACCAAATTTACACCTGTGCCAAGTACAACAAGTACGGTGTGAAGCATTGTTCCCAGCACCGCATGAAGTACGATGTGCTTTACTCCATCGTACTGGAGCAGATACAGAGCTACGCGGCAAAGGCGCTAGAAAACGAGAGTGAGGTCATCAGCCAGCTTGCCAGCCAGAGCCGGGGCGACTTTGACAGCGAACGCGGCCTAATCGAAAAGAGCATAGCCGATGATACCGCCCGGCTTGCTGCCATCGAAAAACTCATCGCCAAGCTGTACGAGGACATGGTGGCCGACCGCATCAGCGCCGAGAATTTCAACGCCATCCTCTCAAAAAGCCAAGCGGAGCAAAAAGCCCTGCGCGAACGCCTGCACCACAGCCAGTCCCGCCTTGACCACGACCGCCAAGAACAGGACGACACCGCCCGATGGATTGAACTCATAAAAGAATACGCCGACATCCAAGAACTGGATACGGCGACGCTGCAACGGCTGATTAAAAAAATCGTGATACACGAGGATTTGGATGGTGACATCATTCGCCAGACGGTGGAAATTCACTTCAACCTCAAAGGTCAGCCGGACAAATACAAGCTCATTCGGGAATGAGATGGGCAGTTTTACAACTACTTAGGTATGAACCTCGAATTGCTAAAAATCGAATAAAGCCCATGAAACCGCGTGTTTCCGGGCATTTACATCAGACGCCGCCGCCTGCCACATTTAGTTGGGTATTACTCAGCTTATGGCCGGGGGCGGCGTAATACTTTTGGGGACTACCTTAGTGCCTCTGCTCTCCGGCTTGTTTTAAGGTAGGGGCTTATGGATTTTCTCACCGACTGGATTACCGAA
>Ga0153939_1000969_pt1 | contig 11351 bp, 10 predicted proteins | sample TSNJ023MetaG_FD_104734 | JGI IMG/M metagenome (GOLD analysis project Ga0153939, IMG submission 104734) | Attine ant fungus gardens microbial communities from New Jersey, USA - TSNJ023 MetaG | ecosystem: Host-associated > Fungi > Mycelium > Unclassified | place: USA: New Jersey, Brendan T. Byrne... | reverse complement strand
TGAGCACTGCGTCGCCCTGATTTTACGGGAGCAGCCCATAGCGGGGGATCTGCGGGCCATCACCACCGCGCAGAAGATGATTGTGGACATGGAGCGCATCGGCGACCAGGCCCAGGACATTGCCGAATTATCGGAATACTGTGCTTGCGTGGGGGTTGGGCCGGCCAATATCATACCGCTCAAGGCTATGGCGCAGGAGGCCATCCAAATGCTGAGCATGAGCATCGATGCGTTTATGGCGCAGGATGAAACCACGGCCCGGAACGCTATCGCAAAGGACGACGTCATTGACAGGCTGTTTCTGGAGTGTAAAAAAAGCCTGGTGCGGCAGATCCGTCAAAACACCGTCACCGAGGAGAGCGCCCTGGATTTGCTGATGGTTGCCAAGTATCTGGAACGCATTGGCGACCACTCCGAAAACATTGCGCAGCAGGTGATTTATTCGATTCATGGGGAGTATCCGGGGGAGCTGGTGTAAAGAATAAACAGAAAGGAACGATACCGGGCAGTAAGAGCCGTTTTTCAGCGGCTGTGGAAGGTAGGCGGCTAAATGATTTATTTTGTTGAAGACGATGCGGGCATACGGGAGCTGGTGCTGTATACGCTGAATAATACAGGCCTTGAGGCGAAAGGCTTTGCCGATGCCGAGGCGTTTTGGGCTGCTCTGCAAAGAGGCGGTCCAAAGCTTATTTTGCTGGACATCATGCTGCCCGGCGAGGACGGTATTTCGGTATTAAAACGGCTGCGCCGGAATCCGGGAACCGCAAGGCTGCCCATTATCATGATTACGGCAAAGGATACGGAATACGATAAGGTCCTGGGCTTTGAAAACGGGGCGGACGACTATATCGCAAAGCCCTTCGGCATGATGGAGCTTCTGGCCAGAATCAAGAGGCTGCTGGAACGCACGAAGAATGAATCAGAAGAGGCGTCCGTATGCCGCATCGGTGCGCTGTCCCTTGACAGGCAAAAGCGGCAGGTGCAGGCGCAGGGGGAGCCGGTGAAGCTGACACTGAAGGAATTTGAACTTCTTTTATATCTCATGAAAAATAAAGGAATTGTTTTAACGCGGGAACAGCTGCTGAACGCCATATGGGGCTATGACTTTGCCGGTGAGTCGCGCACACTGGACGTTCATATCCGTTCCCTTCGCGGGAAGCTGGGGGAATGCGGAGACCTGATTGAAACCGTCCGTGGGATCGGTTACAGAATTGGAGAAAACTGATGCAAAAACGGATGAGCGTTCTTTCCTCTTTGATGATTGCTCTGGCGGTGATCTTTACGTTTATCATCATACAGGCCGGCGTGTATATGGCAGGCTTCAGTGAGCTGAAGATGACTCTGATACAGCGGGCGGAAGCTCTGGGGGAATATCTGAACACCCACGATAAGGCCGATTATGAGCTGATTACCGGCATTAGCGGGGAGCACCGGTTTACGCTGATTGACCGGGACGGTCAGGTGCTGTATGATTCCACCGAAAACGCAGGCGTGATGGAAAATCACGCGGACCGGGAAGAGGTGATGCAGGCGCTGCAAAGCGGCAAGGCTGAGGCGCTGCGTTTTTCCGATACGCTGCAAAAAACCACATGGTACTATTCGGTCCGGCTGGAGGATGGGCGCGTGCTGCGTGTCTCCGCCGCCATGTCGGGCCTGCTGTCGGCTATGCTGGACGCATTGCCCCTGACGCTGATCCTGCTTTTCATTCTGCTCGTTCTATCATTTTTCGCGGTATCCAAAGCGACAAAGCGTTTCATCGCGCCCATCAACGCCATCAACCTGGAGCATCCTGGCGCCGCGGGGATTTACGATGAGCTCGCGCCGCTGATTACCACCATCCATAAGCAGAACCAAACCATCCGTGAACAGATCAGGCTGCTGCGGGAAAAGCAGATAGAATTTTCCGCCATAACCGATAATATGCAGGAGGGGCTGCTCATCGTGGATAACCACGGAGTCGTTCTCTCTTATAACAAGAGCCTGCTGGCCCTGCTCAGTGTAAATCCGAATATCGCCGCCCGGGACGCCAATGTGTTCGAGTTTAACCGCAGCGAAGAGTTTCGCGGCGCCGTCAAGCGGGCTCTGCGGAAAGAAACCTCCGAATGCGTGATCAAAGAGGGCGGGCATTATCTGCAGGTGAATATGAGCCCCGTCACGCAGGAGGAGCTGCTGCGGGGCGTAGTGGTGATTGTGATGGACATCACCGAAAAGCAGGGTCGGGAAAAGCTGCGCCGGGAGTTTACGGCGAATGTATCCCATGAGCTGAAAACCCCGCTGACATCAATTTCCGGTTATGCGGAAATTATGATGAACGGGATTGTGAAGCCGGAGGATGTGCCGGTTTTTTCCGGCAAGATATACAAAGAGGCCGGGCGCATGATCACACTGATTAATGACACAATTTTTCTGTCAATGCTGGATGAACGGGAGCAGGACAGCCATTATGAATCGGTGGATTTAAAGCTTTTGTGCGAAAATGTTGTGGAACGGCTGAAACCGGAGGCGGATAGAAAAGATGTGCGGATGTATGCCGACCTGCGGCCGGTCAGCTGCTCCGGAATCCGCACAGTGTTGGATGAAATGGTCTATAACCTCACCGAAAACGCCATCAAGTATAACAAACCGGGCGGTTGGGCCAGGGTGACGCTACACTGTGAAGACGGAGATATCCTGCTTTATGTGGCGGACTCCGGGATCGGCATTCCACAAAAAGAGCAGGATCGGATATTCGAGCGTTTTTACCGCGTGGAGAAGGGGCGTGAGGAGACGGAGGGAACGGGTCTCGGCCTGTCCATCGTCAAGCATGCCGCATGGATGCACGGCGCAGAAGTGGAAGTGAACAGCAGAGAAAACAAGGGGACGACGATGACAGTGCGGCTGAAAAATACCGTGCGGTAATTTTATTGATATCTAAATCAGGACGGAACCTGCGGAAAACCCCGCAGGTTCCGCCAGCTAATAGAAAAAGTCGTCATTTCAATGGAAGAAACGATCATGCGCGGAAAGACCTCTCGGCTGAAAAGATGATTTCATCTCCGCGCAGCAATTTCTTTTTCCAGAAGGTTGGCGCTTTTGCGCCAACCTTCTGGAAAAAGAAAACGGAATCGCACAAAAAGAACGCCACTGTAACAACATAGCGTACCTGTGCGAAATCTCACTGCCACGGATTTCTCGACAGTCTGACGGAACCTGCGGAAAACTCCGCAGGTTCCACCTTTACAGGCGGCCGCAGTAATCCGATTTTTTAAAGAAATTCATCCGGGCTTGACACCTTTTGTCTTGTCAAACAGTCTAATATATAGTTCATTAACCCGAAAATGGGCCCATCTATTAGGTCTATTATTCACTTAGCTGCGTTGTCCTTCTCACCAGGCGTCGGCCCGCTTTCGCCCAGCGCCTTACTCTGTATAAATAGACTCTCGTATGTTGATACGTTTTCGTGGTTAATTGACTATAGCAACGCGAAAAGCCGGCTTGCGCATGATGAAAATACGTCTAAGACGAAAAAAACAGAAATGAAGGTGAAAAACCTTGAAACAGTTGTTAAAGAAAGCAATGAAGGGGGACCAGCAGGCCTTTATCCAGCTGATTGAGCAAAACAGGGCGTCCATTGTACAAACGGCATCCTCCATACTGAAAAACAGGGAGGACATAGAGGACGCCATACAGGAATGCGTTGTGACAGTTTATCAGAAGCTTCCCACACTGAGCGAGCCGCGATACTTCAAAACCTGGATGATCCGTATTCTCATCAATATCTGCTGCGACATCGTCCGCGGCAGGAAAAGGGTGATGGACTTCGCACCCTATCTGAACGAGAATTCAATGCAGGACTCGTCCATACAGTCCGACATGAAGTCCGATGTGGAGGTGGTCATGCAGGAGCTGCAGGAAAACGACAGGCTGCTTTTGACATTGTTTTATATGGAGGACCTGTCTGTCAGGCAAATCAGCGATATGATGCATATCAGTGAAAATGCCGTGAAGCTCAGGATTTCCCGGAGCAGACAGAAATTCAAAAAGATTTATCTTGACAAGGAGGCGTATTGCGGATGAAAAAGACAAATAAATTTGACCATACGGCTGAAATCATAATGGATGAACTGGCTGTAGTGAATGGGTCAATCAGCTTTGACGCGGCTTTCCGGCGCGGATATGAACAGGTAATGGAGCTTCCGGCCACGAAAAAAAAGAGAAAATCAGGCAGGATCATTGGCTTTGCATCCTCCTGCGCGGCCATGCTGGTGGTCGGCATGCTTGTTTTAAACATGGCAAACCCGGCACTGGCTGAAAGCCTGCCACTTATCGGCGGTATTTTTAAGGCGGTGAACACCTCAGCTCAGGAGGGAACCGTGAACCACAATAACCTCGTAATCGACGATTTGCAGAATGTTGCGATGGAGCCGCAGCTGACCGACAACAGCAGCATAACAGTTAAAGGGAATGGCGCGTTCGACGCCGCTATGACATTTCAGGTGGAGGAGTATTACTTTGACGGGTATTTCCTGCATTTGGGCAGCGAGCTTGTTTTTGAGCAGGCGCCGTCCGGCAGGACAGATGTTTACGCGGAAGGCCAGATATCCTTTGACGGGGAGACCTGGCACAGCTTTGGCGGCGGGGAGGATCCGAGCATCTCGGAGCTGGATCCCTCCTCTTTCAAAAGTGACAGCGGACGTTTTCTGCATACCTTCTCTTTCCCGGTACCGGAAGAATACCGGGGTAAGGAAAGCTTTAAAGTGAGCCAGCGTATTTCCAGGGTGCTCTGTTATACCGAATCGGGAGAGTTTATTGAAACAGAAAACAGTCAGGCGGAAGAAATTTCGCTGACGGTAGCGCGCGGTACGTCGAAAGACGCCGAGGAAATCAATACGCCGGCGCAGGTAGATGGGATCACGCTGAAGAGCGCGGTGAAATCCTTCTCCGGCGTATCGGTCTCCTTTGAGGGACTGCCCTATTCCGACGATGTGCATCCGATGGTGATGGCCTATCAGATGAATGGCACAATACTCACAGGTGCTTTTATCAACTCTGACAATCAGGCCGGCACGCAGTCTTTGCTTGTGACCACCCAGGAGGATACCGTGATCTTCACCATTCGCAACAAACAATCGGAGAATCTGGAGGTACTGGCGGAATTTACCGTCAACTTTAAAAACATGACCATAACGCCCAGCGAATACCATCTGGCTGTGGACGGGCCTTCGTATTACGATATAAATTCGTTTACCTACGGTTATTTCCATGACGGCACACAGGGAACAGATTTTTACCTGAACCGGGCGTTTGCCTCCGGCGAAAAGGCGGGCTATATTGCGGTCGGAACCAATGTGGATTACCGGGCGCTGCGTATCGAGGCCTATCGTGACGGCGAGCTTGTGGCGAATGTCCGTACTGTAAGTGAGGGCACGGGTGTACGGGAGGGCGAAGCGGCGTTCCAGTCTACCGGTTCGGACGCGGGTACCTTCGGTTCCGGTAAAGGTGAATACGGTTTCACCACGGTGCTGGACGGTACGGAGTATACACTGTCGGCTGACAGTATGCTGACCGTAAAAGTTTACGACGGCGCAACCGATGAACTGCTGCATGAAGAGACACAGGCACTGAACGATAAACACTTTTTCTGATTCTATAACGGTAAGAGGCCGTGGACAGCAAAAAAAGCTGCCCACGGCCTGTTTTTTTGCCCCTTCATGCACGAAAGCTGTGGCATATTGCCAAAACACCGCCGGACGGCACAGGGGTTTTCATCAGTTACACAATTGATATTTTAGCGGAATAATGGTATGATGGCAATGATTTTTGATAGGGAGAGTAGATATGATCACAGTAAATGAAGTCAGCCTCAGTTATGGAACGGATAAGCTCTTCTCCAAAACCACCTTAACCTTTATGCCGGGAAACTGTTATGGTATCATCGGCGCAAACGGAGCGGGCAAGTCCACCTTTTTAAAAATAATCGCCGGTTCTCTGGAGCCCTCCACCGGCGAGGTGGCCATGACAGAGGGTCTGCGCATGTCTGTTTTGGAACAAAATCAAAATAAATATGACGAGTATTCCGTGATGGAAACCGTGCTTATGGGAAACCGCCGGCTTTATGAAATCATGAAGCAAAAGGAAACGCTCTATTCCAAAGAAGATTTCAGCGATGAGGACGGCGTGCTGGTTTCGGAGCTGGAAACCGAGTTTTCGGAGCTGAACGGCTGGGAGGCCGAGTCCGACGCGGCCAAAATCCTGCAGGGGCTGGGGATTCCCGTGCCGATGCATGAAATGCTCTGCGGCAGCCTTGACGGCAGGCAGAAGGTGAAGGTGCTGCTGGCCCAGTCGCTGTTCGGCGAACCGGACGCCATTTTGCTGGACGAGCCCACCAACAACCTGGACTACCAGTCCATCAGCTGGCTGGAAGACTTTCTCATGGACTTTCAGGGAATTGTCATCCTCGTGTCCCATGACCGGCACTTTCTCAACACCGTATGCACCCACATCGTGGACATCGACTATACGCGTGTGAAGCTTTACGTGGGGAACTACGACTTCTGGTATGATTCCAGCCGCCTGATGCAACAGCTGATGCGCGACCAGAACCGGAAGCAGGAGGAAAAAGCGAAGGAGCTCAAGGAGTTTATCGCTCGCTTCTCGGCCAACAAGTCAAAAGCGCGCCAAGCCACCAGCAGAAAAAAGCTGCTGGAAAACCTGGTGCTGGAGGACATGCCCGCTTCCTCCCGGCGCTATCCCTGGGTCAGCTTTTCGCCGGAGCGGGAGCTCGGCAAGGATATCCTGACAGTGGACGGCATTTCCAAGACCGTTGACGGAGTGAAGGTGCTGGATCATCTTTCCTTTACCCTCAGCCGTGACGATAAGGTAGCGCTCATCGGAGACAACGAAATCGCCCACACGACGCTGCTTCGCATCCTCATGGAGGAAATCGAGCCGGACGAGGGAACCTTCAAATGGGGCGTCAGCACGTCACAATCCTATTTTCCCAAGGACAACACGCAGTTCTTTGAGGACACCGAGGACAATCTGCTTCAATGGATCGCCCCGTATTCGCCGGATGAACACGAAAGCTATCTGCGCCAGTTTCTGGGCCGCATGCTGTTTTCGGGCGATGATGTGTTCAAGCAGGTAAAGGTCCTCAGCGGCGGGGAAAAGGTGCGCTGCATGCTGTCACGTATGATGCTTTCGTCCGCCAATGTACTGCTGCTGGACCAGCCCACAAACCATCTCGACCTGGAATCCATTGCCGCTGTAAATAACGGCCTTGCCGATTTCAAGGGAGTTGTGATTTTTTCCTCCCATGACTATCAGTTCATTCAGACCATCGCAAACCGCATCATGGAGTTTTCGGCGGATGGCTTTACGGACAGGAAGATGTCCTTTGACGAGTATCTCGAAAGCATGAAGAAAGATTGAGGTCAAATTGCTTTCTTGAAGTGTCAGTCAAAAACTCTCTCCAATAAGAAAATATGTGATTTTTATATTTTTAATGTATATTGATGCTTCGTTGCAGCCCCGCCCGTTTATTTTATTGTCCATAAATGATTGCATATTTTTTGAAATCCGCCTCCGTCTTCAAAATAGGAGACAGAATCAGGCGGTACATATTTCGCAGCTCTTCGGAAATCGCCTTGTCGGGAATGATTCTGCCGTCAAAGGAAAGATACATGACCTGATAATCCACACCGAACAGGGATGTACGGACGTCGCTCATCTTACACAGGCAGCGCTTATAAAAACGGATGCGCCGCTCCCGGATTTCCTTTTCCGCACTGTCTTCGGCGGTATCCGGCGCTTCAACCTCCATAAGAATATGCGCCACGTGGTGAGGCTCCAGCACCGTGTGGAAGCCGGAAAAAAATTTGCTGCCGATACCCGTACCGCGCGCCTGCGCGGAGACCGCGCAATAGTCCAGAAGAGCTCCGTTGCTGTCCTGCGGTTTTGCGAAAAGCGCGTAGGCCATGAGGCTTTCACCAATAAAATAGCCAAGGGAAAAGTAAAGTCCTTCTTGTGTCAGCTGTTCGATACTGCGGTACGGACGCAGTTCATCCGGCGGAAAATCCTCTTTCATGCGGCTGTCATAAATCTCCCGCACCTGTGGAAGTGTCAGTTCTTTGATATATGGCATAGTCAGTCCTCTGTGTTATTTTTATTGATTTTATTCTAGCACAACGATAGCATCTATGCAAGCGGCCGGTGAAGAGACGGGAACATCACCTGCCCTCAGGCCGCTGGTTTCGCCGCCGATCCGAACGCTCAGGCATCAGGGAACATATTTTCCGTGCCTTCCAGTGCTGCAGAAACCAAAGAGCCCGGCTGCCAGAGGTTCCTTTTCACATCAACGCGTCCGTCCCGCAGAAAGGTCACACCTTCCTTTTGCAGCAACTGGCGCTGGATCTCCATGCCGCCGAAGGCCCCTCCCGGAAGGAGGCGGCCGTCCGTATAGATGACACGGTGACAGGGCAGATTTCTCCCGGCGGGAGCCTTCGCCATAGCGGCCCCGACAATGCGCGAGGCCCGCGGGCTCCCCGCCAGCAACGCGAGCTGCCCATAGGTCGCGATTTTTCCTTTGGGTATTTCGTGCACCAGCGCGTAAATGCGCTCATAAAAGCTTTGCTTCATAAAACCGCCATGCGGTACTTTTCGAGCATAACATTGTTGTAAAACAGCGTTTTATGCTCCGTACCGTTCCCTTCTGTTTGATATTAACGCTGTATTCGCCTTTTATCCGATGACGAACCCGCTCTAATCTCCCCACCTCTCTGCAGGCGGCGGGATAAGAGCTGCTAAGTCCTTTTGTTGGTTCAATGAAAGTCCACAGGGAGTCAAATACTTCTTGTGAAATAAATTTTGCTTTATTGAAGTTCGGTTTCTTGCGTGCTATACTGGAACAAAAACCGGGAGGAATTCTATGAGACGGGCTGAACGGGAAGTAAAGGGTACCGAAAATATAGCGGAAATCATCGACCGGTGCAAGGTGCTGCGGCTTGGCATGTGCGACGGGGATCTGCCCTATGTGGTTCCCATGAACTTCGGCTATGAAACAAAAGGCGATACGCTGCACGTGTATCTGCACTGCTCGAAGGTGGGTAAAAAGCTGGATGTATTGAGGGAGAACAACAAAGTCTGCTTTGAAATGGACGCCGAGCATGCAATTGTTCCGGGTGAAAAGGGCTGTGATTACGGCTTCAAATTCGCCAGTGTCATCGGGTTTGGCATAGCGGCGTTTACCGAGGACCATGAGGAAAAACGCCATGCTCTTGGGATGCTGATGCGGCATCAGGCGGGACTGCCCGACATCGAGCTCAGTGAGCGCATGATCGACGCCACGGAGGTCATCACAATCCGCTCGGAAAGCTACACCGGAAAACGGCGCGGCTGAGTTTTCATCGAACAACACAGGGAAGGCCTATTTGCCGGGGATAGGCTGTGTGACGCCTTCATCGGCGGATTTTTCCTGTTCAATCAGTTTTTGTACCTTCTGAATGAAATCACCCTTCTGCCGCGTATATTCGTCGCGGTCCTGCTCAAACCGCTTTTTCAGCTCCAGCTTCAGCTGCGCGTATTCTTCTACAAGATTGGGGTGCGCGTTCATATAATCGCGGAAGTGCAGCTCCGGCCAGTCGCCTTCATAACGGATATGCACATGAAAGACCTGCCCCTTGAAGCCTTCCGGCGTATAGCCCTTAATAAAGGTCAAATGGGGAGGCGGGCTATCCGGGCGGTCATTATAGCCGTAGCCGATTTCTTCCATCGCTTTCATGAGCCGGTGGATGTCCGTATCCCCTGTGATTTCAAGAAGAATATCGATGGTCGGCTTGGCAAGGATGCCCTGAATCGCCGTGCTGCCGATATGGTGTACCGCAATGATATGGGAAAGGCCGACTGCAGACTGGATCGCCTGCTTCTCGCGCTGAAAGCTTTGCGCCCATTGCGCATTTCGCGGTTCGGTCAAAACAATCGGGAAAAGCTGCCAGAGCTCTTCGTTCGTCATCTCGGATAAAGGTTTTGCCGCCATTATGAGGCCTCCTTATACGGTAAAATGGATGGATGGAATATGCTTACTATACGCGACAGTTCCCCTTTTTTGATGTTACAGAAGAAAAACAAACTTCATATCCGGGTGAAATCCATTGCATTTTACCCCGTGATAAACTATAATAACAGGTAGAATAAAAAAATATGCTTGGAGGTACTTTTATGTTAGTTTCAGCAAAAGATATGCTTACCAAAGCCAAAGCGGGTAAATATGCCGTCGGTCAGTTCAACATCAACAACCTGGAGTGGACAAAAGCGATTCTTCTGACTGCGCAGGAACTGAATTCCCCTGTCATTCTCGGGGTTTCCGAAGGCGCGGCTAAATACATGTGCGGCTTTAACACCGTTACGGCCATGACGGAAAATATGATCAAAACCCTTGGCATCACCGTTCCGGTTGCCCTGCATCTTGACCACGGCACCTATGAGGGCGCGAAGCAGGCCATCGAAGACGGATTTTCCTCCATCATGTTTGACGGTTCCCATTATGACATAGATGAAAACATCGAAAAGACAAAAGAAATCGTTGCAATCGCAAATGCTAAGGGCCTTTCCGTCGAAGCCGAGGTCGGCTCCATCGGCGGCGAAGAGGACGGTGTTATCGGCGCGGGCGAAGTGGCCGACCCAAAGGAATGCAAAATGATTGCGGACCTGGGCGTGGACATGCTGGCCGCCGGTATCGGCAATATTCACGGCGTTTATCCGGAAAACTGGACAGGCCTGGACTTTGAGGCATTGGATGCCATCCAGCAGGAAACCGGCGCAATGCCGCTGGTTCTGCATGGAGGCACGGGCATTCCGGAGGGGATGGTGAAAAAGGCGATCGGGCTGGGCGTTTCAAAAGTCAACGTCAACACCGAATGCCAGCTGACCTTCGCGGCGGCGACCCGTAAGTATATTGAAGAAGGTAAGGACAGGGCAGGCAAGGGCTTTGACCCGCGCAAGCTGCTGAATCCAGGATTTGAAGCCATTAAGGAGACCGTTAAGGAAAAGATGGAGCTGTTCGGTTCTGTCGGTAAAGCATAATTTTTAACGGGAAAGGGGCAGGAGGCATGATTGTCTTCTGCCTTTTTACTTTTGCGGTGAAGGAACTCCGTGTTTTCGCCGGCCGCGGAGCAGATGAGTATATGTGGTTCTCGTGTGCAAAGCAAAAAGGAAGGGCATGGAATGCGGAAGTAAACGCTTTGCCTCTCTCTTTTTGCGTCCGCTGAATCGATGTGAGAAGAATGCTTGTGTTTCCATATGCCATCTGATACACTTACAGGTAAGGAAGCTGTCTGCCAAACAGGAAGGGCGGGCAGAAAAGGAGGATATATATG
>Ga0153939_1000967_pt1 | contig 11354 bp, 6 predicted proteins | sample TSNJ023MetaG_FD_104734 | JGI IMG/M metagenome (GOLD analysis project Ga0153939, IMG submission 104734) | Attine ant fungus gardens microbial communities from New Jersey, USA - TSNJ023 MetaG | ecosystem: Host-associated > Fungi > Mycelium > Unclassified | place: USA: New Jersey, Brendan T. Byrne... | reverse complement strand
ACTTGCCAAGGCACCCTTCAACAGAATCCAATATCACCACCTCATCACTGGACTATGCAGAAAGAATGGAAACCCAGCCCACCAGCACTTCATGGGCAGACCAAACCAGTATGGAAGAAGACATCTCCCCTCCACCCCCAAACCAGTTATAGGAACAAATCAACAAGACTGTAGTCAATCCTAGCCAAATTTTGTTAAGACTCTAGACCACAAGGGTGAATTTTTGCTTCAACCTTGAGCCTATGTCAACACTTGATATCTCTTCACCCCTCTACAAAGGGTCCAGTTAAGGTTTTCAGAAGAGTTATATTGAAAGAGTGAATATTGAGACTTTTAGTCACACTCCACAAGTTAGTCCAAAGACTGGAGAGAATGTAGGGTTCCAAGAGAAGTGTCACAAACTTCATTTAGACCATAACTCTAGGAATACTTGACTGATTTTGACAATCTAAATAGCCACCAAAAGCCCTTAAGAAGACCTTTCAAACAGTACCAAAAATGTCTCAAGGAGATCAGTATTTACCAAGTTATCAGCAGATCAGTTGGTGATCACCAAGTTACCAGACACTAAATCGCTGATATCTCAGGAACTACTTGACATAATTGTTTGCTTTAACAACTACTGTGAAGCTCTCTTCAATGTGCTTCTTTTGGCTATAAATAGAACCCAAGGTAATAAGATCCCATGGAGATACAAGATCCTCAATGTTTGTATATGACACTGATCTTTATCCATAGATTATTATCTGTTCTTGAATAGAACAAAGGACTGCCCTAAGATAGTTAGGTTATCTCTATTTCAAGAACAATAGCACTCCTATATGTAGAACAATAGGTATTGATCATGTGATAGACTGTTCTATTGCACAGACTACTACAATCATGTATTTAAGAACTGTATATCTGAGAATAAACCTCAGACTTAACAACATTGCTTTGCTTTTTTGAGCCTTTTGATTATTTAATCATTAACTCACAAATCAGTAAGTGGCCATTTGTGATAAGAAGTAGGTTTTCAGATAAACCATAGAAAGAAAGAACTTCCTGTTCTCTTTTCTTTCTGGATTATATTTACCCTAACTAGTAATGTCACAAGAACTACTATTCTAAGTACTAGTGAGTAACAGTGAGTAACTAGTTGAGTCAGAGTCTATAAATAGGTTAGTCCAAGGTTTCCCCATTTATTCTAAAGTTCCTAACTATGATAAAATTTGTCTATAATTACCCTAAGGTTTTTTCAATATTTCTTTTTTAGTCCAATATCTATAATTAGTCTGATCAAGTCTGAAGTCCTAACCTTGGTATGCTGATATATCATCTATTACATTATTTTTGTCTCTCTCATCTCTTATTGCTATTATCTTCTCTACTATCCACTCGTTATCAGTCTAGGGCTGATAATAGTTGTAATCCCAATATAATTCCATAACATAATCCTCTTTCTTTAATTTAATGTCCTTATTGAAATTAATACCTGATGGGTTCTCCAAGGATATTGGACTAGGCCATATCATTGATGTTATAGTAGTAGTTTCAATTATTGTCCTTCCAGTTTTGTTGGGTGTTTCGGCAAATAGGTCATATAAAAGAGTGTCAGAGGATAGGTCTGTGATTTTCTGGAGTAGAGGGGAATGGGACAGTTCAACTAATAGGAAGTCTATTTCTGAAGAGTACTTATTTGCAATACTTTTGAGTAGTAGGACAATGTTGAGTTTCTGGGGTCTTGGTGAGAAAATGTTCCAAGAACTTTTGTTATATTAGAGTAAGACTAATAATGAAGGTGGAGAGTGGTTCATTGTGGAACAACTCTAGAAAATCAATTCTGGCTTGTTTAGCTTGTTGTTTAGCTATGAGGAATTTTGGTTGGGGTTATTATTGTTAAAGAAGGCAGAATTTCTCATAGTGATCTGGGTTTCTCCTGTTACACTTTTTGCAAACATAGTTGGGGCATTGGTCAAGGAAATAATCACATTGACTATAGACAAAGTATTGTATGTTGTCTATAATGAAGGGGGTTCTATTTCTAATGTCTCAAAGTTCTAGATCTCCACAAGTATCATCCAGATCTCATCTAGTTCCTGTTAAAAGATTACCAGTCTCCAGTTGTCTAGCACTCCTTTTATTTCTTGTATTATTTTCTTGTATATCGTCAAAAGAGTTTCTAGCATCAAATCCAGTTGGTAAGTCAGAGTCCTAATTGTTTGTATTTGATTAGAACTGTACTTTTCTTGTAGCAGTGCATAAGAGTCATCAATGGATTTCAGGAATTGAAAACTCATTGAGATTTTTGAGATTGCTCTGAAGTTGGTAGAAACATTGATCTGCTATGTATTAAAGATATAAGTATAAAGCCTAATTCTCCCTAAATGTGTCCAAATCAGCAAGAGCCACTAAATTCCTGATGAGAGTGGACTACAGCTGGGCCAAGGAATTGTTAAATAACATATATTACTAAATGGAAGAAGTTTCATCAGCAGCAATTTATTGATAAGGCACATAGTAGGATAGAAGTATGTCAGTTCCTTATGTATAGACAAACTGTTCAATAGATAGAAAGAAGTTGTTGACTTGTTTATTGTTAACTGGTGAGAGGGTTAGTGGAGTAGTAATGAGAGTTGATGAACTAGAGAACAAAGACATGAATGTGAGTTTCTTTATTATTATAGCTTTGCTCTTCTTTTATATGTATCGAGAATCTGTTTCAAATTCCCAAGGTTTTCTTCTAGTTCCCAGATGCATTCCAAATTTGGGTATCCTTTCTAGTGAACTAAAAATTCCTTTACCCCATTTTTGGTTCTTAAGTTAATAATATTTTCAATTTCCCACTTCTCTTCTCCTGCAATAATTTTAGGTAGGGGTTTCTCCAAGAATTTGCTATATTGGATGTTCTCTTCTATAGGCCAAAGTAGATGAACATGGAAAATGAAATGTATCTTCTAGTGTAGTGGTAATTTTAGCTTGTAGTTCATAGGTCCTATTCTTTTGAGTATTTCAAAGGGTCCTAATTATTTTGGTACAAGCTTCTTTGAAGGTCCTTCTATTTGAATATACTGAAAGTTTAGCCAAACTCATATTCTAATTTTGAGATTTGAAAGTTTGTTTTTGATTCTTTGATTAATAATGTTCTTGGCAACTTCATGTGCTTGTTTGGCATTTGTCTAAACATTTTCTATATGGTTAATTCTGTTGTTGGCTGTGATAGATAAAGTTTCTAGAGTATCAACGTGTTGTTTAGTAGAATGTCCAAATATGAGTTCAAATAGGGTATATAATCTTCCTCCATAGAGTTTTGAGTTATAAGCATATTCAGCTATTGGTAGTTTGTCTGCTTATGTTTCAGGGTTATTAGCACAGTAAATAATGAGGTAAAGTTTAATTTCTTGATTAAATTGTTCAGTGTTGCTATCTGTTTGAGGGTAAAAGATAGTAAATATTGCTTGTTTAATCTCTAGTCTCTATAGGAATGCTTTCATAGACTTGGCAATGAATTGAGGGTCATTGTCAGATATGACCTTATTGGAAATACCAAACCTTTGGAAAAGATTGTCCATTAAAAGTGTTGCAATTTCTTTTGAGGTTATTTCTTTTGTCATTGGTATTAATATTATCCTCTTTATTAGGCCGTTGTCTACCATAGACAAAATAGAATCATATCCTCTCAATTTGGGAAGATTTGTAATTAGATTCATAGCAATTTGTGCAAAAGATCAATTAAACTGTGGTACTAGAATTTCTTAAAGTGGTGGTTTTAAGAGATGTTAATTTATCTTGAATCTTTGGCAATTTTCACAATCTTTTATGTAGTTGGTGATGAATTATTTGAGTCCAGGCTATGAGTGGTGTTCTGATACTTTTCTGAGTGTCTCCTTGATACTAGAATGTCCAGTAGTTAATGAGTCATGATATTGTTTGAGTATTTTTTGCTTTTTTTGTAATATTGGTTCATTAGTTAATTCTTTTGCTAGGAATATTGATTTGTTGATTAATTCATCTGGTATCACCTGTTTTGGTTCATCCTTGTCTTTTTCTTCAATGAATTTTTGAGAGAGGATGTCTACTGAAGTATTCTTATTACTGGCTATATGTTTGATCTTGATTTTATAGGCACTAAGTGTTGTAGACTATCTTGTTATTCATTGTAATAGTTTAGTAGAGTTTGTTCAGTGAATGATATTGTTGTGATTGGTCCAGATGATGGTTTCTTCTGGTACTCTATTAATATAGTATCTTCATTCTTGAATAGCTTAGATAATAGCAAGAAATTTTTGTTCCAAGGTATAATATTGTTTTTCCACTGGTAAGAGTAGTTTTGAATAGAAGAAACAGAGATATTGAACTCCATTATCATCTCTTTGTATGAAAACTGCTTCTGTTGCATGATTTGATGCATTGGCAAATATTTCAAAAGATTTTGTTAGATTGGGAGTAAATTCATATAGTCCTTGGTGAGTTCTAAATGCTCCTTTTTATTAATTCTGTTTTCAGATATGGACATTATTATATCAAAGTCATATGTTGAATGCTATGAAATATTTTGATCCTTGTGATTTGTCCAGGATTGACTGAATATTGGAGATTGGATAGGCATTTTTGACAGTATATTTGTTAAGATAACAATAATCTTGGCATGGTCATAGTTTTCCATTTTTCTTTATAACAAAAAAAAAGAGTAATACCATTGGTGATTTTGAGAGTTTAATATATTCTTTTTATAAGTTTTCTTTAACAAATTTCTCCTGCTTCTTGATTTTTGCAAACAATAATTTGTAAGGTTTGGAAGCTTTAGGTTCAAATATTGGTTTTGTTTTATTTTGTGATCCTATGTTCTTGCAGGTAAGAAACATTTACTTTTCTTCTTATCAAATAATAAGAGATATTCATAATATTCTTCTAGAACAATTTCTTCAGTAGTATGATTATTTTTCTTCTTACTTTTCTATGCTAATATCTGTGAAGCAGAGGTTTTAGTATTTAATTCATAAATCTCATGGTTTATTAATCATAGATTCTTCTATTGTAACTTGAGTAATTTACTATAATTCTTTGTCAGCTCAGGATCTCTCCATTTTATCATACTTGTTTTCCAATTAATAATTAGATTATGTGTCTTAAGCCATGGAATGCCTAATATGATTCATAGTTTTCTAAGATCAGCAATTACAAGTTTGAGTTTGAGTTTTTGGTGATCAATAATAGTGTCTATTTTTACAAAGTTAGTAATTCTTTTGTTTTTGTTAATACTTCTGTTTTCATTTTATATAGCAAGTGGTTTCTTGAGCTTTTTCTTGGGTAGTTTTCAGTCCTTGATAAGATGTTTGTTAATTAAATTGAGTTTTGCTCCTGAATCTATTAGTAATAATACATCTATAGTTTTTCTTCCTAGAAGCACTTGGGTTGGGGAGTAAAGAGTATTAGATTGACACAGTTTCAACTGTATTTCTACAATGTCTCTTATATATAGTCTATTTACTTGCCTGTCATTGTCCATTGTACTAGAAGTTTTGAGTGAGCTAGATGTGGTTCCTAGTCGCTTTGGGAAAAATCCTCCTCTTTTGTCTCATCTGAGTCAAAGTCAGTTGAGACTTCTTCTGGGATGTTTTCTATAAGGTCTCTTTTCTTGTAAGTCTTTTTGGTGAATTGATTCTTTTTAGCCTTATAGAATTTGTTATAGAAAAGAGCTTTGAAGTTTGATTATTTTGGACATTGGCAAGTGAAGTGTCTAGGTATTCCACAACTAAAACATTTCCCTTGTTTGAATAACTTTTTTTGATCTTGGGTAAGAATATTGTTGAAAGCCTAGTATACCAACTCCTGGATACATTAATTGGTAGTTTCTTGTTTATTATCAAAGTCTTCTTGATTCTGGAGAGTATTTTTGTAGTTTTCCAGTATAGTTTGTATATTATCAATGTCTATAGCATCTGGGTCTTTATAGTTACTATGGGGTTGAAGCCAGTCTAGATTTATGTAGTGTTTTTCTTTGGCCAGAATTCTATAAGGGTGTTTTCTTTCCTTTTCTCCCAGATAGATTTTTTTATACAGATAATCTCTTCTTCTTATTTTGCTGCTTCAATCCATACTTGGAGATTATTATTGGATCCTTGGCAAATAGCTTATATTGCAATATTGGAGTCCAGACCTTATTTGAATAGATGGATGAGTTGCAAAACATCTGTAAGACCTACTCATATGGCAAACACTCTAAATTCAAAGACGTATTTATCTACTAGTCTTGACAATTGTTTGAGAGTATACAACTGCCACAAGACATCTCTTGCTATATTGAATAGTTGAAATACTGAGTCAAGGGCTACAAGAAAGTTTTCTATAGTTCTAAGGTATATTCCTTGTCCTAAGACTGTATAGACTGCCATGAATTTTGTTCTCCAGACCAGGACCTTCTTGTTCATGTAGTAGAGTATAAATATAATAGTTGTATGTTCATCTGGAAAACTATGTTTCTGAACAAGCATATATAATAAACAGTTTTCTTTCTATTTTTGATAATTTCTTGGATCTCTATCAAATTTGTCTGGTTAAGTATATTTAGGTTGATGTTCTTGCTGGATTGTTGATGTTGCTACAGAAATATCTAGTGATTCCATTAGTGGCTTTCCAAAGACATTATAGAATGAGTTTTCTTGGTTTTTTGCTGAAGATCCAAAAGTTCTGTGTTCAAGAATTCCTGCTGGATTAGTAAAAGTTGAGAAAGCTACTTGTGTACTTGTAGAGGCTATGTCTATTGCTTTGGACATTTATATATTAAAGTTTTGTTCAAAGGTTTGTTATTGGATTTCTGATTGTTTGATGGCTTTTTTAATTTCTTTTTCTGGTTTGCTTTCTGAGTCTGTTGAAAAGATTCTGGATCCAAGTTGTAAAAAGGAAGATTGTTGAGAGGTAGTTTGTTCAATAAAGATAGTAGAATAGTGTCTGCTTGATTGTCAAGAGATGAAAATGGGTTTTCTGTTGTATGATTTTGATATATACTAAAATGACGTCTCAAGATTTCTTGGACAATTCTTTCTTGTGTTCTTTCACTAATAGGTCTAGTGAAAATAAGATTGCTGGTGTTAATAAAGCTAGTGTCTTCTATGAAGTTACTATCTTCAATGAACCAAGTATGTCCTAAAAATATTGAGGTTGTAGATTCACTATCTATGGTTACAACAATGTTCCAGCTATAGTATGAAGCAATGAGAACTTAGAGACTCCATACAGTACAGCACAAGGTAATGAGAACTAGTAGAGTGTCAATGATATAGTACAAAGCAATGAGAGTTGGTGACTACAATTTTGGTGAGTGTTATTACTTATAATGATGAAGAAAGTTCTTTATTAATTGTTAAGACCCTAGACTACAAGAGTAAATGTTTGTTTCAACCTTAAGTCTATGTCAATACTTGATATCTCTTTGCTCCTTTACAAAGGGTCTGGTTAAGGTTTTTAGAAGAGTTATATTGAAAGAGTGAATATTAAGACTTTTAGTCACACTCCACAAGTTAATTCAAAGACTAGAGAGAATGTAAGGTTCCAAGAGAAATAGATTTTTAGATAAACCACAGAAAAAGAAAACTTTCTGTTTCCTTTGCTTTTTAGACTGTATTCATCTTAACTAGTAATGTCACAAGAACTACTATCCTAAGTACTAGTGAGTAACAGTGAATAACTAGTTGAGTTAGAGTCTATAAATAGGTTAGTCCAAGGTTTCTCTATTTATCTTAAAGTTCCTAACTATAATAAAATTTGTCTATAATTATCCCAAGGTTTCTCTATTTATTCTAAAGCTTTTAACTATAATAAAATTTATCTATAATTACCCCAAGGTTTTTCCAATGTTTCTCCTTTAGTCCAATATCTATAATTAGTCTGATCAAGTCTGAAGTTCTAACCTTGGTATACTAATACATTATCCATTATATTATCTTTGTCTCTCTCATCTTCTACTGCTATCATCTCTTCTACCATTCATTTATTATTAGTCCAGAGCTGATAATAGTTGTAATTCTAATGTAATTCCATAACAAATTTCATCTAGCCTCCAGCCTCTGAAAATCAATTCTAATGATCTATACTCTAGTACTGAACCATTGGTCATTCCCTATTAAGTAAACAAGCCCATAGACCTGAACCTATAGGACAATAACTTTACTCCAGTCTCTTTACTAGGTGTTAACAAGTACCTCAATGACAATGTCAAGAATATATCTTGTTCTCTTCAAAGAATAGCAATCTTTATAAGACTAAAGTCACTAGCTAATAGAAACATCAACTAGTTCTTCCAACTCTTAAAAATAGGATATGCTACTTAGGAATTTATATATAAGGCTAGGTGGGACAAACTTCTAGCTAAACAACTGCTATCTATCAGAGATATAAGCTCAGATGTTATGAAGTAAGTGAAATGACTCAATATATATTCACCTATTATATTATATACTAGAAAATTTGGTATAAATTAATATTTTTATTTATTTTCTTTATTATTATTATTTATCTTCTATAGGAGTATTGTATTTCAGACTAGAAGTATTATGTTTCAAACTAACTCTCTCTTACTCCAGTTATAGTATATATAGAAAGTAAATATATAATAGCAATCTAGTTCATAGATTAAAGTCTTAAAGTCATAAAGCCACTTTCTCTTATAGTATTCTCTGCTATATAACTTCTTACTTTCAAATTTACTACTCTCTTAGACAACGTTCTACTATTCTAAGATAAGTGACTACACATGTAATAAAAGATTGAGGTACAGTACACAAGCTAAGGCTAAGGTTATTCTACTCCTGTATTGTTGTTGTATTCCCTCCAGACCAGTGGTAAAACTATAGGACTAGAGAGCAACATCTTTTATTTCACTTAGTAGCATATTTCCCTCTCCGACTCCACTTATTGTGTTACTTTCCAGAACCCAGAGTATATACCTATAGTATATTCATAGTAATTCACAGTATATTCTAGTCTTTCTATACTACTATTCTTTTCTTACTTGACATATCAGAGATATAAGCTGTATATATTAGTAATTTATATTGATACTATTGAATATAATAGAGTTCTTACCTTAGGCATTATAGAGTAAATTAGACAACTGAGAGAGAAAGAAATAGATCTAGGCCTTAAGTAGCATATCCAACAAAGGTATAGAGTACTATACCAGTAAGTACCAAAAATAAGAAAATGGAGTTACCATATCAGTCTAGTAATAACATCATAGAAAGAATGTGCCAGTCTTATCTGGTAGAGAACAATATAGATATAATACTAAACCACTTTAATATTCTCTACAACAAATGATTGCTTCTCAATTCAACAAAAACCAAAAAGAGCAACATAACTACTTTCTCTTGATGTCTCAGAGCACTTATAGAAAGGTCTCTAAGATTCCACCCTCTATCCTTTCTAGACCCAGTACAGCAATACTTGCCAAATCAAAGTACAACCAAGATACTAAAATATTCACCTAGATTACAAAGAATAATACAGCAAGCATACTAAAAATTAGGGAAGCTTTCCCTTTTCTTTTATCTAAAAATATCATTAAAATATACAATACAGGTTTTAGTAACAAGCTCCACAGCTGTCCAAAACTCAACATAACCACCAAAAGGCCACTGCAAAAACATATTCTCATTTCAATAAGCAAGGAAAACAAAGATACTATATTGCATTGGGCAGATGTTCATGTTGGAATTATCAATAGCTATTTAAAACTTGCAAATCTATCACATCAATTGACTGCATCTGTACAATATGGAATAGCATTATAGTCACTACTAGCAAAGTCACTTTATTTTTAGACCTAACCATTATAGAAAAGTACTTCAAAGGTTTGAAAGAAATTAACACTAACAACAATATAACACCTTATCTTTCCCAATTAAAGTCGTATTTTAAGATCTTAGGGGTTTTCTTTTATAGAAGCAACTTGTTTGTCTCTATTAGCAACATCTAAGTCAAAGGAATACTATCATAGCTAAGTATGTTCACTAATATCATTCTGGTATTGCATTCCCAGATAGTTAGAGTCTTTCCAAAATCTGATATAGCTGTAATATAGCTCAATATCTGGGACTCACAAAATAGAACAAAAGCAAAAACTCTCATTAACAGAAGCTTTAACTTTGGTTGCTATATAGCTACTTTCCAAGACACTAACATAAATCCTAGAGTATTGCAGTATAAAAATTGTTGGAAGTAAAAATATACTACCTATGTATGCCAAGTACATAAAGCCAAATACTAACAGTACAGTAGATCTCACAAGCTTGAGCACTACTAACAAATAGTATGGTATTGTAGGAGAAACCCTCAAGTAAATTTACCTCTACTAAAAACCAAACAAGACAAATCTTGTTTACATGTATTTAGATGTATTAACTACAAAAATAACCACTTTGCTGACAGTACTGAATGTCCCTACTAGAAATACTAATTCAATAGGGAATAGCACACAAAAAAGTTCCAAGAGCTCAGAGAAATCCAAGCTAATTCAATCTACTCTAGTGTAAGTAGCAAAAAACAATGAATCTTAAAATTCTAAAGATCTACTCACAGAATATATACAGGAATAAACTACTTACAGAAACTATCCTAGAAAAGAAAAAATATAAGTATAACATAGTCTTTATACAAGAACCTCCTTGGTACCCTATTAGATAGATTTCCAGCCATATATCAGTAGATAACAAGCTTGTCATAGAAGCTCTATACCATCTAACATAAAACCTATTCACTTATGCACCAACCAGCAATAATGAACAGCCAAGAGTATTTATCTATGTTAATAGTAGAATAAATACTCTAAGATCCATATTGCATACTAATATACTAAACTACTATAATATAAGCCTTATTTCCTTTTCAAATATAAATATCACTTATTTTTTATCTAATATCTACTTAGATGACCATCAAAGTACCCTGATACACCTCAAGAATACTAAAACAAACCTCAATAAGATGCTTATCATAACAGAGAACTTCAACATCAAAGGCTTTAACTGGGACCTTTTTTTCCACTATTATTCTCTTTATATAGAAACTTTTTTTGAGATTGCAGATAGTCTAGGACTCCAGATATCAAATCCTATCAATCCTGGCCCTACATAATATACTGATAATCTTTCTAATATAGTGACTTAGCCTAAGATGACTTAATTATACTTCAAGTCCAAGTTAATAAGAAGAACTCAATAGAGTTTTTATTCAATTCCTGTATACTACTTATACGACTACTATATGGTCTATATACTACTTTTCCATACTTATTATGTAACTCTATTATATAATATCACACTGACCTATAACATGTTATATAATACTTTTCTATACTTCTTTCTTATATAATAAGT
>Ga0153939_1000955_pt1 | contig 11421 bp, 9 predicted proteins | sample TSNJ023MetaG_FD_104734 | JGI IMG/M metagenome (GOLD analysis project Ga0153939, IMG submission 104734) | Attine ant fungus gardens microbial communities from New Jersey, USA - TSNJ023 MetaG | ecosystem: Host-associated > Fungi > Mycelium > Unclassified | place: USA: New Jersey, Brendan T. Byrne... | reverse complement strand
GGGGATACTCTGTCCCGGGAGATCCAGCGGGTGCTGGGGCTGTCCGTGGGGGATCCCAACGCCCCCATGGTGGCCAACGAACGGCAGCGATACTGTTTGCTGGAGGCAGAGGATAATTTGCGGCAGGCTCTGGCGGCGGCGCAGGAGGGAGTGACCCTGGACGCCGTTGATGTCCTGCTGGAGACGGCCTTGGATAAGCTGTTGAGATTAACTGGTCAGCGGGCCTCCACCCGGGTGGTGGAGGAGGTATTTGAGCGATTTTGCGTGGGAAAATAAATTGGCAAGTTCAATACGGCTTATCCTGGGGGGCTGCTGGGCGCAGGGCCGTTTATCTTTTCGGCAGATTGCCGCGTTATTTGTTTTCCCCATGCAATGGGGAGGTTTCGCCCCTTGTGGCCGGGGCGCGCAGCCCCAAATTAAATCCGTCGAAGACTCCAAATGAAATTAGTATTTTGAAATTCTTAGGATGGGGGAATATGCGGTGGAATATTTGGCCGATACGGTGGATGTTGCGGTGATTGGAGGGGGGCACGCCGGTGTGGAGGCGGCGCTGTGCGCCGCGCGGCTGGGCGCGCGAACGGCGCTCTTTTCCATCTCTCTGGACGCCATTGCGAATTTGCCCTGCAACCCCTCCATTGGCGGCACGGCTAAGGGTCATTTGGTGCGGGAAATCGATGCTCTGGGCGGCGAAATGGGCAGGGCGGCGGATGCGGTGTTTCTCCAAAGCCGCATGCTCAACCGGGGAAAGGGCCCGGCTGTGCACAGCCTGCGGGCGCAGGTGGACCGCGCCCTATACCATCAATATATGAAGCGGGTGTTGGAGAACCAAAAGAATTTGCAGACAAAACAGGCCGAAATTGTGGACATCCGGCTGGACGCCCAAGGCAGGGTAGAGGGTGTTGTCACGGATTTGGGCGCTGTGTTCCGCGCGTCGGCGGTGATTATTTGTACCGGAACGTATTTAAAGGGTCGCATTTTTGTGGGCGAGTACAGCTTTGAGAGCGGGCCCGACGGCATGCACGCGGCCACAAAGCTGTCGCGGCGCCTGCGGGAGGCCGGAGCTTCGCTGCGCCGGTTTAAGACCGGGACCCCGGCGAGGGTACACCGGGACAGCATTGATTTTTCCCGGCTGGAGGTGCAGGAGGGGGACTCCCACATTGTGCCCTTTTCCTTTGAGACAACCGGTGTGCTGGAGAACAAGGTGGTCTGCCATATTGCGTATACCAATGAGGAGACCCACCGGGTTATCCGCGAAAATCTCCATCGCTCACCGCTGTATGGCGGGGCTATTCAGGGGATAGGCCCCCGGTATTGCCCCAGCATTGAGGACAAGGTGGTGCGCTTTGCGGATAAGCCCCGGCACCAGCTCTTTGTGGAGCCTATGGGTTTGCACACAAACGAGATGTACCTGCAGGGTATGTCCTCCTCCCTCCCCGAGGAGGTACAGCTTCAGTTTTACCGCACCATCAAGGGATTTGAGAGATTACAGATTATGCGCAACGCCTACGCCATTGAATACGATTGCGTGGATCCCCTGGAGCTTGACGCGACGCTGGAGTTCAAAGAAATTCCGGGTCTGTATGGAGCGGGGCAGTTCAACGGCACCTCGGGTTATGAGGAGGCGGCGGCCCAGGGCTTTGTCGCCGGGGTCAACGCCGTCCGGCGGATACGGGAAAAGCCGCCCTTTGTGCTGGAGCGATCCAGCTCATATATTGGCACCCTTATTGATGATTTGGTGACCAAGGGCTGTGAGGATCCCTATCGAATGATGACCAGCCGTTCGGAATACCGGCTGCTGCTGCGGCAGGACAACGCCGACGCACGCCTAACCCCCCGGGGCAGGGAGCTGGGCCTTATCTCGGATGAGCGGTGGCGGGTGTTCCATATGAAACAAGAGCAGATACAAAAGGAGATGGCGCGGGTATCCGCGGTGAGCATTCCCCCCGGTGAAGAGCTGAATACACTGCTGGAGAGCCGGGGCACCTCGCCGGTACGCACCGGGACACGGCTCAACGACCTGATTCGCCGCCCACAATTGGGCTACGACATGCTGCGGCCCTTTGACCCCATGCGCCGGCTGCTGCCCCCGGATGTGACGGAGCAGGTGGAGATTCAAATTAAATACGACGGCTACATCAAAAAGCAGATGGCGCAGGTGGAACACATGGCGTCGCTGGAGAACGCGCTGCTGCCGGAGGATCTCCGGTACGAGGATATTGCCGGGATACGCCTGGAGGCGCGGGAAAAGCTCAGCCGGATACGGCCGCGCAACGCGGGGCAGGCGTCCCGGATATCCGGGGTGAGTCCGGCGGATATTTCCGTGCTGCTGATTTATCTGGAGCAGCGGCGGGGGAGGAAAGCAAATGCATAAGGATTTGAGGGAATATGCCGGGGAATATGGGATTGCCTTGTCCGATGGGCAAATTGGTCAGTTTGCGCGGTATGAGACCCTGTTGCTGCAATGGAATGAGCGAATGAACCTCACCGCCATCACGGATGAGCAGGGAATACGGATCAAGCACTTTTTGGACAGCCTTTTGGTGGCGTCTGTCGTGCAGCTGCCGCAAGCTGCAGCGCTATTGGATGTGGGAACCGGAGCCGGGTTTCCCGGGGTGCCGCTGAAAATTTTGCGGCAGGATCTGTCCTTGACCCTGATGGACAGCCTGCGGAAGCGGGTGGCCTTTTTGGAGGAGCTGTCCCGGGAGCTGGATCAGGACAATCAATGTGTGCACGCCAGGGCGGAGGAGCTGGGACGGCAGCCGCAGTGGCGCGAGGTGTTTTCTATTGTCACCGCCCGGGCTGTGTCCGCGCTGCCGTCCCTGTGTGAATATTGCCTGCCCTTTGTGCGGGTGGGCGGGGTGTTTGTCGCTTTAAAGGGCCCCTCCATTGATGCGGAGGTTCGGGATGCGGAGAATGCGATGAAGCAATTGGGCGCGCGTTTGGAGGACGTCAAAAGCCTGGATCTCCCCGACGGCAGCAAGCGCACATTTGTTTTGATACAAAAGATATCGCAAACACCGGCAAAATTCCCGCGGCGCGGCGTGCGTATTACAAAATACCCTTTGTAAATTACGCTTTTTTGGCGAATTATGGGATTTATTGCGATGGAATATTGTGGTAATTAATTCCACCATGTGCTATACTCAGTCTATGGACAAGCTGTAGGTTCAAACTGATTGGTGGTGGAGGGGTTATGGGATTCCGGCATAAGAAGGCAAAACAGGTGAATACAGTTGTATTGTTGCCGGTTACAGACATTGTGAGCAATCGCAGCCAGCCACGCAGATGCTTTGGAACGGATGATTTGAGCGAGCTGTCCAACAGTATACACACGAATGGTTTATTGCAGCCCATTACGGTGCGCCGTCTTGACAACGGGACCTATGAGCTTATTTCCGGCGAACGCAGGACAATGGCCTTTCGTCAACTCGGCCGGGAATTTATCCCCGCCATTGTGGAGAAATATACCGATGAGCAGTCCGCGGTATTGGCGCTGATTGAGAATTTGCAGCGCAAGGACCTCAATTGCTTTGAAGAGGCCACCGGCATTGCCAGGCTCATGGAGGAGATTGGGCTCACCCAGCAGGAAATCAGCCAACGGTTAGGAAGAAGCCAGTCCACGGTGGCGAATAAGCTGCGGCTGTTAAAGTTTCCCCCCTGTGTGCGGGAGAGAATCATCAACGAAAATCTCACCGAGCGTCACGCCAGGGCTCTTCTCAAGCTGACAGAAGAGCAGGAGCAGTTGGAGGCCATCGACGCGATTGTTCAGTTTTCCTATACTGTTGAGCAGACGGAAAACTATGTTGCCGCCAAAATTGAGCTGCGGGACAAGAAGCCGACAAAACGGCTGTTTATTATAAAGGATATGCGCATATTTCTAAACTCTATCAACAAGGCGGTGGAGACGATGCGCGACGCCGGTATTCCGGTTGACGCGGATAAAAGCGAGGACGAGGAATGCGTGGAGTACCATATCCGCATTCCAAAGGCTTCGGTTTATCATCATCCCTCGGCGATCTAACTCCCTTTTTCTCACGCGGGTATCCATTGTATCCGCGTGACCGAATGGGAATCAACTTTTTCCTCGTTCCTTTTCTTTTTAAAGTTGATTCACTATACCCACTATCCTTTTAAAGGTTAGTTGATATGTTCCCTATGCTGATTGCAAAAACAGCCGCTGTGCGCGGCTGTTTTTGTGTTTTCTTGCTATCCTGCGCCGCCCTATTTGTTGTCCTTGGGTTCCTTGTGTATATTTAATATATAAATGGCTAAAAATTTGTGGTTTTACGTTATTGACAAAAAGCTTGCTTGTGTGGGATAATGATTTTGTAAGTTATGGGAACGTTCCCAATTGCGTATCAGCTGTAATGCTGATTCTTTATTAGTTATTTATGGGAACGTTCCCAAAACATGAAAGCACAGAAAGAAGGGCGTTTATGGCAAAGATTGTTGACGTTGCAAAAGCGGCTGGTGTTTCAAAATCAACTGTTTCGCGCGTGTTGAATAACGAGCCTTCGGTTAAGGAAGCTACCAGGAAAGCTGTGGAAAAGGCTATTGAGGAGTTGCACTATTCCCCCAGCTATTTTGCGCAGGGCATTCGAACACGCAGAACGAAAACAATTGCATTACTGGTTCCGGAATATACAAATTACTTTTATGCGGATATGTTCCGCGGCGCGGAGGATGTAGCGCTGATGAATAAATACATGGTGCTGGTATGCAGTACGCAACGGCACTCCAATGCGGAATTGGAATACATAAAGGAGCTTCTGCACCGCAACATAGACGGAATTATCTATAATACTTATAACATGTCGGATCCTGTTGTAAAATATTTAAAATCTGTTTCCGCTGATGTACCAATTGTTATGATGAACCGGGTGGCGGACGAGGATAACGGGTTTTCCCATATTTATACCGATGGCCATACGGCGACGAAAAAAGCGGTTCAATACCTGTATCAACGCGGACGCAGAAAAATAGGATATGTGCGCAACGCAAAAAACATCAGCATTACCGATGACCGCTATAATGGCTACCTTGCCGGAATGGAGGCGTGTGGATTACCCGTCAATCCGGAGTTTGTGTATCAAGCGGAGGAAACGACCGGCGCGGATTCGGATTACATTCAGCTTGGACGGAAAATAGGGGCAAAAATCGCTGATCAGAAAAATAGACCGGACGCGATCCTTGCGACTATTGATATGCTTGCCATAGGATGCGTCAAAGAATTTATTTGTTTGGGAATTAAGGTCCCGGATGAAATTAACGTAATGGGGTTTGATAACGTAAGCATGTGTGAGATGATTGATCCCGAGCTGACCACAATCGCGCAGCCAACTCGTGAAATGGGCCAAAAAGCTGCCGAAATCGTAATTTCCAAAATCAGGGGTGAAAAGGTAAAGGATCACATTGTTATGGACGGCCGGCTGATAATCCGGAAAAGCACCAGTTGACAGTGCCACCCACCCTACAGGTAAGTGGGGATAATTAAATATTTTAGGAGGAAAATTCATGAAAAGGGTTACAGGTATCACGCTTAGTATCTTGATGGTGCTTACATTGTTTGCCGGGTGCGGCTTAGGCGGCGGAACATCATCGGCAGATCCTGAAGCTAAAGAACCAACAGCGGACAACAGCACTCTAAGCTTGGAAGGAAATACCGCGTCAAGCGGTCAGGGCGAAATCAAGATTGGCATTTCAGTACTTACCATGGCAGGTCAGTTCTTTATCGATATGGTGGCCTCTGCGCAGCAATATGCCGACGCCAATAATATTGAATTGATCATAAACGATGCCAACAACTCGTCCGAAACACAAGTGGCCGCACTTGAAAACTTTATCGTAGCCGGTGTACAAGGCATCATCGTTACGGCTGTTGACACGCAGGCGCTTGCTCCGGTAGTGGCGGAGGCGAAAAAAGCCGGTATCGCGGTAGTGTGCCACACCTCCAAGGTTGAGGGTTACGACGCCTATATTGGCGCGGATGAATACCTGCTTGGTTACACACAGGGCCTCGCTGTCGGCCTGTGGATTAAGGATCACTGGGGCACAAGCGATCCGATTAAGGCCGCTACACTTAATTATGACTTGCTTGAGTCGGTTATTCAACGCAAGGTAGGCATTATGGAAGGAGTAAAGGAGAACGCCCCCAATGTGGAATTTGTGGCCGATGCCACAGCCGCCGATCAGAATGAGGGAATGGCCGCAACAGAAAACTTTCTGCAGGCCAATCCTGATCTGCGTATTGTTTGCGGTGTCAGCGACGGGGCCGCGCTGGGCGCGTTTGAGGCTTTCAAAGCGGCCCAGATGAACGATCCCACCAAATATATCATTGCGGGTGTTGACGCAACCGCAGAAGCGCTGAATAAAATCAGCGAGGGTACAATTTATCAGTTTACGGTTGACCAAAACCCCGCAGGGACCGGTGAAAAGGTTGTGGAGACCTGCCTTGCAATTATAAACGGAGAAGATTTTGTAAAAGATTATAATCAGGATCTGGTTGCCGTAAGCCCGGACAATATTACAAATTACCGTTAAAGCGGGTAAACGACGGTCAATGCCGGCTGTATATAGTGAATCAACTTCAAAATCGAAAAAAGAAAGAGGAAAAAGTTGATTCCCATTCGGTAATTCAACTTCAAAATAATAGTATTTTGAAGTTGAATTACTATACTAGTATAAAGCCGGCATTGACTGTATAAACAGCATAGTCGGGACGCGAAGGGGAAAACCGATGAAAACAATTTTAACGCTGGAGCATATAACCAAACGATACCCGGGAGTCATTGCCCTTGAGGATGTGAGCATGTCATTTGGAGTGGGCGAAGTACACGCCATAATGGGAGAAAATGGCGCGGGAAAGTCCACGCTGATCAAAATTATATCCGGTGCGATCAGTCCGGATGAAGGCCGTATATTGTTCGAAGGACAAGCATATGAAAACATGAACCCTATTCTTTCACAAAAGCTGGGGATAGGCGTAATCTATCAAGAGTTCAACTTAGTACCCGAGCTTTCCATTGCTGATAATATTTTTCTAGGGCGCCGCGTAACGGATAGCCTGCTTGTGGATCAAAAAGCCATGGACCGGAAAGCACGCGAAATCATCGAGGAATTTGGTATCCATCTTGATGTGACCCAGCCGGTAAAGAAGTTGACAGTGGCATATCAACAGCTTGTGGAAATCGCCAAATCCATCAGCAATCAGGTAAAGGTTCTCATTATGGACGAACCCTCCGCCCCGTTAACCAATCGGGAAATTGAGGCGATGTTCGGTATTATTCAGAAGCTAAAAGAACGTGGCATCACAATTATCTATATTTCCCACCGTATGGATGAGATTTTCCGCATTGCCGACCAAATATCCGTAATGCGCGATGGCCGGTATATAGATACGAGATCGGCCGGCGACATCAGCAGGGCTCAGCTCATCAGTCTTATGGTCGGGCGCGTGCTGGACCAGCAATACCCGGCAATAGAAAAGCAAATCGGTGAAGTCGCGCTTGAGGTGCGAAATCTATCCTCCACCGAATTGCTGAAAGATGTATCGTTCCAGGTGCGCAGGGGCGAAATTGTCGGGTTGGCCGGCTTGGTAGGTTCCGGGCGGACCGAGACCGCGCGGGCGATCTATGGGGCGGACGAGGGCGATGGCGACGTGCTGATCGATGGCAAAGTGGTTACTATGAAACGTCCGCGCGATGGAATCAAGCATGGAATCGCGCTGATTCCGGAGGACCGCAAACAGCATGGAGTGTTGCTGGAAATGAATATTCGTGAGAACATTTCATTCATCACGCTGCCCTCAATTTCTCGAATGACCGTAATAAACCGCAGTAAGGACAGGTGCTTGTCTTTAAAATACATTGATAAATTGCAAATAAAAACTCCAAGTCCCGAGCAAACTGTAAAAAATCTTTCCGGCGGCAACCAGCAAAAGATTGTATTGGCAAAATCACTTGCAGGTGAATCGAAAGTTATGATTTTTGATGAGCCCACCCGCGGAATAGATGTCGGCGCAAAATACGAGATATATCAGCTCATCAACCGGCTTGCGCAAAATGGAATGGCAATTCTCATGATTTCCTCTGAAATGCCCGAATTGCTGGGTATGGCCGACCGTATTCTGGTTATGCACGAGGGCAGAATAACGGGCGAATTGGCGCGCGGAGAAGCCACACAGGAAAAAATTCTATCTCTCGCCTCCGGGCAGCCCTAAAAAGCCGAGAAAGGAGCTTGCACATGCAACAGAAATTCATTTTAAAAAAATTCAGTACAGTAATAATCCTTTGTATCATTATTGCTGTATTCGCCATACTGGCCGATTCTTTCTTCACTTGGAGGAATTTCATCAATGTGCTGCGACAGATAGCCGTACTTGGAATCCTATCGGCGGGAATGACATTTGTAATCATTTCCGGCGGCATGGATTTGACTGTGGGCGCTTTATTGGGACTGACCGGTGTGTTTTGCGCCAAGCTGCTTGTGGACTACCAGCTGCACCCGATTATAGCGATATCGGTGACGTTATTGCTGTTGGTACTCATGGGAACCTGCAGCGGAATGCTTATTGTCAAGCTTCAAGTGCCGGCAATTGTAATTACATTGGGCATGATGACGGTAGCACGCGGCCTTGCCTACATCATCAGCGGTGGAGTGCCGATTTATAAAATTCCCGAGGGTGTTGTTTTCCTTGGCCAAGGCTATATCGGTCCGATTCCGGTTCCCGTTATCACTATGCTGGTAATTGTAGCGTTTGCCGCGTTTGTATTAAAACGGACTTATCTTGGACGGTTTATCTACGCCATAGGCGGTAACGAAGAGGCCGCACGATTGGCAGGCGTTCCCGTTAACACGCTGAAAGTGGGCCTATATTCTTTTAGTGGCTTGCTGGCAGGTATCGCGGGTATTACGCTTATGGCCCGTGTGAGTTCAGGTGCGCCGGCATCCGGTACCGGAATGGAAATGGATGTTGTAACAGCTGTCGTAATTGGCGGTGTAAGCATCAACGGCGGCAAGGGTACTATTTTGGGAGCGTTCATCGGCGCGATTATTATTGGCATCCTCAGCAACGGGCTGACTATAATGAATATCGGAGAGTACTATCAAATGGTGGTCAAGGGCGTTGTATTGATTCTAGCGGTAGCTTTTGACGCGCTTTCGAATCGGGAGCGCAGCGGCAAATTCAAGAAGCGTGAAGAAAAGGTGACATGACAGATGAAAACGGTACTTTGTTATGGGGATTCCAATACATTCGGACAGATTGCGGGAACAAACGGAGAACGCTATTCACGGGATATCCGTTGGACCGGACAGCTTCAAAGGTTGTTGGGCGACAGCTACTATATTATTGAGGAAGGACTGGGCGGCCGCACCACCCTTTGGAACGATCCTATTGAAGAACACAAAAACGGGAAATACTACCTGCTTCCGTGCCTGCACAGTCACAAGCCCCTGGATATGGTTATTCTTATGCTTGGAACAAACGATTTAAAAATGCGCTTTTCGGTTTCCAGCTTTGATATTGGTGAATCAGTGAATAATCTGGTGCAAACGATACTCGGCTCTGGAACTGGGCCGGACGGTCAAGCAACGAAAATCCTACTTGTAACGCCAGTACCAATTCGTGATGTTGGCAATCGCGATTTCAACTTGATGCTTGCAGGAGGCTTTCAAAAAAGCAGGGAGCTTGCATTTTATTATCGGCATGTTGCGGATAAAAATAAAATCCACTATCTCGAACCCGGAGACGCTATCGAGTTAAGCGAGCGGGATGGGGTGCATTATACTGAAAAAGGCCACGCTGATATGGCATTGCTTATGGCGCAAACGGTTAGAAATATATTTGCAGCCGGAATAAACTGAAAGCTCTTGTTCTTTTGGGGCTTTATACTAATCTTCCATCAAATCGTCGAAAGCTTTACGGGTCTTATTGCGCCATACTACGTTGTCGTCCTTGCCGGGCGTCAGCCCGCCTGCGTCCTCCGCCTTGTCTGGCACAATAATCCCTCGCAAATCTTTTCGACCCTTTAACGGAAGATTAGCATTAAAAATGTAGGATGAAATTGCTTGGAAGCAGTATTGGATTTTCTTCGACACACAAAGGCTGGGAGACAACCGTTTGGTTAACTCCCAGCCTTTCTCCATTTATCCGACGGACGAAGTCCGCGCAGCTGCCGTTGACCGCATCGTCCACGCCACGCCCGCCTGTACGGCCAGGGTGTACAAAGGTTCGGGGGATCCTCCCCGCCGGGGGACTTGCTTTCCTCCGCGCCTCCGCCTCTGCAATAGCATCACTCCACTTTGCTATCTCCCGATTACTGCTGTTAACTTAGCGACACCAAGCAAAAGCTGATGTTACCGCTGGAGAAACTGAATTTTATGTCTGCATTTTATTTGGTGGCGTTTGCGAGCCGGACCGTCAGGATTCGCCAATATCCGTCAGCACGGTGCGTCGCTGGTTCCAAACTGGCATCATCACGGTGCGTATCTCCTTATAGAGTTCATACCATTTTCTATAAATCTCCTGTTTTTGGGGGTTGGGATGATATTCCTTTTTGATATGCACCATCTGTGCCACGGCCTCCTCAATGCTGTCGTATTCGCCCGTGCCCACCGCCGCAAGAATGGCGGTGCCCAGCGCGGTGGACTGGGCCTCTTTGGGCAGAATCAGTGAAACGCCCATGCAGTCGGAAACGATCTGACACAGGGTATCGTCTCGGCTGCCTCCACCAGTCACGCGCAGCTCCGTTACTCGGTCGGGTACAGCGTTGTAGCAGTCACGGATGGAAAGGCCAATCCCCTCGAAGACCGCTCGCAGTATGTCAAACCGTGTATGATGCATGCCAATACCCACAAACTGCGCGCGCGCATTGACATTGTGGAACGGTGCCGTGACGCCTGTGGAATTGATATAGGGATGATACATCACGCCGTGAGCACAGGGTGGCACTTTGTCGATTTCTTCATCCACCCAGCTGTAAAAGCCGCCTTTCATGCTCTGCTGCTCCATTACGGTGAAAAGATCAAACGCCCACTGAAAATTGATAGTTCCGCCACCGGTGTTGTTCACCAGCCGTGCCCACTTGTTATCCACTGTGGCCAGAGTCATGCCGATGCCATTGGGGGTGGAGTTGGGCGTATCCTGGATTATGCCGTTGAGCAGCGTGGAGCCGATGATGGTGGAACCCTGCCCCGCCTCAATAGCACCGGAACCCAGAATGCCCGCCAGCATGTCACCCAACCCGCATACCACCGGCGTTCCAGCGGCAAGGCCGGTATCATCTGCCGCTTTATGCGTCACATGGCCAGCAACGGCCTCCGGCGCCATGATGGGCGGAAACATGCCCATACAGCCGCTCAGGCCGAACAGCTCCATAATTTCCGGGGAGTAGCTGCGATTGAATGTATCCGCGGGGATGC
>Ga0153939_1000949_pt1 | contig 11457 bp, 8 predicted proteins | sample TSNJ023MetaG_FD_104734 | JGI IMG/M metagenome (GOLD analysis project Ga0153939, IMG submission 104734) | Attine ant fungus gardens microbial communities from New Jersey, USA - TSNJ023 MetaG | ecosystem: Host-associated > Fungi > Mycelium > Unclassified | place: USA: New Jersey, Brendan T. Byrne... | reverse complement strand
TTACCATTCAATATGAACACATTCAACAAAATGTGGGGAGTGAAAACTCCGCAGGAAGCGCAGTCAATGATCGCAGATCAAATTAAGGAGTTAAATATCAGGGAGCCAAAGAATCTGGAAGAGCAGGCATTATCACTGGTGGGCAGAGATGTATATAAGAAGCTGATCAAGGGATACACTCAGAAGCAGTGGGGACGTGCGTGTACAGATTTACCGGCTTTTATCATTAAAAGGCTGCCGATACGGTTCACCTATGACAATAATTATTTTAATGACAGATACCAGGGAATCCCAATAGGTGGTTATACGAAGATCATAGAAAAGATGTTAGAAAACTCTGAAGTATTACTGAACACAGATTACTTTGAGTTTATCAAAAGTAATCAGGAGATAGCAGAAAAGACCATATATACCGGAATGATAGATGAATTTTATCAATATCGGCTGGGTACTCTGCAGTATCGTACGGTTCGTTTTGAGACGGAAATACTTGACTGCGATAATTATCAGGGAAATGCGGTGGTAAATTATACCGATATTGATGTACCGTATACCAGAATTATTGAGCACAAACATTTTGAATTTGGAAAACAGTCAAAGACTGTCATCTCCCGGGAATATTCGTCAGAATGGGAACCCGGAATAGAACCTTATTATCCGGTCAATGATGAAATGAACACAAGATTGTATCATCAATATAAAAAGCTTGCAGATTCAGAAGGCAAGATGATATTTGGGGGAAGGCTTGGCAGCTATCAATATTATGACATGGATAAGGTGATAGAAGCGGCATTGAATTTGGTTCAAAAGGAATTGGAATTAATACCTGAAAACGATATTGAGACGGATAATGGGATGTGAAATATATTACGGAGGAGTAAAAAATGAGCTCTAATAAAAAGCTTTGGGGAAGAGTTGCACCGGCATCAAAAAGTCAGGTGAATGCAAAAGCCAGGGAGTTAGAAGAAAACATCGTTGATCTGAAATCAGATATACTCAAAATCGAAAAGAAGTACCAATTATTGATAAATCAACAATCGGAACGATTAAATACTCTATTGGATCAGCAAAGAGTAATATTGAGTAAATTAGACGAAAATAAGCGGCAATCAAATGAAATCCAGACAAATATGTATCATTCTTTTAATGAAACCATATGGAGTTCCATCTTTCATGATACCATCAAAGATAGCGAATGGTTGATAAATAAAACGTTTTCTCCCGGGAGATGGGCGGCAGGATATCCTTTTTTATATGCATTATATAGATGTTTGGATGAAAGCCGGCCAGGTGACATTTTGGAATTGGGCTTAGGCCAGACAACCCGAATGATAGGGCAGTATGCCAGGGCAAATCCAAAATGCAGTCATTATGTTGCAGAACATGATGAAGAATGGATTGAATTTTTTGAAAAGAAGAATCAATTAGCGAAAAACAGTAAGATTATAAAAATGGATTTGCTAAGAGGTCAGTATTTGGAAGATTCAGAAGTTCTTATGTATCAGGATTTTGAAGAAGAATTTAAAGATAAGGAATTTGACTTGATATCGATAGATGCGCCCTTCGGCGGAGATGCAAATATCTATGCAAGAGTAGATCTGTTAAAATTGATCCCGGGCTGCCTCAAGAAGAGCTTTATTATTTTGCTGGATGATTTTGATAGAAAGGGTGAAAAAAACACGGTAAAGCAATTAGAGGAAATCTTAAAGAAACATAATATAGAATTTTCTAAAGGTGTCTATGGAGGAAGTAAAGATACCTGTATTCTGGTTTCTAAGGACTTGAAATTTTTTCGCTCGATGTAGATTATAAGATTAAGTTGTATTTGAACGTATCTGTAAATGTACTATAATTTTAAAAATACATTCCAAATATGTTAAATAAATATTGTGTTTTCTTTTATATTTCTTGAATTTATTATTACAAAATGTTATAATTTTAGTTGTTAAAAATCGGTGATATTGATAATTAACAATCATCTTGACATTTAAATAAAAGAGAGGTTAAATTGATGAAAAAAGTATCAATTATAATACCAGTTTTCAATGTTGGAAGGTATATTGGTGACTGTCTGGAAAGTCTGGTGAATCAAACATTAAAAGATATTGAAATAATATGTGTTGATGATGCATCTACAGATAATTCCCTTCAAATAATAAAGGATTATAAAAGTAAAGACGATAGAATCAAAATTATTGAATATACATCAAATAAATCCGCATCTCAGGCCAGAAAAGATGGGGTCATGAAATCAGATTCAGAATATATTCTATTTCTCGATGGAGATGATTTTTTAGAACGAAATGCCTGTGAAGAACTGTATGAAGAAGTAAAGAATCATAATGTAGAAATACTGCATTTTGGGACGAATATTATAAATGCAGGCGGTGCCCCACAAAAAAGAATTCAGAACCTGGAAAAATTGTTACTGCCATATAATGAAAAATTATCAGGTATTCAAGTGTTTGAAGGGTGCTTTAAGGAGAAAAAATATAGATTTACATTATGGAACAAAATGTATTCTGCATCTTTATGTAAAAAAGCTTTTTCTTTTATCAAAGACGGCAGTTTTCCGAAAGCCCAGGATTTGTATGCATTCTTTATTCTCTGTTATTTTGCTGATTCGTATTATGGGATTGACAAATGCTATTATAATTATAGATTCGGCTCGGGTATCACCGGGAATATGGTAATTACTTTAGAACAATTACGGAAATACGGAACTTCGTGTTATGTAGCCGAAGCGATAGAAGAGTTTATTATTAATGAGAATCGAATAGAGGAACATGGTGACATTATAAAAAATATACGCGCAGATTTATTAAATGACGGTGTCTCAAATTGGTTTCATTATTTACCGGATCATTTTGCAGCAGCCGGATTTGATATTTTAACGAAATATTGGAAGAATACGGAAATTATTTCAAATGTCTGTTCAAAACACTATTTTGAAAGAAAAAGAATTGCTGAAAAAATATCAGGTGCGGATATTTTAACGCCTAAAAAGTCAGAAGAAATAAAAACAGTTGGGATTTTTTATTACAGACTTACCTGGGGCGGGGTACAGAGGGTTATCTCCATATTGATTCCAATGTATTTAGAAATGGGATATAAGGTTGTGCTTTTTACTGATGAATATTTTAAAGAAAAAGAATATGAATTGCCTGCTAATGTGAAAAGAGTTGTGCTGCCCCCTTCATTAACGCTGAAAAAAGATGAATATCATCAAAGGGCGGAAATATTCCAAAAAGAGCTTTTAAATAATGAGATAGATGTTTTATTATACCATGCCTCATCATCACCTAAACTGATTTTTGACATGATGTTAATAAAGATGCTGGGAATTCCTGTTATTTTGTCTGTTCATGAATACGCATTTCAAGCCATGCTGAGTATGAATATAGACATGGTGACCAGACCCTCCGTCTTTCGATTAGCAGATCATGTATCTGTTTTATCTAAGATAGAAGAAAAATATTGGCATATTTTGGGCGTTCATGCAAAATATATTCCAAATCCGGTGGATATCGCATTAAAAACAAGGGATATTTCAAAAGTAGAGAATAATAGCATTTTATGGATAGGGCGATTAGATTTCAGGACAAAACAGTGCATGGATTTTGTTTATATTATGGATCAGGTTGTTCAGGAGATTCCGGATGCGAAATTGTTAGTAGTGGGAAACGAAGTTACGAAAGAAGCGAATCTGCAATTAGAAGAAAAGATCGAAGAGTATCAATTACAGGATAACATCATATTATGCGGTCCCAGTAATGATGTTGGTAAATATTATGAAAGAGCAGCAGTGCATTTATTGACCTCAGTTTCAGAAACATTTCCTATGACGATTGTGGAAAGTAAGGCTTATGGAGTACCGTTAGTAATGTATGAAATTCCTTATTTAGAGATCGTACAAGATAAAAGAGGGTTTGCCAGTGTAGCTCAGGGAGATACAAAGGCGATGGCCCAGGAGATAATTTCATTGCTGAAAGACAAAAAATATCGTGAGACGATGGGAGCCGAGGCTCAAAAAAGTTTAATTAAATTCAAGGAAATTGATTTAAAACATGAATGGAAAACATTATTGGAAAACGTATGCTATAATCAAGAAGGGGATTTTGAACCTTTGGCTTTAAATGATAAACATTTGCGGATTATGATGGATTCTATGTTGTTTCACTATAATGTTGGCTGCAAAAATAAAAATAAAGAAATATGGGAATTACGCAAAGAGCTGAAAAAGGCAAATGCTAAAGTAAAAAAGACGAAAAATTCGGCTACATTTCGAGTAGGGAAGCTTATTGTTTTCATTCCTCGTAAAATAGTTAGAATTCTAATAAAGATAAAAAAGGCGTTGATTAATTAGATAAACTTTCTGTATTCTAGCCATATGGTGAAGAGCGGTAAGAAATTGTGTCAGTTGGAGGGAGTATGGTTTTTTCAAGTAATATATTTATTTTTTGTTTCTTACCCTTAACATTAATTGGTTATTTTTTATTAGATAAAAAATTTCAAAATTATTTTTTATTACTTATCAGTATTATATTTTATGCCTGGGGTGAAGTTACATTTGTATTTATTATGATTTTGTCTATGGTGATTAATTATATTTTTACAATATTAATTGACCGTTACAGGAAGATAAAAAAGCTTTCTAATATATTATTGGTAGGAAGTATTGGTTTAAATTTAGGAATTCTCATCAATTTTAAGTATTTAGGGTTTATCATAGAAAATATAAATAATTTAACCGGTAGTGCTATTCCAGAGGTGACTGTTGCATTACCAATCGGAATATCCTTTTTTACTTTTCAGGCATTGTCATATGTAATCGATGTATATAGAAATCAGGTTCCGGTACAGAAAAATCCTTTTTATCTGGCACTGTATATCTCTTTTTTTCCTCAACTAATTGCAGGACCTATTGTACGTTATATTGATATTGAAAAACAAATAACAGAACGCAGCAATTCACTTGAAAATTTTTCTCATGGAGCAAAACGGTTTATGGTCGGCGTATCAAAGAAAGTACTTCTGGCTAATACATTGGCTTTAGTTGCAGATAAAGCATTTACAGTTCCCCATTCAGAATTATCGGTGACATTTGCATGGCTGGGAGCTTTCGCATATTCTTTCCAAATTTTCTTTGATTTCTCCGGTTATTCGGACATGGCAATTGGGCTTGGAGAAATGTTTGGATTTCACTTTTTGGAAAATTTTAATTACCCGTATATTTCCAAATCAATCTCTGAATTCTGGCGTAGATGGCATATGTCGCTTGGAACCTGGTTTAGAGATTATGTCTATTTTCCCTTAGGCGGTTCCAGAGTAAAGAGAAATTCAAGAGTAGTATTTAACTTATTCGTTGTATGGTTTTTGACTGGACTATGGCATGGCGCAAGTTGGAATTTTGTGATATGGGGATTACTATATTTTATTTTAATCACATTTGAGAAATTGTCCGGATATCCAAAAAAATTTGAAAAGAAAATCTTTATTAGGATTTATCAGCTATTTACTTTACTATGTATTTTGATGGGATGGGTGTTGTTTCGATCAGAGGGATTGAGAAACGCTGTAAATTACATTAAGGCTATGTTTAAAATTGATAATAATCTTTTAATCAACAATCTGACATTTGTGTATATAGACGAATTTAAGTTTTATTTTATATTTGCCATTTTATTCTCTATTCCATTGAAAAATATTCTATTTAAAAAGGCAAAACACAGTAATAAATTCCAGAGTTTAGAAAATATTTGCACGATTATTTTATTTCTGGTAAGCATTGCATACCTAAGTGTTGGATCGTATAATCCATTTATATACTTTAATTTTTGATAATCAGCAAATAAATATTTGCAAGGGGTAATAAGACTTATGAAAAATCAGCGAAAGAAACAAAGTAAACGAAAAATCATTTTATTTTCCGGATGTTTTTGTGCAATCATTTTTTCCGGATTCTTTAATATGATAAATAATATATACATTCAAATAAATGAAGCAATCATATCTAAAGATGCCCCGGTTGAATTTTCTCTGAAAACTCTTCTTTCAGAAACTTTTGTTTTTGAAGATATACTTAATAATATCAATGGAGTGATACAAAAAGACATCTTAGGGAAAAAAGAAGTTAACAACTTTAAATATTATAAAAATTTTGATAATGGATATATTGTAATAGGAGAAAAAAAATCGAAAAAGAGCATCAAGACTTATCAGAAGAATATTTTAGCGATCTATAATAAAGCCATTCAAAAGAATGCTGATTTTATATATATTTCCATGCCCAGCCGTCTCAATGAAGAGTATGAGCAGCAATTAACAGGCATTGATTATAGCAATAAGGATAAAGATTTGTTATTATCCGGTATAAACTCTGAAGTACCTGTATTTGACCTTCGGGATGTTAAAGAAATTCAGGAATTAGAAAATAATTATTATAAAACAGACCATCATTGGAATACTGACTCTGTCTTCCTGTCTTTTAAAGCAACGATTGATAAACTGAATGAATTATATAGTTTAACTTTAGACCCGGATAACCTATATACTGACATTAATAATTATGAAACTCTAATAAAAAATAATAGTTTGAGCGGTTCTATCAGACAAAATATAAAATCAGCATATCTTGATAAAGAAGATTTTAAATTATATGTACCTGAATATTCCACGGATTTCCATTATGAGCATTACATTGATAATGAATTAGATAGTGAAAAATCAGGAGATTTCAAAAATGCGTTATGTGATATGGAGATTTTCAATAATGATGCATACTTAAATAAATATAATGTATTTCTGGGAGGGGGTTACGTAGAAAGTCGTATTTATAACAATTCTTCTGAAAATAATAAAAAATTGCTGCTGATTTCATCATCATATGGCAGAGCTTTTGCTCCTTATATAAGTCAGTGTTTTTCAGAAGTGATTTTCTTGGATCCGCAAGTAGGAAGATATAATGAAAGTGTTGTTGAATATATAGAGCGCTACAATCCGGATGTAGTTTTAGTTCTACATGATGATTATGTCATTGCAAATGTAGATTGACGGATCAAACGCTTTAGAATAAGGATTTTATATACCATCTGCCTGCAGATATTAAATCGAATATGGAGGAAATACAAATGATGGAAGGGAATTCTAAAATAAACATAGTTTTTATTTGCAACGATGACTATGTTTTACCGACAGCTGTAGCGATTCATTCATTAATTGAATCAAAAAAAAGTGAAACCAGTTATAAAATATATATTATAGCATCAGGTTTACTTCCGAAAAATGTTGAAATTTTACAGGGTCTTCAAACAGATAGAGCAGAAATTGAAACTGTTTATGTGTCTTCTGACAAGTTGAAGGATTTACACATACATGATGAATCGGCAATTTGTGTTGCATCCATTGATGCCCTGTTTAAATTTTTATTACCGGAGTTACTGCCCAAAGAAGAGAAAGTGCTTTATCTGGATGGGGATATTTTAGTAAGAAAAGATTTAAGTGAATTATATCAACATGACATTGAACAGTATTATGCGGCAGTTGTCAGGGATAGCGGCAGTATTTATTATAAACATAAATATGTTAAGATGGTGGAGCAATATTTTAATTCAGGGGTAATGCTTCTGAATCTTAAAAAGTTCAGAGAAGAAAATTTAACAGAAGTTTTAATCAGACGTAAAAGTGAAGAGCAAGATTCTACACTGATGGATCAAAATATTTTCAATATGGTTTTTAATGGTCATATTAAATTATTGCCGATAAAGTATAATTTCTTAGCAGTGAATTTGCTGCGTGCCTATGGGAAGTGGTCTATGGATCAAATCAATCAGGCCTATGATACAGAATATGAAGAACTGGATGATATTAAAAAGGATGCGTATATCATTCATTTCTCATCAAAAGACAAGCCCTGGAAATATTCAGACGTCAGTATGGCAGATGAATGGTACAAATGTTTTTTATCAACAAATATTCCGGAAAAAATAGATAGGAAAACTTTAAAAATTCAGGAAGAAGCAGATAAAGAGGAATTCAGGGAGATCAAGGTTTCTATCATTATACCTGTATATAATTCAGAAGATTATTTGAAGGAATCAATTGTCAGTGCACTCTGTCAGACATTGGCAGAAGTGGAAGTGATTTGTGTAAATGATGGCTCTGAAGATCACTCAATGAAAATCATGCAGCAGTTTGCTGACAGAGATCATAGAGTAGTTGTCATAGATCAGGAAAATGCAGGGCAGTCGGTTGCGCGAAATAAAGCAGTCAGGAGTGCAAGAGGGGAATATGTTTACTTTTTAGACAGCGATGACATGATCGTTCCGGAAGCAATGGAACGTTTATATCGGATTGCAAACTCGAATTCCTTAGATTCTGTTTTGTTTGAGGGAGTTTCTTTTTTTGAAACGGTGGAATTAGAAGAGAAGTATCCGCAATTAAAAACGTATTATCAGCATACTGGCAATTATGAAACGGTTTTTGACGGACAAGATTTATATGTCAAGATGATGAATAATTTGGATTTTAGGGTTTCGCCTTGTTTGCAATTTGTAAGACGTCAGCATATGTTTGACAAGGATGTGTGGTTCCCGGAAGGAATTATACATGAAGATAATTATTTTTCATTTTTGAATCTCATTAGCTGTGACCGTGTAATGTGTGTGCATGAATCTTTATTTATAAGACGTGTACGTGCAGAATCTACTGTGACTCAAAATGTAAGCTATAAAAATATTATCGGATACTATGTAAGCGCTTATAAAATATTAGAAACTCTGCATAAAAAAGATGTTAAAAATTTTGTGACGATTAATGCGTCCAGACAAGTATTACAGTATTTAAGAGTTGTGGATGAGATGTATAGAGATGGACTGTCTGACGAGGACAGGGAAATATTGGAAGAAGATGAGCGTTTTACCGGAATTCCTTATCAGTTTTTGCTGAAACCGTTCAGTAATGTACGTTATCAGGGGATCAAATGGGAAGATTACAATAGACTTGGAGCAGAAAAAATAGTACTGGAAAAACGGCTGAAAGATACGAAAAAGAAATATAACAAGATACGTCAATCTATGTCTTACCGGATAGGCATGAGAATTACGTGGCTGCCTAGAAAGATTCAAACTATTTTGAAATGTCTGAAAAAAGGAGGCATTCGTGAAGTAATACGTAATTTTGGGGATAAATAACACAAGGTTGGAGGATATTATGCTATTCAATTCATTTGATTTTTTAGTCTTTTTTCCAATTGTTGTAATTTTATATTTGGGACTGCCCAAACGTATCCGTTATATTTGGCTGCTCATTGCAAGCTATTTCTTCTATACAATATGGTATGGTTTAATTACTTTCTTACTCGTCAGTTTTGCATGGATTTTTTTCGCGCAAATTCAGTTTCAGATGCTTTTCAATATATTTACCGTATCTTTTCAGACATAAATCCATGGACGTTATTTGATGGGTCACTTTATACATTAGGATTAGAACAAAAAGAATGTATGGTACTTATAGTGTCAATTATAATTTTATTATTAGTTGATTTAGTGAAGTTTCGCCGTAATCAACAATTGGATGTTTTTCTTGGTGAGCAATGTATCTGGTTCCGGTGGGGTGTCTTGATTATATTATTTTTTATGACGATTTTATTTGGAATATATGGATCTGGATATAATGCCAGTCAATTTATATATTTCCAATTTTAACTTTAAAGCATGACCCACGCTTATATGCAAAGCAAAACAGCCAGAGGGATACGAGCAAGTAGTGAGGAGCTTTTTAATGATAAAACAAAATTTAAAATCATTTATAAAATATGGTATTCTAGCTGGAATCATTATTATTATTTTTTTATCTTTACAAAAGATGGTTGTACCGAGATTCAGCAGTACCAATATTGTAGATGGATTTTATCAAGAGAAAGAAAATGATATTGATGTGCTATTTATGGGCAGCAGTAATATGTTTTGCACAATTGATCCGGTAACATTGTATGAGGGTTATGGAATTGCAGCGTATGACTTTGGAAGTTCATCCCAGTCATTAAATATATCGTATTTATATTTAAAAGAGGCATTGAAATATCAGCAGCCGAAGATCGTAGTTTTAGAAATGCTTGCCAGTAATTCTGATTCATATCAGAAATTACCGGAGGAAGCATTACGCTGGGGATTTTCAAATTTAAAATTCTCACCAGATAAATATATAACTTTATATGATGAATTGGGTAAAATTGATTTTGAATATCTTTCTTATATTTTTCCTTTACTTCGGTATAAAGACAGGTGGAGTGAATTATCGAAAGAAGACTTTGATTATTTAAGATCAGATAAAACAAATTATGATAAAGGATTTTATGGTTCATCTATAATTACTGAAGAGGAGGTGAACTTTGATTATTATAATGAAAAATCTGATTTTGAACTGGCTTCCTCTAATATAATGGCATTAGAAAAAATTATTGACCTTTGTAGTAAGAATAATATACAACTGATGTTTTTCAAATCTCCGACAGCTAAAAATTGGAATTGCTCCATGTCAGAGGCGATCTTAAATTATTCTCAAAAGTATAATATTACTTTTATTGATTATAATGAATATATTGATGATTTAAAACTTGATTTAAAGAAGGACTTTCGTGATTTGGGACATTTAAATATTACCGGTGCACAAAAAGTAACGGAACACATGGGAGCTTATCTTTCCGGGAATTATCAGCTTCCAAATCGTCAACTTGATAAGCAGGGAAATTCTTGGGATACGGCGTTGGCTTTAAGAAAACGTTGAAGGTTTCAATAAGCTTAAAAACAGGAGGGCATATGTGTAAAAATGATACTAATACATAAACATTGCTGACAGGAGGAGACAAAAAAATGTCCATTTATGAAAACGTAGCAATCGTTATTCCATCGTTGGAGCCTGACGAAAAGTTAATTAATTTATTAAAGGATCTTAAATCAAATAATTTCAAAAATATTATCATTGTAAATGATGGCAGTAAAAAAGAATATGATTCTATATTCAGTATAGCTGAAACGGAGTACAAATGTCATGTCCTTACCCATTTTGTAAATTGGGGAAAAGGCAGGGCTTTGAAAAGTGCCTTTAATTATATTTTATCAGAACATCCGGATTGCGTTGCTGCCGTGACAGTTGATTCAGATGGACAGCATAGAATTGAAGATATTTGCAGTTGTTGTAAAGCGGTATTAGAAAATCAAGATGCTTTAATTATGGGTTGCAGAGATTTTATCAGAACCGAAGGAGATATACCGTTCCGAAGCAGATTTGGTAATATTGTAACGCATGGAGTACTAAATATACTATGTGGTATTAAGGTGAAAGATACTCAAACAGGGCTTAGAGGATTTTCTAGAAGTATAATGGAAATATTTTTGTCAACAAATGGTGAACGTTTTGAATATGAGATGAATATGCTTTTAGACGCTAAAATAAATA
>Ga0153939_1000948_pt1 | contig 11459 bp, 9 predicted proteins | sample TSNJ023MetaG_FD_104734 | JGI IMG/M metagenome (GOLD analysis project Ga0153939, IMG submission 104734) | Attine ant fungus gardens microbial communities from New Jersey, USA - TSNJ023 MetaG | ecosystem: Host-associated > Fungi > Mycelium > Unclassified | place: USA: New Jersey, Brendan T. Byrne... | reverse complement strand
ATCACATGCTCTGTCTCTTTGCGGCCCACGGGATGTTCGATCTCACTGTGGGGTGTACGGGCGACATACAGGTGGACGCGCACCACACGGTGGAGGATCTGGGCATTGTGCTGGGACAGGCGCTGGCCCAGGCGGTGGGCGACAAAGCGGGCATACGCCGCTACGGCAGCTTTTTGCTGCCCATGGACGAGGCGCTGGCGCTGGTGGCGCTGGACCTCAGCGGGCGCAGCCACCTGACGCTGGAAACGGATATCGCCGCAGCGGCGGTGGGCGGCTTCGACACCGATCTGCTGGAGGAATTTTTGCTGGGCTTTGCCAGGGCGGCGGGCGTGACGCTGCACGTACGGCAGCTGGCGGGCAAAAACGCCCACCACATCATCGAGGCCATCTTCAAGGGGCTGGCCCGGGCGCTGTGCGAGGCGGTTGCGGAGGACCCCCGCCGGACGGGACAAATCCCCTCCACCAAGGGCGTATTGTAGAAAGGGGATATCGCCATGATAGCCATTGTCGATTACGGGCTGGGGAATTTGTTTTCGCTGCATTCCTCACTGAAATACATCGGCGCGCAAAGCGCCGTCACCAGCGATCCCGCCGCGTTGGACAGCGCGGACAAGATCATTCTGCCGGGGGTGGGCGCCTTTGGCGACGCCGTGGAAAAGCTGCGCGCCGGGGGGCTGGGCCGGGCGGTTATCGCCCAGGCGCGGGGCGGCAAGCCCCTGCTGGGAATCTGCCTGGGCATGCAGCTGCTGTATGAAACGAGCATGGAATACGGCGAGCACCGGGGCCTGGGCCTGGTGGAGGGCGCGGTGACCGGACTTGCCGGGACGTTGGGGGGCACCGCTTTGAAGGTGCCCCACATGGGCTGGAATTCCCTTGTGTACAAGGGGGACTGCCCGCTGCTGAAAAACACCCCCGCGGGCAGCTATGTGTACTATGTCCACTCCTTTTACGCGGCGGTGTCGAAGGACACGGCGGCCTATTCGGAGTACGGCCCCGCGCGGGTCACCGGGGTGGTGCAAAAGGAGCGGGTTTTCGGCACCCAGTTCCACCCGGAAAAAAGCGGCGAGGTGGGCCTGGGCATTTTGCGGGCCTTTGCGGACATATAATAATGAGGAGAGCTTACCATGCAATTATTTCCGGCAATTGATCTCAAGGGCGGCCAGGTGGTGCGCCTCACCCAAGGGGATTACGACCGGGTGGCGGTCTATTCCTCCGCCCCCGCCGAAATCGCCCGGCAGTTTGAGGAAAAGGGCGCCAAAAACCTCCATGTGGTGGATTTGGACGGCGCGCGGGACGGCAAAATTGTAAATTACGAGGCCATCGCCGCCATCCGGGCGGCGGGGAAGCTGTTTATCGAAATCGGCGGCGGTATCCGGGATGAGGACCGCATCCGCCAGTACCTGGAGCTGGGGATGGACCGGGTGATCCTGGGCACCGTGGCGGTGGAGAATTTCGCCTTTTTGGAGGAGATGGTGGCGCGCTACGGCAAACAAATTGCCGTAGGAGTGGACGCCCGGGACGGCCGCATCGCCGTAAAGGGCTGGCGGGAGGTCACCGGCGTGGATTCCCTGGACTTCTGTAAACGGTTGGACGCGGCGGGGGTTTCCACCATCATTTACACCGACATCGCCCGGGACGGCGCCATGGAGGGCGCCAACCTGGAGGTGTACCGCGTGCTGGGGGAGCTGGTGTCGTGCGACATCATGGCCTCCGGCGGCGTCAGCGCCGAGGAAGATCTGGTTGCTCTGCGAAAAATGGATTTGTACGGAGCAATCGTGGGCAAGGCGCTGTACAACGGCGCGCTGGATTTGGAAAGGCTGGTGGCGTTGTGCTGACAAAGCGCATTATTCCCTGCCTGGACGTGCGGGACGGCCGGGTGGTAAAGGGAACGAATTTTGAGGGCATTCAAGACGTCAGCGATCCCGTGGAGCTGGCGCGGTTTTACAACGACCAGCTGGCCGACGAGCTTGTGTTCTACGACATCACCGCCAGCTTTGAGGGCCGCCGGCTGTTCACCGATATTCTGCGCCGCGTGGCGGAGCAAATATTCATCCCCCTCACCGTGGGGGGCGGCATCAACACCATCGCCGATTTTGACCGGGTGCTGCGCTGCGGGGCCGACAAGGTGAGCGTCAACTCCGGAGCCATCAAAAATCCCGGACTCATAGACGAGGCGGCCAAAAAGTACGGCGACCAGTGCGTGGTACTCTCCATGGATGTAAAGCGGGTGGAGGGCTCCTTTGTGGTCTTTGCCATGGGCGGCCGGAAAAACACCGGCATCGACGCCATCCGGTGGGCCAGGGAGGGCCAGGATCGGGGCGCGGGGGAAATTGTGCTCAATTCCATCGACACCGACGGCGTGAAGGACGGCTTTGACCTGGAGATGCTGGGGGCCATCTGCGGCGTGGTTGCCATCCCGGTGATTGCCTCGGGCGGGGCCGGGACCATGGAGCACTTTGTGGAGCTGTTCCGGCTGCCGGGGGTGGACGCGGGACTGGCCGCCTCCATCTTCCACTACCGGGAAATAGCCATCCCGGACCTGAAGCGGCGGCTGCGCCAAAGCGGCGTGGACATGCGCCTGTAGGAACTATACGGTCTTAAAAAATGGGAATGGGAATCAACTTTTTCCTCTTTCTTTTTTCGATTTTAAAGTTGATTCACTATATCAACAGGAGGACTTCCATTCATGGAATTTGATATTGGAACGGTGCGCTTCGACCAAAACGGCCTGGTGCCCGCCATTGTGCAGGACTACTACTCCAAAAAGGTGCTGACCCTGGCCTATATGAACCGCCAGAGCCTGGAAATATCGCTGAAGGAGCGGCGCACCTGCTTTTATTCCCGCTCCCGGCAAACGCTGTGGCGCAAGGGCGAGACCTCGGGCAACACCCAGCAAATAGTCAGCGTCACCGCCGACTGCGACAGCGACGCCTTGCTGGTGGAGGTCATCAAGGCGGGTCCCGCCTGCCATCTCGGTGCCGACAGCTGCTTTGGGGGCGAGATCTACCGGGATAAAAACCACCGGCAATTCAGCGTCACCGATCTCTACGAGCTGATCCGGGACCGCAGAGACAACCCCGCGGAGGGCTCCTACACCACCTACCTGTTCCAAAAGGGGGACGACAAGATCCTCAAAAAGGTGGGCGAGGAGTGCACGGAGGTAGTCATCGCCGCCAAGAACAACGACGGCCGGGAGCTCACCTATGAAATTGCCGACCTCGCCTACCACACCCTGGTGCTCATGGTGCACAAGGGGCTTTCCGTGGCGGAAATTCTGGAGGAGCTGGGCAGCCGCCATGTGGTGGACAAAAAAGTGAAGCAGGAAAAAATGCAATGAGCGCGGGGTTTTGTATGCTGCACACCCATTCCCTTTACAGCGACGGGGCAGATACCATGGAGGCGCTGGTGCGGGCGGCCATTGAAAAAAAATTGTCCGGTCTTGGCTTTTCCGATCACGCTTACGCCCCCTACGACACCGAGTGCTGCATGGCGGAGGATGCCCTCCCCCGCTATCTCGGCGAGGCGGCGCGGCTAAAAGCAAAATACGCGGACTTAATCCCCCTGTACTACGGGCTGGAGGGGGACAGCCTGCACCCCATTGACCGGGCGGGGCTGGACTACACCATCGGCTCGGTGCATTATCTCCGGGGAGAGGACGGGGTTTACACCGTGGACAACACCCCCGCCGATTTCGAGGACGCGCTGCGCTATGTGGGCCAGGGCAGCCCACGGCGGCTGGTGGAGCGGTATTACGCCCAAATCGCCCACATGCTCCGCACCCAGCGGCACGACATTGTCGGGCATTTGGATTTGATTAAAAAGCTGGGCGGCGACCACTATTTCTCACAGGACGCGCCCTGGTATCTCCCCGCCGTGGAGGTGGCTGTGGACGCCATCGCCCACAGCGGCGTCATCGTGGAAGTCAACACCAGGGGAAACTACCGGGGCCACACCGCGGACTTCTACCCCTCCCGGCCCGTTTTAGAGCTGCTCCACGCCCGCCATATCCCCGTGACCATCTCCAGCGACGCCCACTGCGCCCAAGCGTTGGATCACAGCCTCGCCCAAGCGGCGGAGCTTCTGCGGGACGTGGGCTACCGGAGCATCCGGCAGCTGGGACCGGCGGGGTTTGTTGATTGCGGGCTGTAGGGTTTGGCCCCCGCGGCGCGGGGGGAGGCTTGCCCTTCGGGGCGGGGGTGCTGGGCAACAGGGCCGTTTTAATACGAGATAGTGGGTAAAACGTTCATTATTGCTTGCCGGCCGCTGAGGCTCCGCCCAGCTGCCGGGGAAGGGCCCTCCCGCGCTCAGGAGTGCTCGGGGTTGGGCAGGGCCACATCGTTTTTGATCTTCTTGGGCCGCGCCATCCAGAAGGCGCTGAGCACCGGCGCCACCAGGGCGTAGCCCACAACCTGAATCAACTGCGCACCGGAGAGGGCCACGGTGGAAAAGATCATCTGCATCCAGGGGTTGTACACCGTCAACAGCATCATAGCCACCGACGCCGACACCGCCAGCAGCAGGCTGGGGTTGTCGAAAAGATTGACGCGGAACAGCGGGCGCGTCTCGCTTTTGCACTCGAAGACGTGGAACAGCTGGGTGGTCACCAGCGTTACCAGGGCGCCGGTGCGCGCCGCGTTGATGTCCCCGTAATGGCGCAGAAAGGTGGAAAAAACGGCCAGTGTGGTGAGGCCGATGATACAGCCCCGGAATACAATGGTGGTGAGCAGCCCCCCCGAGAACACCGACTCATCCGCCGGGCGCGGCCTCTGGTTCATAATGCCCGGTTCGGCGGGGTCCAGCCCCAGGGCCATGGCGGGCAGGCCGTCGGTGACCAGGTTCACCAGCAGGATCTGAATGGGCAGCAGCACCACGGGAAGGCCCATGAGCATGCCCACAAACATAGTCACCACCTCGCCGATATTGCAGCTGAGGAGATAGCGGATAAACTTGCGGATGTTGGTGTAGACCACCCGGCCTTCCTCAATGGCAGCCACCAGCGTGGCGAAATTGTCGTCCAGCAGGATGATGGAGGCGGCCTGCTTGGTGACGTCGGTGCCGCTGACCCCCATGGCCACGCCGATGTCCGCCTCCTTGATGGCGGGCGCGTCGTTGACGCCGTCGCCGGTCATGGCAACAACGTCTCCCCGCCGCTTCAGCGCCCGCACAATTTGCAGCTTGTGGCTGGGACTCACCCGGGCGAACACCGACACCTTATGCGCAATTTTCCCGAATTCCCCGGGGCTCATGGCGTCGATTTCGGCACCGGTCATCACAATATCCCTCCCCCGCAGAATCCCCAGATCCTTGGCGATAGCGCAGGCGGTCACCTTGTGGTCCCCAGTGATCATCACGGTGCGGATCTTTGCCTGTTTGCATTTGAGAACGGCGTCGTAGGCTTCCTTGCGGGGAGGGTCCAGCATCCCGGCCATGCCCACAAACATCATGTCCTTTTCGGCGTCCGCCTTACGGTTGGGGTTTTCCTTGCAGGCAAAGCCCAGCACCCGCAAGGCGGCGGCGGCCATCTCCTCGTTGGCCCCTTCGATTTTGCGGCGGATGGCGGGGGTGAGGAGCTGGGCGCCCTTGTCGGTGAGGACGTACTTGCAGTGGCCCAGCAGCACGTCGGGCGCACCCTTGCTGAAGCTCAGAGAACTGCCTTGCTTGTCGCGCACCAGCACGGTCATCCGCTTGCGCTCGCTGTCAAAGGGGATCTCGTCCTGTATGGTGTAGCTTAAGTCCGAGGCGGACACACCCGCCTTGGCGGCCATGATCAGCAGCGCCACCTCTGTGGGCTCGCCGCTCTGCTCCCAGTGGCCCTGGGCGGTAATGGCGCTGCTGCGGTCCCGGCTGGGTACCGCGTCCGCCGCGGGGTAAATTTGGGAGTTGTTGCACAGCACCGCGATATTGAGCAGGCGGCTCAGGGTGGCCGAGGCCCCCGTGTTGGCGCGGCGGTCCCCCATGGTAAACTCCCCCGCCTGCTCATAGCCGTTGCCGGAGACATCCAGGGAGTAGTCCATGGTGTACACCCGGCGCACCGTCATTTTGTTCTCGGTAAGGGTGCCGGTCTTGTCGGTGCAGATGACATTGGCACAGCCCATGGTCTCCACCGAGTGCAGGCGGCGCACCAGCGCGTTGCGCTTGAGAATGCGGTTGACAGCCAGAGCCAACGCGATGGTGACAATGGCGGGCAGCCCCTCGGGCACCGCCGCCACCGCCAGCGAAATGCCGGTGATGAGCATGTCAAACAGTGCCTCCCCCCGCAAAACTCCTGTCAACGAGACGACGGCGCAAATGGCGAGGCAGCCCACCGCGATGTATTTGCCCAACTGGGCCAAACGCTTTTGCATGGGCGTCTGCTCGTCCTCAATTTCGTGGAGCATCCCGGCGATTTTGCCCATCTCGGTGTTCATGCCGGTGGCCGTCACCAGCGCCTTGCCCCGGCCCTTGGTGACAACGGTGCCCATGTAGGCCATGTCGGAGCGGCCGGTCTGTGCCGCCGCGTCCGCGTTCACCGACACCACCTTTTCCACCGCCAGCGATTCGCCGCTGAGCATCGCCTCGTCGCACTGGAGCGAAACCACCTCCAACAGGCGGGCGTCGGCGGGGATTTTGTCCCCGGCCTTGAGCAAAATTACATCTCCCGGCACAATTTCCACGGCGGGGATCTGGGTATTTTTGCCGTCCCGAATGACGTTTGCGTTGGGCGCGGCCATGTTTTTCAGCGCCTCCAGCGTCTTTTCGGTGCGGTACTCCTGAATGAAGCCCAGAATGGCGTTGAGCAGCACAATGATGATGATGGCGATGGCCTCCACCACCTCGCCCATCAATACGGAGATGACGGTGGAGGCCAATAAAATCATGATCATCATGTCGCGAAACTGCCCCGCGAATATTTTTAGGGCACTGATCTTTTTTCCGGAGGCAAGGCGGTTTTCCCCGTGCTGGAACAGCAGCCTGGTCGCCTCCTTGCTGGTGAGCCCAATCGCCTGCGTCTTTGTTTTGTCCATTCTTTTCCACTCCTTGCTTTCCATTATTGGACTTGCTCTATAGATATGTCTTGTCCACAAAAAATATGCCGGTATTTTGCATGGGGTCGGCCCGCCCGTAATAAGCGGAAGCTTCAATTAATGAATGATGAAAAATGAATAGTGAAGAATTATGGAGTGGCTGCGCCACAAATGGAATGAGGAATGCATCACTGAATACTTCCAAATCGTCGCCAAAGGCGACTCCTTCATTTTTCATTATTCATCTACCACATTAGCATATTGCTATAATGGAAAATATGGCATAAACAGGGAAAGGACTTGCCATGACCGGCAAGCCCTTTCCCTGTTTATTCATATTACAGAGTCACCTTGTGGAACGCCTTTTTCCCCTTTTTGACGATAACCTTTTCCCCCAAAACCGTGTCCTTGTCCAGCGTCCAGGCGATGTCCTCCACCGCCCGGAAGTCCCCCCCGCCGATTTGCACGCTGACGCCCTTTTGCTGCACCAGACGGCGCGCCTCCGCCTTGGAGGGGGCAAGCCCCGTTTTGAGCAGCAAATCCAAAATGCCGATGGAGCCGCCGGAAAAGTCCCCGTCGCCCAGGGCGGTGGTGGGCATGTCGGCGTCGTCGGCGCCGCCCACAAACAAGGCCTTGGCGGCAGTCTGCGCTTTGACGGCCTCCTCCTCGCCGTGAACGCATTTGGTGAGCTCAAAGGCCAACAGCTCCTTGGCCCGGTTGAGCTGGCCCCCCTCCCACCGCTCCATGGCCTCTATCTCCTCAATGGGGACAAAGGTGAGCATCTTCAGGCAGTTTATCACCTCGGCGTCGTCCACATTGCGCCAATACTGGTAGAATTCGTAAGGCGGCGTCTTGACCGGATCCAGCCACACAGCCCCCTTTTGGGTTTTGCCCATCTTCTTTCCATCCTTGGTGGCCAGCAGCGTAAAGGTCATGCCGTAAACCTCCTTGCCCTCCACCCGGCGCACCAAATCCGCGCCCGAGATGATATTGGACCACTGATCGTTGCCGCCCAGCTGCATCACACAGCCATATTGCCGGAACAGCTGCAAAAAGTCGTAGCTCTGCATGATCATATAGTTGAATTCAATAAAGCTCAGCCCCCGCTCCCAGCGGGATTTAAACGCCTCCGCCGAAAGCATCTTGTTCACCGAAAAATGCACGCCCACGTCCCGCAGCAGCTCCACATAATTCAGCTTCAGCAGCCAGTCCCCGTTGCGCGCCACAATGGCCTTGCCGGGCGAAAGATCCACAATCCGCCCCATCTGCTCCCGAAACAGCTCCGCGTTGTGGTTGATCTCCTCCACGCTGAGCATCTGCCGCATGTCGGTGCGCCCGCTGGGATCGCCCACCATGGTGGTGCCGGTGCCCAGCAGCAATATGGGCATGTGCCCCGCCGCCTGCAGCCGCTTGATGATGACAAGCTGCAAAAAATGGCCCACGTGCAGCGAATCCGCCGTGGCGTCAAAGCCGATGTAGAAGGTGATTTTTTGGTTGTTCAGCAGCTCCTTAATCGGCTCCTCGTGGGTTGTTTGGGCAATTAAGCCCCGGCGCTGGAGTTCTTCATACAATGTCATCGATCTTCTCCTTTTTATTCCTTGCGTTTATTGGTGTATCTGATATCAAAAAAATCCCCTGTGAATGCGGTTGCATGACACAGAGGACGGTTAGAAATCTATGTGTTTGGTTGCCATTATAGGACAACATCACCCGTTTGTCAAGACTCACCTGTTTGTTTGCAAATTATTCATTCACGCGTCAGCCGCGTGTCCCGCGTGGAGCAAAAGCTCCCGGGCGCTTTCCAGGGCGGGGGCGGAGATGTGGTCACCGCTGGTGATGCGGGCCAGCTCCTCAACGCGCCGCTCCCACTCCAGGGGAGTGACCCGCGTGTAGGTGCGCCCGTTCTCCACCTCCTTGTGAATGTACAGATGGTTGCCGCCATAGGCCGCCACCTGGGCCAAATGGGTGACGCAGATAACCTGCCGATCCCGGGCCACCTGGGCCAGCTTTTGACCGATTTTGCCCGCCGCACGCCCGCTCACCCCGGTGTCCACCTCGTCAAATATCAGGGTGTCAATGTGATCCCGGTGGGCCAGCACGTTTTTAATGGCCAGCATCATCCGGGAAAGCTCGCCGCCCGACGCGATTTTGCTCAGCGGCCGGGGCACCTCGCCCACGTTGGCGCAAAACAGCAGCTCCAGCTCGTCGGCGCCGTCCGCCGCCAGCGCCTTCGCGCCGTGCGATACCGTTAGCGTGACCGAGGGCATGTCCAAAAATATAAGCTCCCGCTCCACGCTGCCGGTAAACCTCTCCGCCGCCGCCAACCGCTTTTTGGTCAGCGCGGCGGCCAGCTTTTCGGCCTTTTTTTCCGCGGCCGCAAGCTCCTGTGTCAGCTGGGCTGTGCGCTGCTCCGAAAGGGTGATGCGCTCCAACTCCTCCCGGGCCCGCTCCAGATGGGCCAGTATCTCGGGTATGCCGCCGCCGTATTTCTTTTTCAGCTTGTATATTGTGTCCAGCCGGTATTCCAGGGCATCCAGCTCCCGGGGGTCAAACTCATAGCCCTCCAGGCTGCGGCGAATCTCCCCCTGGAATTCCTCCAGCTCGTAGCCGATTTCCCGCAGCCGCCGGGCCGTGGGCTCCAGCGCCTCCACAAAGGCCGCCGCCCGCTCCATGCCCTCTGTGGCCGCGTCCATCAGCTCCTGAACGCCGGCGCCGCTCTCCCCGTCCCCGGCCAATGCCTGATACGCCTCCCCCAGGCCCTCCAGGATGCTCTCGCTGCCCTTGATGATTTTTTTCCGCACCAGCAGCGACTCCTCCTCGTCCTCGTCCTCCAGCGCCGCCGCCTCGATTTCGGCGATTTGGTAGCCCAGCATGTCCAGGCGCTGCGCCTTTTGGGCCTCGTCCAGGTTCAGCGATTCCAGCTCGGCCTTGATGCGGCGCATTTCGTCGAAGGCGGCCTTGTACGCCGCCACATCGCCCTCCAGGCTGCCGAAGGCGTCCACCAGCTCCCGGTGCCGCTCGCTGCGCAGAAGCTGCTGGCTGTCCCGCTGCCCGTGGATGTGGATGAGCAGGGAGGAGATGCTCTTCAGTATGGAGACGGTGGCGGGCATGCCGTTGATCTTGCAGGTGTTTTTTCCCGCCGCGGTTATTTCCCGGGAAATTAGCACCGCGCCATCCTCGTCGGGGTAACCCAACTCCTCCAAGGCCCCCAGGGCCACGGGGGAAATGTTCTCAAAGAGGGCGCTCACAAAGGCCCGGTCCTCGCCGGTGCGGATGATATCCCGGGAAGCGCGCTCCCCCAGCACGGCGTCGATGGCCGCGATGAGAATGGTCTTGCCCGCGCCGGTTTCGCCGGTAAACACGTTGAGGCCCTCCCTGAACTGGATGGTGGCCTTCTGAATGACGGCGATATTCTGAATGTGCAGCTGTGTCAGCATATCATTACGCCCCTACTTTATAAGCTTTTGCAGCTGTGCGGTAAATTCCGCCGCGGTTTGCTTGTCCCGTGTGACACAGAAGATGGTGTCGTCCCCCGCGATGGTGCCCAGCACACCCTTCCAGTGGATGGAATCCAGCGCCGCGCAGGCCGCGTTGGCCATACCCACATAGCATCTTATCACCACAATGTTTTCGGCAAAATCGATGCCGGTCACCGATTCGGAGAACACCGCGTGGAATTTAAAGCTCATGTCCACCGTGTCCTTGGATGTGTTGGTGGAGTATTTGTAGCTGCCGGAGTTGGACTGCACCTTGATGAGGCGCAGCTCCTTTATATCACGGGAGACCGTCGCCTGGGTAACCTTAAAGCCATTTTCCATCAGGCGCTTGAGCAGCTCCTCCTGGGTGTCGATTTCATACTCGCCGATGAGCTCCAGTATTTTCGCGTGGCGCTTGGATTTCATCCCAACCGTTACCTCCTCATGTTCAATTTTTCGTTCAAATTGGTGTAGAAGTCCCGCAGGCCCAAATCGATAAACTGCACAACCATGTCGGCGGTCCGTATGCCCACGGTTTCCTCCACGTGGATGGTCTGCACCCTCTCGCCATCCACGGCGATGTGCAGCCCCTCCCGGGTGTTCGCCGCCTGCTCCCGCACAATATACTGGTATCCCGAGGGAAGAACCACCGAGTGGTTGAAGGTGGAATGGGGGCAGATGGCGGTCATGAGAATCAGCGACAGCTCGGGGTGGACCACAGGACCGCCCGCGCTGAGGGAATATGCCGTGGACCCGGTGGGGGTGGAAAAGATGATGCCGTCGGCCCGGTGGCGGGCGATGAGCTTGTCCTGGGAGTACACGTCCATGTCCACCAGACCCCCCGCCCGGGAGATCACCACATCGTTGAGGGCAAGGTAGCGCCTCTCCTGGCGGCCCTGGACCACCACCGCCTCCAGCAGGGAGCGCGTCTGGACGGTGTATTCGCCCCGCGCCACCAACGCAAGCTTGTCGAGCTCGT
>Ga0153939_1000943_pt1 | contig 11492 bp, 9 predicted proteins | sample TSNJ023MetaG_FD_104734 | JGI IMG/M metagenome (GOLD analysis project Ga0153939, IMG submission 104734) | Attine ant fungus gardens microbial communities from New Jersey, USA - TSNJ023 MetaG | ecosystem: Host-associated > Fungi > Mycelium > Unclassified | place: USA: New Jersey, Brendan T. Byrne... | reverse complement strand
TGCCTTTTAAAATGTTTCATAATGAGAACATGATTTTTGTTCTTATAATAACATTTAACATGAATTCAAACAAAAGTAAAGTACAAACACGAAATTTAGCTAAATAATTTATCGATTTTTAGTCATCCCACTAAATACACTTATCAACATTATACTATATATAAACGTCCCCCGTTCAACGATTTTTATGTCGCTAAACGAGGGATTTATTAGTGTTTTACATCGACGGAGTTAAGCCAAATACGTCTGACAATCAGGCTTTGAGCAAAGAAGGAAACCAACTGCCGTCTTTGGTAAGCAAGCATTCTACAACGGATAATCCAACGTAATGCCTGGACCATATGGAGCGAGTCCTACCATAATATAGGGGCAAGTACAGCCATCTTTATGTTCACGTGCGAATTTCCACATTCTTGCACACATGGTTTTTACCATCTCCTGATTCTCCGGAAGATGAATTACATTATTCATTTCCCGCGGATCCTCACTGATATGATACAATTCATCATAATCAAAGCTGTTATATACATATTTCCATTCCTTGTTCCATACTGCACGTTGTATGCCATATATCTCATTTCCGTTGCTCTGCGTGCAGATCTCCTCTCTCCATGGAACATTTTTTCCTTTGCCATATAAAAACGGTACCAGCGATTGGCCTGAAAAGTTAATACTCGGCTTAATTCCTGCCAGTTCCAATATCGTTGGGGCAAAATCCGCCAAAGATACCAGATTTTCCTTATTGAAATCCGAAACGATGCCGCCGCCGCCGATCATTGCACAGATGTGATATGCTTCCCGAAAACAAGGCAGCCCCTTTGCCCAGAGTCCATGTGCTCCGGCATAATCACCGTGGTCTGACAGATATAGGATGATCGTCTCTTCTTCGATTCCTTCCTCCTCTACCACATCCAGTATTTTTCCAAAAAGATAGTCTTCAAAAGTACAAAATGCCATATATCTGCGCAGGCTTTCTCTGTGCTCTGCCTCTGTAAGCTTAAACTGCTCTTTTGTCCTGCGATATAAAGCAGGCACTTTTTCCAACTTATCCAAAAAATTTTCCGGCAGCTTTATATCCTCAATATCATATAAGTCCAAAAACTCCTGTGGCGGGGTATAGGGATCATGGGGTCCGGTAACGCCGGCATATAAGAAGAATGGTTCTTCATGATTATGGTTTTTTATCGCTTCAATAGCCAGTTCGACGCTGTCCCTATCGCCAAAAGGATTCTCGTCTATGCCAAACTGGTAGTATGTCGGATAGCCGGGCCGAATAATCCTGCCAAATTCCTTTTTCTCATTCCATCCATCTATTCCATAAGCATTCGAATAGAAATGCTCCCAGTCCTCATAGTGAGGAACATACCCTTTTTCCATTCTTCCATAATTGGATACGAATTCCCGTAATACCACATCAAATCCCCGGTCAGCCGGCCCTTCGAATGCACTTACATGCCATTTCCCGGAAAAATAATTACGATATCCATTCTCTCTCAATTCTTCGGGAAACATCTTTACCTTTTCAAACAGGCCTCGGGAAATGGCATTGCAGACTTCAACATTATGCCAGACACCATGTTCGCTGGGATATAATCCGGTAAAAAAGGTTGCCCGGCTTGGACAGCAGTGGGGAGACGGACAATAAGCATTTTCAAATTGAACCGCCCTGTTGCGAAATCGGTCTGCATTCGGAGTAATCGTAGGATTTTCTTTCAGTATCGTATCTGCCACCTGCTGGTCCGTCATAAAAACAATGATGTTTGGTCTTCCGGGAAGTTTTCGCTCTTTATTTCTTCTCATCTTCCGCTCCTTTTGCCGTTACAGTAACTTTTTCTCTGGATTTTTGCGAAAGCCGGTCAAATGCTACTGCAAATAAAAGTACCAGGCCTTTTATCGTCCACTGCCAATATTCATTGACATTCATCAAAATCATCCCATTGCTCAATACCCCCATAATGAGAACTCCGACCAAAACTCCCCCGATATTTCCTTCACCACCGGAAAGACTCACACCGCCCAGCACGCAGGCCGGAATAATATCCGCTTCATAACGTTCGCCAGCATTAGGCTGTCCGGAATTTACCCTGGCCAGCAAGATAAGTCCGGCAATTGCCGTCAAAACACCCGATATGATAAATGCCTGATATTTTATCAGCCGGACTTTTACCCCTGACAGTCTGGATGCTTCTGCGTTGCCTCCCACGCCATATAGCAGCCGTCCAAAAACACTTTTATTCAGAATAAAAAAACCAACCCCAAATACCGCTGCCATAATAATGACCGGAACCGGAATGATTCCCACATAACCTTGCCCCATAAACAATATGTTCTTATGTATTCCATAAATCGGCATTCCCTGCGTAATCAAATAAATAATGCCTCTTAAAAAAATCTGCATTCCCATAGTTCCTATCATCGGATGCATTCCAATATCGCATATTAATATTCCATTGACAATTCCAACCAGACAGCCATCGGCAATCACCAGGCATACCGCCAGCCATGTCGGCAGGCCCGCCAACATAAATCTCGCTCCGGCCACGGCAGCCAGTCCCAAAGCAGAGCCAATGCCCACATCTACGCTCCCGGAAACAATAACAAATGCCATCCCGACCGCGCATATGCCAACCACCGATACCTGGCGCAGAATATTGATAATATTGTTTTGGGTCAAAAATTTATCCGACATCAGCGCGAAAAAGATGATCAGAGCCACTAATGCAATGGATACACCATACTTTCTCCAATCAAATTTCCATTTACTGTTTTTCACTGCGATACCCATGCATATCCTCCTTAATTCCTGATGCCAACTTTAATACAGCTTCTTGTGTCGCCGCATTTGACTCTAACTCACCGGAAATCTCGCCTTCATGCATTACGATAATCCTCTGTGCAATTCCTAATAGCTCCGGCATTTCCGACGAAATCATAATGATGACAATACCATTTTTTACTAATTCGTTCATTAAGGCATAAATTTCCTGCTTTGCCCCCACATCAATTCCTCTGGTCGGTTCATCAAAGATGAGAATTTTACAATTCATAAGCAGCCATTTTGCCAAAACAACCTTTTGTTGATTTCCGCCTGACAGAGTTTTTACCAGCTGATTTAAGGATGCTGCTTTTATCTGCAGTTTTTCCTGATATTCACCCGCCGCTTCTTTCTCGATATTTTTATGTATGATCCCCGATTTAAACAAAGACCGCAGATAAGCATAGGTAATATTTTCTTTGACGGACATATGCAGTAATGCCCCTTGCTGCTTTCTGTCCTCCGGGATCAGACCAATTCCGCAGCGAATCGCATCGGCAGGTGATTTTATTTCAACGGATACTCCATCAAGAATAACGTCTCCGCTCTTTCTTTTATCCGCACCAAATATGGCCCTCATTACCTCCGTTCGCCCGGCTCCCACCAAACCGGCAAAACCTAAGATTTCTCCCTCATAGGCCTGGAAACTTATATCTTTAAGGAATGTAGTATTCAAATTTTTGACTTCCAACACGTTCTTTCCTTTTTTATAATCTTTTGCAGGATACGAATTTTCCAGCTTGCGATTGACCATCATCATGATTAAATCATCTTTGTTCGTTTCACAGACAGGCAGCGTATCAATGTACTTTCCATCCCTGAATACCGTTACTGTATCACATATTTCGAATATCTCTTCCAGGCGGTGAGAAATATAGATGATCGCCACTCCGTCACGTTTTAATTTTCTCACGATTTTAAACAGATACGTCATCTCATTATTGGTCAAAGGTGCGGACGGCTCATCCATAATCAAAACCTTCAGATTTTTTGAAACAGATTTTGCAATTTCCACCAATTGCTGATAGCCTACGGTTAAGTTTTCTACTTTTGCATAGGGGTTGATGGATACTCCTAATTCATTTAAAAGGCTTCCGGCCATCTGATACATGGTTTTATAATCAACCATTCCTTTTTTTTGGGGAAATCGGCCCATATAGATGTTTTCTGCAACCGTCATCTTAGGAATCAGGTTGAACTCCTGATAAATCGAACCAATTCCCAACTCAAGAGCTTTCACCGGATTATTTTTTTCAATTATTTCGCCGGCAAAGAATATTTCACCCAAGGTGACATCAATGGCTCCGGTAATTGTCTTAATCAGAGTGGATTTTCCAGCTCCGTTTTCACCAACAAGCGCATGCACTTCCCCTGGATACAGAAGAAATTTCACCTGATCCAATGCTTTAACACCTGGATAATATTTTGATACATTTTTTAACTCCAAAATCGGTTCCGTCATACCCGCATCCCCCGTCTTCCAGAATGTTCCCAAAATACTCCTGTTAATCTTCTATATATTGATCCACATTATCTTTTGTAACCGGAATGGTTTGTACTATGACACTCTCTTCAATTGGTCCATTCGCAAGTACTTCCAAAGCCATTTCTATAACCAATTCTCCTTTTCCTTCTGGATTATTATCCACCGTTCCAATAAAAATCCCACCTTCTTTGATCTTTTCAAATGCTTCTTGAAGACCATCCACTCCGACCACAAAGGTGGTGGCGGGATCTTTTCCTGCAGCTGTAAGTGCCTCATAGGCACCCAGGGCCGCCGTGTCATTCTGACATACAAATCCATTAATATCAGGATTACTTTGCAAAATACTCTCTACTGCCTTCAGGCCCAATTCCGCCGTATTCGCTGTCTGTTCCGCAACGATGACTGCATTGCTATTTTCCGTTACACCGTCCTTAAATCCGTTGGAACGATTGATCAAGGTTTCCGATATCGGCCTGTTTAATATGCCAACCTTTGCTTCCACGTCCAGATTTGCATTAATCCAATCGGCAGCTATCTTTCCTGCCGCATATCCGTATTCATATTCCGACACACAAACAAAAGCGTCTCTTACCGGAACCGTCTGGTCTGCCGCAATTATAACCATTCCACTATCTTTTGCCTGCTGCAAAACAGATCCCAGCGCCTCTCCATCTACAGGTGTAATGATCAATACATCAACTCCCTGTACGATAAAATTTTCTATTGCGGAAACCTGTAAAGCAGGATCTGACTTGCTGTCACTTAAGGTATACTGAAAACCCTTTTCATTACAGACTTTTTTTACCGCATTGCTAAAATTAACAAAATATACATTTGATAAGTCAATGACGCTTTGGGCAATAAATAATTGTTTTTCTGTTTCCGTCTCCGCCGCCTTATTTCCTGCTTCCGAATTGGCGGTATTTTGAGTTTTTGTGCTTTCTTGTCCATTTCCAGAGCCACAGGCTGCCAGTCCGGCCACCAAACCAAGTATCAATAATATTGAACATATTTTCTTCATTCTTAAAATCCTCCATGTTATTCATTTTTATTAAATGCATCAATAGCTTCTAACAGTTCCGACACATATCGTTGCGTGATTCGTGAGATGTTTTGGTTTCCTTCAAAATAAATGATTTTACTTCCCCCCTGGTATAAACTTTTCACAGGATTGCCGCGGAAATATTCCTTGTAAATCACATGATCAGGCGTATAGGTATATACCGCTTTCTGACTGCCGATATTTTGCATCAGCAGCGTATCCGTAATATCATAAAGAGCCTCTTCTTCCAACTTTGCATATGCCAAAAACTCTTTTGCTGTTGAAATATCTTTACATTGTGCAGTAATTGTGGTTGCGTACTGGGCAACGGCAACTGGTGTCCCGCTGTCATACAACCCTGGCAGCGGATAGGCCACTATCTGGGAATTATACCTTGGGAGCTGCCTCATCAATTCATTTGCATACTCAAGAGGAGCGATTATGCAAACATAACTGTCCTGTTCAAATTCCTCAAAAAATTCCCGATTATAGATATCATAATTTGCCGGGATAGACATAATCTGTCTGGAAGTACACATACTTAAAATCAGCTGGAATAATTCCTTGTATTCCTCCGTATCTGATAATTCTTCTTCTGAAAGGATTTGCAGATCCACTCCTGATTGCAGTAACAGCATCAGGAACAGATCATTATTCTGGATATCCAACGGACACAGCATCGGCCCTCCCATGTCTTGAATATGCCGTCCCATGGCAATAAAGTCTTCCCATGTCTTGCATTTAGAAGCGTCCACTCGATATTCCGAAAGCAACTTTACATTATAGAAGACCACCTCTCTTCCCGTGCCGTATGGAATTGCAAACAATATGCCATTTGCCGTGAAGGGATTCAGCGCTTCTTGATTGATTGTATGGGCATAGTCCTCTCGTAAAGAATTCAATGGATATAAATTCAGTTTATAATTCGAAGTTCCGATAAACTCACTAAAGTCCTGATAATTGATATCAACGAAATCCGGAATCCCATTTCCGCTTTGAAATGCCGCTTTTAATTTATAAGCAATCTGATTCCTTGTATACACCTTTATATCTAATCTGATTTCTTTCCCGATCGCACTTGCATTATAAGACTCCGCTTTTTGCTGCATGAAGGACGAATAAAATTCATTAATCGTCCATAATTCAAAATTAACGACTTCTTTCTGCTCTTCTTTTTCCCGCCCCTCCCTTTTCACAAACGTTAAAGTAAAACTCATTACAATCAATAGAATCGCTGCACAGAACCACTTCTTTTTCATTCTCAATCCCTCATGACTATATTTTAATTGGTTGCTAAAAATCAATCATATCAACATTTTTACATTTTCTCTAATTTTTCTACGACTTTCTTATTATGTATGATCGATATTTACAAATTCAGCAAGTTACTCTATAATTATACCAAATCACGCAAGATATAAGCCAATGCCAGCAAAGAATGGACATCAAATATTTATTAATATGGAAAGAATGGAGTTTTAATGAAGAATTATATTTATCATAAAATGCGCAATATGAAAGTTTTTCATCGCCTTTCGATCTCCTTAATGTTTATTGCCATCATTCCTCTTACCATCGTTACAATATCGTCCTATTTCATCTATTCTGACATTACGACCCGAAGAGTGATTGAATATTCAAACAGTCTGTTAAATCAATCTTCCCAGTATATTGAAAGCGAGTTATACCGGCTGGAGAGCGATATCGTTACTTTTGCATTTATGGAAGAAACCCAGGAATTTTTAATCCAATATCCTTATCTTTCGGAAAGTCAGCGTTATCACCTGATTAACCACATCAGCGACGACATCTCCCTGCGGATCAGTATGCTTCATTTCATCTCCGATATTATTTTAATAACAAATGATAAGCGGAATTATATCAATATCTATGGCGGAGCATATAACAGCTTTGATTTGTCTGCCGTCGACTTTGACAACCTGTTTCAGCGAAGTCAAAGTTCCAGAGGAGCGGCCCTTTATGGCACACGATACAATTATGAACCTGTTTTGCCGAGCGTCTTTGCGCAGGATGCAAGCCGCAACTATGACAGAAGCGGTATCTTTCTTTTTAAGCAAATCAGATCCTCGGATTCAGATATTATAACTGGATATCTTATGCTTTGTATTGACGAAACTTTTATTTCAGCATTTTATGAAGATTGGGATTTCGGGGATGGAAGCGATATCTATATCGTTGACCGGCAGAATCGAATCCTGTCTTCATCGGATAAACTTGCCGTAGGAGAAAATTTTTATGACGAGGAGCTTCAGAACAAATTATCGATAGTAATGGGCAGCAATACCTCCACACAGGTAAAAGGAAATAACCCGGATCAAAAATACCTTTGTTCCTTCAGTCCCATTGACAAACTCGGCTTTTATGCCATTCAAATGATTCCCACAGATTACTTACGCAATGAGGCCATGACGATTACTGCTGGAATCTTTGCCATCGTACTGGTATGCATAATCTCTTCTATTATGATTGCCTACATGATCACTAAAAGCATCTCGGAACCGATCAATAAACTAATTGGGCATATGTATGAAGTGCAGGGAAACCAGTTAAAGCAAAGGGCCTATGACCCACACCATGATGAACTGGCCGTTATGTCCAATACTTTTAACGACACCGTATTACGATTATCGGAATTAATAGATGAGGTGAAAACCGCTGAAAAGGAAAAAATGCAATTAGAACTAAAATCTTTGACTGCACAAATAAATCCGCATTTTTTATCAAATACACTTAACAGCATTCAGTGCCTTGCTCATTATCAAAATGCGCCGGGAATCGAATCCATGATCCAGTCCTTATCCCGCCTCCTGCACAAAGTCATGGGGAAAAGCGGAGATTTAATTACGATTAGCGAAGAAATCGATTTGCTGAATGATTACATTAACTTGCAAAAATATAAGCAGTTTGATGAAATAGATTTTCTAATAGATATTGACAATAACGTGAGCAATTGCAAGGTTCCGTGCTTTACCCTGCAGCCCCTTGTTGAAAATGCAATAATTCATGGCTTTTTCAACCGGCATGGGCACAACCAAATCATTATAAAAGCAATGAAGGTTGACCTTTCTGTACATCTTACCATCACAGACAATGGTATTGGTTTTGATGAGGATACCTTAAGCCGGCTGCAACGTTTTGATTATTCCACTCCCAGCGATGCGGATAAAAACCATATTGGGATCACAAACGTAAACCAGCGCCTGAAGTTGGCTTTCGGAAAACCTTATGGGATATCCATCCATAGCGTAAAGGGATTATTTTCTGAAATTGATATCATAATTCCTTATGAAGAAAAGGAGGCTTTTGATGATTAAAATATTATTGGTTGACGATGATGTCTTTTACCGGACTACTTTTATCAATCTATTAGACTGGGCATCGTTTGGATGCGAGATCACTCATCAGGCAGATAATGGACAGCAAGCCATTCAAATTCTGGAGCAGCATACCATTGATGTCGTGATTACCGATATTAACATGCCAATATTAAACGGTGTAGATCTGGTACATTATACCGGTTTGCACTGCCCATGGATCAAATGTCTCGTTCTGAGTGGGTTTGATGACTTTATTTATGTAAAACAAAGCATGAAATATGGAGCTGTTGATTATATTTTAAAACATACCCTTACAAAAGAATTGATGATATCCATCATACAGAATCTGATGATACCTTCCCTCGGGACATTGACTTATGAACCAAATACCATTTCGCCGCAAAAACAGATCGTCAATAATATATTATTCGACGTAGTAAGCGGGAATATAAGATTGCCTGAACATCAAACAATGGAAGACTTATTGTCAGAATATCACATGGCTATGCCAAATGCTCCATATGCCGCATTAGTAATCCGGTTAGAAAACCGATTGCTTCTTCAGTCCCGCTATGAATCCAGTGAACGGTATCAACAATTTTTCAACATGGCCGTCAGCATTATTCAAAACAGTCTGGAAAATTATGGCGATATTCTGTTGATTTCCAATAATGTGGATTTCATTTATGCAATCATTTCAAATGAATCCTTTAAAAGTACATTTTTTTTTCTGAATACTATGAATTCTGTCAATAAACAGGTTGGAAATTCGCTTCACCGGTTTTTAAATATAGACGTTTCCATCGGGCACAGTAATCTTTGCATAAACAGAGCCGATCTCATAAAAAGCATCCAGAATGCCCTTATTCATTTAAACAGCCAGACAGGGCAGGATATTTTATTAGAGAGCGAAAACGCTCCATCCATTATTACGATTTCATTGGATACAGAACAGAAAATAATCGAGAATCTCCTTTATAACGATTTTGCCGAAGTAGAAAATACCATCACAAATGAATTCCGCCAGCATAAGATTATGCATAATGAAAAGCAATCATTACAACACCTCTCCATCGAATTAATCAGTATTATAAACAAAATCTGCCGGACAAAAAGCATTCCAACGGAAGACGTATATGGAGAATGTTCTTCTCCCTATGCAACAATATTGAAAATTCACTCTTATAGGGATTTAGTGGAATATACCCTGCAGCTTTACCATATTGTATATGGGATTATACATTCAACCCCAACCGCCGATAATGTCATCGTACAGAATGCCATTCACTATATCAATTTACACTATGCGGAAAACATCTCCCTTACCACTGCTTCAAAATATATTAATTGTAATGCGGCATATTTAAGCAGGATATTTAAAAATGAAATAGGTATTAACTTTGTCCAATATTTGACGAATTATCGCATCAGAAAGGCAAAAATTCTCCTTGACACAACCAATGATACCATCCGGGATATTGCTGCAAAGGTGGGATTTGAAAATTATAATTATTTTTTTACGGTGTTTAAAAAAAATATAGGCATTACACCGCAGGAATATTTAAAACATAAATAACATTTATTTCTGCTTCAGCCAGTGCCTTGGGCAAAGCATTGAGAATACAGGCACAGTAATAGGTTCCAGCGTGCCGGGCGGTGTTCCGGATATATCCGTTGATTTCGACGATGGTGACGATACCTCTGTCGAAGAATAACTGTTATTAGAGCCTGCCCCCTTTCGCGCCTGTCACGGCGGGAGGGGGCAGGCCATCCTTGCTGTTTTTCCATGTGATGGTCGATTGCCATTAACTTTTACACCGACAAAGCTGAGGCAAATAGACTTTAAAGCAGGCTGTCCTTAATCTCCGCATTGTCGATTGGATCCTGAGCAAGTTCTTTAAGCTTATAATCAACATTAGGTACACCACTTCCTTTTCCTATAACAACCTCGGTCGGCGGATGTCCCATTAAAGATGGCAGATATGGAGCAACCTCATTTTCATGTTCAGTTCCCTTAACATTGTTAAACCAATCGGTAATGATACCGGATTCTATCTTAGTGATATCATCGCCTATTATGCCGCGATTCGGGCGGATTGGCATACCTGATAACTCGCGAAATAATTTGGTCCTGTAAAACTGTATCCTTGCCACTGCCGGTCAGATCAGGAACTTTCACCCGTTAGAACATGTACCCACCTGGCACACGAAAAACCTGCGCCGAATTTTAACAATCCAGCATAGGTTTCTGGTTCTTCATAAAACCGGATATTACCCTTTAATCCCCCGCCGTAATCCCTGCAACAAAGTATTTCTGCGCAAATAAATACAACAAAATCGGCGGTACCAGAGATACAAATGACATTGCAAGTACCTGATTCCACGGTGTTGCTGCACCTTGTCCGTCAATCGACATTTTTAGTGCCAGGGAAAGAGTGTAGTTTTTAACACTGCTTATGTAAATCAAATTGTTAAAGTAATCATTACTTTCATAAATAAAAATTTCCATAACACTGAAATTGCAACACTTCCGCCCATGATCGAAGGGAGATAATATACGGTCCGGAATAGATTGATACCCTTTAGTTTCATATTTAACAGCATTGCAACAAACAATGCCATGACCAGTTTCATAGGTACTGCCATGAGAGAATATTTAATTGTCAGGCCAAACGATTTCCAAAAATATTCCATCTGTGCGGTTGCAATCCATATAAAAAATGAAAAACTACATAACAAGCCACTATCCGCTCAAAGAGTGATAGTGGCTTGTTATATGTCTGAAAAACCGCTACGTAGGTTAGATATTTT